>Ga0105055_10004054_pt1 | contig 21737 bp, 15 predicted proteins | sample BON03_FD_78090 | JGI IMG/M metagenome (GOLD analysis project Ga0105055, IMG submission 78090) | Freshwater microbial communities from Lake Bonney liftoff mats and glacier meltwater in Antarctica - BON-03 | ecosystem: Environmental > Aquatic > Freshwater > Ice > Glacier meltwater | place: Lake...
AGTAGATAATAAAGGACTGTCTGCCCTTTTGTTTGCATGTCGATATGATCAACCTGCAACAGCGGAAATGCTCATTCAAAATGGAGCCGAACTCGAATTCACTTCTACTGAAGGATGCTCTGCCCTTTTGGCTTCGTGTTGTTTCAATCAGCCTGGAACGGCACAGTTGCTCATTAAGATGGGAGCCAAACTTAACTCGGTAGATTTTAAAGGGCGGTCTGCACTTATGCTTGCTTGTTGTTATAATGAGCCTAAAGCAGCGGAATTGCTCATTAAAAAGGGAGCCGAAATTAATTTGGTAGATAAGATTGGATGGTCTGCCTTAATGTATGCATGTCGTTTTGATCAGCCTGAGACAACGGCATTGCTCATTCAAGAGGGAGCCAAACTTGACTTAGTAGATGTAAATGGAATGTCTGCTTTGATGCTTGCATGTTTCGATCCATATAATAACAGAACTGAATCTGCCATGTTGAAAAGCCTGCAATACTGCTATGTCGGTGGAGCCAATATCCAATTGTCAACTTCAAGAAATTATTATTTCGCTGGTATTAATAATGTAAACAAGGGTTCCGTAGTGCTTGACATTGCAAGATTATTTGGTCCTTCCAGCGTCGTGGATTTTCTTGAGGTTATATCGGGGCCTGCGGGATCCTGATCCGAAAGTAATTCAAATTGGATCGCAAAGACATGGTTCACTTTTATAAAAACACCTTCATAGTCTTGGCGATTGCCGATTTGAAAAAAACGGGTTTCCGACGAGCTGCATTGAAATAAGCATGTGTCCATGTTTGCGACGAATATTGGATTGCGAGCCGGAGGAATCAAAACATAGTTTGATGGAGAATTAAGAGGCAATGAAATTCAACAAATGAAGCGCGAGGTTGACGTTCTCACGTTGTTGTTGTATTTGTAACAGAAAGATACTCGTTGAAATTAGAACCTCCTGATGAATACGCTTGTAAAACGAGACGCAAATGTGGCGCATGGATTAAATCCATGGCTTTTTATTTCACGGAACCAATGTTGCGTGATAAAAAGAAATCGATTGGTCCTCAGCTATTTCAAAGCGCGTACCAAGACACACATTTCATGCACTGAATGCATAAGTGAAGTTGGCAACAGTATCATAAACCTAGTTGATGAATAGTGTTTGTGATATGAACCTACATAATATTGCGGCATCCATGAAGGACTGGGGATATTTAATGAGACACTAAGTTAAGAGGACTGAAAGGTTAATTTAAAAATTCTCACGACATCCGACAAAGGTACTTGTACAACAACAATGTAATGTAGAAGGTGTGATCTTGGGCGATTTACTTGAAATGGAGAGCTATTATCTATTGGTTATGATAGCAACGCATAACAAAGTAAGGCTTTTTTCCGAGCGCATGTGATTTTTCTGATGCGCGTGTGTCAAAGGCAATGTTGTTGGTCCCGGTACAAGACAACGCACAGCAGAATGGCTGCAACTCGAAAAATCTGGTTTTCCTTTAGATACAACTGAAGGGATAGGAACACCGGGGGCTTGGCGCTTTTGCTTGAATTTCAACCTGCGATTATATTGCCATCCTCTGTCAAGAGATTCCTGATTTAGATGTCACATAGTTCATCATCCTTTTGTGAAAAATTACGTGAAAAGGGATCTTTGAGCAAAAGATGGTCTTCAATGTACCACTTGGATATCGAAGTGAATGCTTTGTTCTAGATATTTGTCACTGCGTTTCAGAGGATCGCGCGTTGTGAATCTTGACACAGAGAGCGGCTTTGATCCTCTATTAGAACGGCTCCTTGAATTTTAAATATAAATTTGCGAGTTCCTTTAGATACATTTATATTCAATGTTCATGCGATAGTGAAGTAGATGCACTCTGGTTGACTTTTGGAACTTCAGCCAACTAAATATAGAATTAGAATTTCAGGGGAAAATAGTCAGCATTCTTCCATATTTTGTGTCCTGACTATATACTAGTTCGGGCTAACAGCATTTTATCATGGTTCGTAGACTGGCGATTTTCGCATTAGCGTTTCAATGGCCTCAACTACGACGATTCGACCAGCATGTTCTCACTCTTAATTTGGCAAACGGTGCCTGGAGATAAAGCGCATATTTCTATCAAGTATGTTTCAGCAGCAATGGACAAGTCTATCACGTAGCGGCAATATAGGGAATAATGATACAAGAATGCTTGCAGTCCAATGGATTTGATTGTAAAATGGGATGGGTCTTCGATAGCGGGAAGCTTGCTGTCATGAAGTGATATATTATCAGCAGGGTCCTGGAAGAGGTTGACCATGTATATAAGAAGTTCTTGCAGTTGCTTGGATAGCCTTGTTTCAATAAAACTCATTTTATCTGCTAGAACTGAGCTCAGCGATTGTATCGAAGATATTTGGGGAGTAGAAGATATCTGACTAAATGCCAAGGCAATGGCTGCAAGCAACTCGTCAATTGGTTTTTCTAATTCGCTTGCTGTTTCTCTGATTGAGTCATACAGCGGATGACTTTCCTGTTCACGCATTTGCTGCAATGCAGTATCTACGATGGCTAAGCAATTATGCGCCTGTTGCATCAATGAAAGGAGCTCTGAAAAAGGTTCCGATGCAAATGGCAAATGCCACAAAGCTGGTTCAGAATTACAGGGTCCTACAAGCCCTTTAACACAGTTGAGCGCCGAGCTTCCTTTTGAAAAATCAACAGGTTGAGTATTTTCGAAAACCTTACGCAGCGATTCCCTATCCGAAGTCATGAGCTCTGAAACATTCCGGTGCAGCTTTTCGGTTGCACTATACGACCAAACTAAACAGGCAAATATTACCAGTGCCGCAGCGACACCAGTATCTAATAATCTCACCACCAGTGTATTCACTGCCTGGTTCTTGGTTGTAAAGTATACCACTCCGTCCATACTGATGATTAAAGGAGTAATACCCATCACGAAGTAAGCGTAACTTTGAGATCCGGCACTTCGCTGTAGAAGCGTCGCAACCACCGGCCAGGCTGAAAACATCACAGTGGGAAATATCCCTGCATTAATCACTTGTTGAGTCCCCACTAGAAAGACAAAGATGGTGTAGATGCCTCCAATGGCGCTTCCAACCACCCTGTACACACTTTTTTGAATAGAACTTCCGCTGTTTTGGACTGAAGCAATGAGACCGACAGTCATCGCCATATAGAACGGTTTATCGATCTGACCGTACAAAAACACTTCGGGAAACGCATACACTAGGGCTTGTGCAACTCCAGCCGTGAGAGCAAATTTCAAACTTTCGATGATTCTCTCAGTTGATTTTAATTGGGATGGCGTGGCGTAGAAATGCGTCTTACGTATTGCCCACAATGCCTTTGCGTTTTCCATATAAGTAACTTCTGGTTCGTTATGGCCAAGTAAAGTCTTCAGGATGAATCTATTGCGCATCTGCAAGGAATACAAGAAACCGAAGGTGCGATGATCCGAAACTTTTAAAGAGTCGTGTTTAAGAATCTCAATACGAGCAAAAGTGACTTGATCTTCAAACGAACGCTCGCATTCGGACAAATCTACTGTCCCGTCGAATACTCCTTTAGCCAACATGAGCAATATCTTATTGGCGGGAATTAATCGAGTTAGAAATATTTTCGATTGCGGATCTAAACGAATTCCTTCATTTTTTAAGAGTTCTCTGGACAAGATTCGATAGGAGCCTCTCAAATGACCGCCTAATATTTTACATAGCGCCAATCGTGGTTTACTCCGCACTGCAACTTTGGATATGAAAAAGAATACTAGTTCCCAGATCGAGTTATTTAAAATCTGGTCTGTTTTCACCAGAATCCTTTCATATCTGTCCAATTCAATTTTGAAGCTGCGAAGGCAAGTTCGGTACTCGTTTTCTTGATCCCTGTCCGGTGCGACTTCGAGAGTTATAAATAGTATTTCCAAAAGCTTAACCACCTGATCTTGAAGGAGATGCATGTTCTTATCCAACAGCAAGGTGCTAATACCTGGTATCGGAAAGAAATGGAAAGCTATAGCAACCGCTCCAGCGAGTAGAGGGTAGACCATGGTCCACCAAAGCGTCACTATTGAATCAGCAACCGAATTTGACAGCCTCATATTCCCAAATACAACAATGAACACAATGGAAATACCAGTGGTCAAACTCTTCGATCCTGGGTTGCTTTTAATCTCCATAAAGTGCAGATTGATAAACGTGAATAGAATTATAAATGGAATTTGCACCCATTTATCGACACATATTGCTGTAGATATGGTTGCTTCCACAACTGATACGAGCATCCCAAACAGTGTTGACTGAAAACCATTGATAGCTTGTCCCAAAGTACCTCCATTACCAAGTGAATATGCAAGCACAACCATCAGAAACGACGCACCCGGGAATACGCCTGCATTGTGGGGTGTAAACACAATGAGACTCAGAACTGTCCCAACAATGAAGCCCACCCGCGTGCATACAAGAATCTCATTCACGAACCAATCCAGATGCTCCTTCTCCAAGGAGTTACGGTTGAAACAAATCATCCCACCCAGCTGTGCGGTATGGTCCCCGCCACATTATTGACAGGAATAAGGACTTGAGGAACTGCGTTTCATCATCTCATCGCATTGAAGGAAGATACTTGAAATATTGAAATGTAGACAATCACTGGGATTCGTTTATTAATACTATTTATGTAAGCCGTCATTAAAACTAGCTATACGTCTCCAGTGAACGTGGAAAACAACTTGGATTGTACACTTCGTTGGGGAATTTTCAGTGGTAAAGCGACATCTGTAGGGAGATAATCAAACTCCACAAGATATTCTTCCACTGCAGTGGCGACGGCCTTCAGGCAATCTCTTAGCTCAAACATCTGATGCACAAGTGCGTTTAATGAAATGGCCTGAAACGCAAAGTCAGCATCCAGTTCATCTTTCATCGTGAGACGCAATTCGCTTTCATCGTTCAAATCTCCCCCTACTTTGACTTTTTCCTTTAACTCGTCTTTCGATATCAAGATATCTCGTTTGAGATTATCAAAATCAGTTAAAACTGAAGTCATTCCCTGCGACAAATCAAAATCTCCTTGTCGATGCTTTGGATCCTTGAAAAGAGTTCCAAGTCCATGCAAGACGATAGAGGCATTATTCTCAACGCCCCGAAACAGATTTATTAAGTTCCCATAGACCCAATTATTTGGATTGTCGTCAGCAAGTCGTAACATTGTTGCCATCTGATCTAAACATTGAACGAGCTTGCATAATTGCATATTAACATTCGAAAAAAGCCCAGCATTAAATGGCACATTCCATAATGACGGTTCCGAGGCCGAAGGACCAACGAGGCTGGAAACTAAGGCTAATGAACTGCCCAGAGGCTTCATATCGAATTTGCTCCCATCAAAAAGCAGCCCATGCAATGAGAACGCAAGACAGTCTAAACATGAAGTAGCGGCCACATGCAATTTGTTCTTGGCAGTAAAGAGAAACAGCCATGACGTTAAGATCACCATGAATGCCCCAACAAAAGTATTAAGCAATCGTATGATGATGGTATTAATAGCCAAGGCCTTTGTATCAAAGAAAGTTGTGTCTTCCATCGAGAGGAATATTGGGGTGATACCCAGAACAAATGCAGCGTACTTAGTTGTTTGAAGATTCCTTTGCAAATAGGAAGCGACCAGTGACCACACCGCAAGCATCATGATGAAATAAATGGAAGCAATTTGTCCATTCGGAAGCAAAAACACAAACAGGATATACGATCCGCCTACACCAGTACCTATCAACCGATTGACTGACTTCAAAATACTGGATCCATTGTTTTCTACAGAAGCCAATAATGCGACGGTAAGAGACATATAGAAGATCTTTGAGCTTTTTCCATAGGTGAACACCTGAGGAAACTCATAAGTAAAGAACTGTGCTAATGCTGTCATCACCGCAAATTTCAAGCTAGCAATGATTCTTTCAGCAGATCGAAGCTGCGTGACAGAGGCAAAGAAGTGAAGTTTACGCACATTCAAAAATGCCATAACATTGTCCTTGAATGTAAAAGTCGGTGTTTTATTATTTGAGATAGTTTGTACGATGGTGAAGTTTTCTACTTGCAAGCAGAACACGAATTCTACAGTTTCTCTAGGATCCAAAGGATTCGCTAGGTTTAATTCTCTTTCCCAAAGCGACAATCTCACTTTTTGAAGCATGATTTCAAATTTTGACTTTTGCTCAGTGAATAATGTTTCGGATGCTTCCGTTCCACCAAGGATAAGGTCTGCGGATGATGAAAGAAGTTCGTTCATTGGTTTCATGCATTCAAAACAAATTTGAATATTTTCGTCTTCCAACAAACCTTGGGTGTGCATTCGAGTTAGCAACCATTCCAGCTTGTGCATGAATAATGACTCTGCTGTAAAACTGAATTCTATCAGAAGAACTTAAAGCCGTTGTGGAAAAAGGAGCCAAAATAATTAATTCCCAAGTCGCATCCCTGCATCGAGAATTGCATTGTTTGATAAGGGTCTTAACGTCTGCCAAAGCAAACCTCGTAAAATGCAAATATTTCGAAAATTTTACTCGTTCGTTTGGCTGCGTCGCCAAATCGTAGGTTTCGCTGAGCAATTTCACAGCATTAGCTGTCCTTGCTTTTATTTCTTCAGTATGATTTACTAAACTAACAGTTGCAATTCCAGGAAATGGCAGGAGATTTAAAATGATAGCGATACACCCTAGTAAGGGTGTAGCCAAAAAGTACCATACCTGAATCACTGCTTCACTCAAAGACGTTTCCACTCTGACACTTCCATACAAAATTATAATGACGACTGAAATACCGACGGTCAGCGACTTTACAGCTGGATTTGAAGCAGATTCGATTAAATACAGGTTCAGAAATGTCACTATGAAGATGACTGGTATTTGAATCCATTTGTTGACGGCAATGCTAATACCGATCGACGCCTCGACCGCAACAATTAGCGAGCCAATTATCGTTCCGTGTATAGTGCTGAGCGTTTGGCCTAGAGTAACACCTACGCACGAGTATGCGTAGACCGAAAGAAGAAATGCAGGTGGTGCGGAGATCCCTGCGTGGTTTGGGGTGTAAACTACCAAAGCGAGTCCAGTGACTACTGAAAGAAATACACAGAAACTGGTAATGGACTCGCCAATGAACCAATAGTAGCGCTGCTCCTGTTTGGACGTCATCCTTTGTGTGTCTTGAATGAATAACCGGTTTATTAAAGTTGTACAGTTATTGTTAAGATGGCAAGGTAGAATTTAGCCAAAACTTCTATGAGCCTGGATCGGTTGGATACAAACCAAGTTCAAGATTGCCGATGAACCTTTTGACTAATGCGCCGTCATTGAGGATTTGCTGCATTTTGAAGACGCAATTTAAATTTCTAACTCTGGCAAATAATGAATTTCCAAAAATAAGCTTCAAATGTTAGGACATGCTTCAAGATGATCTACATTTTGGAAGGTTCTTGGCTTTATGCATATCTATAATACACTTTTCGAAGTCTTGAATTCAATTAAAATATTCAACGATTTCAAATACTCTAATCGGTTCATCTTAATAAGTTTTTGTTCAGGAATTGAGAACCAAAATTGAAATAGGAAACTGTTCTATTGATAGTAAGTAATATAGAAATTTATCTCGTCGTAGCAACCACTTGGGTTCCTGCAGTTGGAGAGACAACAACTTTTGATCTTCTAGATTTTTGACGAACCACTATATGACTAATGCCAATGGTACCCAGACCAGCTAACGAGAGGACGACTGGAAATACCACCCATATAATTGAATTCTCAGGTGACACCACAAGCGCAGCAAATATGATTGACATGCCCGTAAGTGACGTTAAAGCCACAAGAGTGCATATTCGGGTAAGACGAATTCGCTATTGATTCATCTCCTGAAGAAACTGAGGTGATGCGAAGGAATCTTCTGCGGTGGCCACGCGGATACCGATTTTTACTTGCTGCAACGAGATCATCACAAAGATGCACCACCCTACGCACTGAAGAGTATCAATTCCAAGGAAAATTAAGGTGAAGGTGTTATACTCCTTGGAATCTTCTTCTCCAATAGAAGACCACATGACAATATAAAAGCCTATAGTGGTGAAGGGTAAAACAAAATATATAGCCAATTTCATCACTAGAAGGAACAAGTTCATGAGCCGCTCGCTTATTAATTCCTTGAATGGTGACATTATTGTGACTACAAGACAAATCACGGCACCAGAATGCGAGGCAAGGGATAGCATTAGCAAAGAAAGAGAGAACCTGGTGGCCCGAAGTGAGCTAATCACAATACCTACAGTAGATACCACCATAAGTAGTTGTCCAACTATTGCAAATTGTAACATTGATGGAATCCATGTGGACAGCTTTTTTTTACCTCGAAATATAAGAAGCGCTCTAAATAGAATTAGCACTGCGAAACAATTGATAGTAATCTGTGTTACGTGCAATACATTCCTCGTTAATAGGTGAGCTTGGCAGTTATTAAATCGCTGGAAGAATGTATCAGCGCCATAACCAACTGGGCATGAAACGTTATTAACTATATCCATCAATTGAGAAATCGATATTTGGCACCTAAATCAGATCTACGATCCAAAACAAAACGGACATATTCGAAGTCTGGCGAGCAGGTCCCCGCAACAGATTCTGTTGAGATTCCGTTCTGAAGCAGCTTAATCATTGATAGCACTACGAAAACGGCAGATTCTCCCGGCTTTGGAAAAATGACCGTACCTTGAGTGCCATCACAGATTCAGTCGTTTATTAAACGTGGAAATGCTTCTTCATTTTCTGACATTCCAGCGATACTTGAAACAGAAGATTTCAAGAAGAAATGGGAGATAACTTCAATTTGCATGGATAAAAGGATCTCTGAAGCTATAGCATTCCTGAGGATGCAAATGAAAGTATCTAAGAAGGAAATCGCCTATTTAAAGGCTGTAGAGGAAGAAACGGAGTTAAACCGCAATTGGAAACATCCCAGAAAGAAATAGCTGAATTAAAAGAATGACAATCACAAAGGAGAAATAGCCGATTCAACGGCGCATTTGGAAGAATCTCGGATGGAAATCGCTGAATTGACGGGTAACTAGAAAAATCAATCAAGCATAAGAAATGGAAGCAAAAAGAAAGGCTGGGGTACAAACTCGATTCTACGCAACAAGAAAACCGCACAATTTATAAATTCTTAATAGTTAATTAAGAACACTGCGTGGTTGGGGTGTAAACTACCAAAGCGAGTCAGTGGCTGCTGAAAGAAATGCACGGAAACTGGTAATGGACTCGCCAATGAACCAATAGTAGTTCCTGTTTAGATTTCATCTTGTTCATTGTGTGCCTTGAATAGCCGTTTCCTGATATGTTCCATTTTCCTACAGGTATACAGTTTCTGTTAATGAAGTTAAAATAAGGCCGTCTAAACTCATATTCAAATGGTTTGTAGATCCGGATAGAAAAAATGTGTGCACCTTCGAGGGATTTGACTGCATGAAAATTGGTTAATTTTGAGGGATCGATAGGATATGTCTCAATTTGAAGATTCTTTAATCCAACATTGAAAAGAGCTCTATTATTTAGTAGGATTTGCCATACATATTTTGCAAATTCCATGTTATGGTGTAAAAGGATTTCATATAATATCATAAAAACACCGGTCGATAGCCGCGTGACACATAGTGCGGAAGGAACCAGCGTTAGTGTCACGAAATCCATATACGAATTTTCCACCAGAAAATACACGAGCAAACTCATCACGAAGTCGATGCACACAAGAACTCCAGCAATAGCATAAAATTTGCGATTTCTTGAATCCTCTGAACCCTTATTCGAAGTCTTGGAGTATTTCTGGAGTCGAACTTGGGAAAAGAGAATGCTGAGAAGCAAATCACCTGATAATGTAATTCCAGAGAAGGATAAAAAGAAAGAATAAATGGCGGCATCTGATAAAAAAAGATCCACCTATCCATTTGTTTCCCACGGCTTCCACAAATCCTAAAATACTCATGGTAACTAAATTGAGAATCAGCACGTTACGGTGAACTTTCGTCAGGTGTTGGTTTTGATGTCTTTTTAAAATCAATACAAGCGAATAAAATGCAATGGCGAAACAGCATCCAGCAATAACAACACGATATAAGAAAACTACTGGCGGGGATGTAAACATTTCTAACTCCATGTTTACATCTGTAGTCATTGACACATTGGATCCATTTGCATTGTTCAAAGCGTCCTTTGTCGAAAACGAATCCAGAATTGCAGTGTGGGGAACTTACTTAGCATGCCCTAAAATTTGTCTGAGGGATGACCATTAGCATATAGTCTAGAGAATCTTATGTCCTGTACTTGAATAATCGTTGCGCTCAATCTACACCAAGTGGGGAAGTAGTCAAACTCGACTAAGGATCCCAATTCTCCATCACAATGACGCGATTGAGGATTATTCCATCAAGGAACTGCTACTATGGAGGGAAGGGAGGCACTAAGATTCCATACTGACTGACCTCCATTCGAGCAAAACTCCTTAATCTCCGCAGAAGAAGCCACTATCAACGCTGCTTTTCAATTTGATATCCTGCTAACCAAAGGAGATGCATATGGAACGGTTGATTCTATGACATCTGTCCATCTAGTCCTACTACAGGCATTCTTCGTAGATCAAGTTCTATAAGACTGGGGAGTTTTGACTTGTAGTAGTCATTCACTATTGTCACTCCTACGAGTAGACCCATAACGGATATATAAAATATACCATGCGTGTTCCACTTTCAGTATGCATAGTTACTAGTTTCTAAAATGTTAGATTTTTTCGATTTCTCAAATTTCAAAAAGAATCAATTGAACAAGGAATCAAATTGTGTTTTATTTCGAAGATATACAGTCACTAATCTCGCACTTTAAACATATTTCTACGATATTACTACAGATCTTGCACTTCCCCTCGTGTCTACAATTGTACGTATTTGAGGTTGTCCTGAACTAGCATTGCCTGAACCTGGCCGCTTAATAATTTTACATGACAGAACTTGAGCTAATCCGGAAAATGCGTTAGCCATATTCAAAACCCACCAAAAGATTACCCATGCCACGGGTGAATGATCAGGCACCCCGAAAAGACAGAAATAAAGCAGTCCTGAACAGAAAACAGCACTGCTAGTTACTGCTAGCATGGTGCACTTCCGCAAATTACTTTCCAGTGAGCTTAAAAGAGTTGTGGAGGCGTTTGGTTTGTAGACAGTATGACGAGTCGACGGTCCGGCTGCAAGACCGATGGTTACCTGCAGATGGTTTATCATTCCCTTTGCATGTAGATACATGAACACACTCATCACTATCTGCAATAGCAGTAACACTACAGGAATAACAACGATACACATAATAAATATCACGTCGTTTCTTTGACCAACGACGATAGACACACTTATCAAAATTTCAACAGCTATCAAGACAATGGCGAAACTAAAAAAACGACGATTTCGATTTCGTACCCTGCAATTCATTCGATCTGTTTGTTTTGCTGATGAATAAAGAATCGAAAGAAACAAATCCCCTGATAACGAAGAAGCACTGAAACAAGTATATGTGGAATATAGGAGGGTATCGCTTAAAATGCTGCTACCACTATCAATCCATTTATTTCCTGCCGCCTCAAAGAATCCAAGTGTTGCATTCGTACCTATATTTAGTAATAAAACTGCAAGGTGTGTTTTTGTTAAACTTTTGCTCCTGAACCTTCTGTAGAAGAAGTACCCTGCATAAAATGCAACTCCAAAATAAAATAGTGCAAGGAATCTAAATAACCAAAATATGAATGAACTTGTGAAGAGTTCCTTAGCTGGACTGGGATCAGAATACATCGATACGACCCCGAAGTTTCCTGCAGGGAGTATCTCCGGATCGATCCGCGTATCGAAAATGTTACATGAATTCCATGCCGGATTTGCATTAAGTAACGTTTGATATTTATCAGCTGGATGACCACTTGCATATATTCCTGGGTATTGCTTTGTTGCCACTCTCAATATTGTGACGTTTAGTCGACACCAATGGGAAAGGTAATTCGATGGAATGTCTGTTTCAAATGCGTAGTTACAGTTTAATTTCTGAGGGTTGAACCATTGAGGAACAGCCAAAATACTGAGCATGGATGATGAAAAATTCCACACTGATTCTCCACCGTTGCCGCAAAAGTTCGTGATCTCCTCGGCTGAGGCCACTACTAACTCTGCTGTATCCAATTGAATTTCCTGAGACCCGAAGATATTTATGTAAGGTACTATCAAGTTAGATATTATGTTGCCATCAACCGATGCTATGAGAGTCATGTTTGTTGCTGACAAGCTCCTCGGTGATTTGCTACCAAGAGATCCAATATTTGTACGATATCGGGTAGGTAGATCCTACCGATTTTCAAGAGTTCAGAGATGTGGATTATTTAAACGGATATATACGAAGTGGTATTTTTGTGGCAAGAACATGACATGGACGAGCTAACCGGAAAGTTGTATCACTTAATTAAAATTCTCTTTAAAATGAGGAAATACAACTTATCATCTTGCTATCGAGTGATTGATATTTCTTCTTATTCCCTGGTACCAAGGTCTTAAATTAATTTACTGCTTACCGTTCTGTCGAATATTATATCAAGTGCTATTTTCGCGCTTTTTAGCCACTTCGAAAACTTCTCCCGCTTGACGAACAAAGTTCTACGATTTCCTTGAAGCGGTTTTCATCTTTTACTTCCCATCTTTTCAAATTTCAAAATTCCATCTATAAATTTCGCTGTCTCGGACACAAACGCCCTAGAACAGTATTCACTTGAGTATGAAGATTACTTGAAGAAATCCGGAAGTACATACAAAAAAAGAAATTGTGGTAGGATGAATTAAATTTATACACTGACGAAGAGTCGATTGTTAAGTCCATACAAGAAAGAAACGCAGGTTCCCTTTCATTAACCTATTATTACAAACGTCGGAGTATGAGTGGCTCCTTATCATTCAAGAAAGAATATATTTTTGAAGGGTTTCAATGAGTATTTTAAATTAATTCAAATTAGAAACCAGACGAACTTTGGATTTATTCGTCATCGGACTCCATTTCTTCATCGGACTCAGCATCCTCCGCAGCTGCAATCTTTGCCAATTTTTCGTTAACAGATGCCTGTTTCTCTTCTCTGGTCTTTCTTGGAGGAGCCTTGAATTTTTTGTCGTGGGTAACACTTGCATGTCTAGACTTTGCGTTCTCAGCATGTTTTGGAGATGGATCAGCACGTACTGCTTTGTGTACTGCAAGATACATAGCTTCAATATCATCAGCAGTAATTCCAGCTTTAACGTAACTTCCAAATTGTTCTTCCATTCGGTGAGTTCCGGACTCTTCATCTTCTTGTTCCAAGAATCGCATGTACTCTGCAATGCTTTCTCCAAAGATCATGTCTTTGTGAACGGATGCGTCATATTCCTTTTCATCCTTGTCATAACCAGGGAATTTCTTACTGTTGTGAGGGATATCAAGTCCACCATCGGATGCTCCCTTAAGAGCTCCAAATACCTTAGCACCAAGACTGGTTCTTGCTAAACCAACATCTAGATTGCATCGAAGAGGACGGCGATCTTCATCCATTTCGTCAACAAAGTAAGTGCGCTTTCCAAAGGTAACCGAGACAATCTCTCCGGTCACTTCATCTTCTTCTTCATCACCAACTCCAGTGTATTGTTCAAACAATCCTACTTTTTGCAGTACACGTCGAGCTACCAAAAGTCCAGTTGCATATGCAGCGGCATAGTTGGCGTATCCAGCCTTAAGACCAAATCGAACAAGCTCCTTTGAATAAGCAGAAGCAAGAACTTTGTCTCCAGTAAGGGTAGCGTAGACAATCTGACAGATGATTTGGGTGTTGGTAGATCGAACTACTAGTCTGTATTTTGGAGCAGCATACTTGTTCTTAGCTTGGATAGTCAACTTCTTACGAGCATAGTAATCAGTCTTTCCCTCGCGTCTTCGTCGGTACTTGACCTGGAAACGCTTGTAGTACGCCTTGTTCTTCTGCACCTTAACGAATGGCATGGTCGATGGATTTATAATATATTTATTCTGAGCCACACATCATCGCCATCCATTCATTTCAAACATGAGGGGGTCGATCCTTATAAAAAAAATGAAAAGAAAAGTATCCGTTGTGATGCTCGAGAGGTGATGGATGGATTGACGGAGAATATTTATTTTGGAGGGTGTGTAAATGTATTAAATAGGGATCCTGTATTTCTTGAAGATCCAGTATTGCCTGAGGTTGAAGCAACGAGGCAGACGCGCAAGCGTCAAAGGAATTTCTCTCCTAGAGTCATTCGGAAAGTATTGCCTGAGATAGACGCAGAGATGGTAATCAAGCATAGAGCACAATTAAATCAACTAGGCGAGCTAGAAATAGTGGCTCGTCAAGAATATCATCTCATAGAAAGAACGCAAGAAGTAACCATATCTCCGCTACGAGTATACTTGATGAATACTCCAACGGTAAACCAAGAACGAGCTATGATGCCATGTGCGAACATGAATTTTCTCATTGATAACTTCGATCACAAACATGGCTACACAGAAATAATAAGAGACCGATTCAAAGACTGGAGAAATATTTTATGGACGGAAATTGCCCCCAACTTGAAACCTTTCAAAAACCAAGTGGGAAAAAAACTACACGAACGTGTCCCTGACCGGAAACTATTCTTAGATGGGGTTTTAATGAACAGGCTTTTAATATTGCGCAGAGGTGTTTTGTTTGGCAAGTTACCGATGGTGGTTTCAGTATACGGAATGGGGATAGCCGGGCGAGTGTACCTAAAAACCCACAAAATTCCAAGACATATTAGAATCGAAGCATACTGCCCCAGAAAATTTAAGACCTATTGCTTGAGAGTGGAACTTTCTGACCTGGAGACCCTTTTTAATAATAGAATTCATTTGTTGGAAGCTGGACATAAAATACTTTTGTGTGAGACACTGCTCAGTATGATCTGGCACGAAGAGAAAGATGATGAATTAAAAATCGGAATCGTTCAAGATAAGTGTCAAAGACGACAGCGACGACTAGAAGTGGCAATGCAACGGCAGCAGATGCTTGATGACATTACAGAGCTTGCCAACACAGTGACAGATTCAGCAGCGGAACAAAAGGTACCAAAAGCATTCGGAAGGCCTTGGTTACGGTTGGTAGGTATCATATATTCGGCTGGTTTGCATTTAACAGGATATTATGTTGTTTTAACAATGCATGTTCAACCAAAACGAAAATCAACTTTTATCGTGAGAGCTTACGACTCACTTTCCAGCAAATTTTTTGAACTGTATGTTAGTGGACGTGAAATGGCCAAGATTCTAGCAGACGAAAAAGAAGTTGATCTGTGGGATCAAGAACATCGAAAAGAAAATTGTAGGAATCTGGTTCAATATTTAGAATTGAAACTTGTAGCAAGGGGAGAAATGGCTCTGTTCTTAGGATCCCGTCACGGCATACCAGCACCTCAAATATTTAAACACCATGCTGTTATTGTGTCAGAGCAAAATTTAAAGGTCCCTCATTTGAAAAAACCTAGAAGGGATATTGGTCAGGGGCGACTGCTGTTTCGACGACATCTGAAAATAGCTTACAACGACTGTTTGGTGACATGCTACGTTGAAGATGAAGACGCTATCAAGCTAATGATATATAGATGCAGCACCAGCACCACCCATTGTTTGAAATTCTCTCATTCTCTCATTCGAATATTCTCCAAGCAAAACCCTTCCTTATTAGAAGATTTCTTAGCAGGTTCTGACAAGAAAACGGCTGTCGATCTAGTTCAATTTCTTCTGTGTCATAGGGTTACAATCACTGCTAACCAATTGAAACTGAACCATGAAATATATCGAAGAGGACATAAACTACGGAATTTAGCTACAGAGGATCCTCGTTTTGTGTACGGGGTGGTTTTTGTGAGTCAAGGAGATGGATGGTTGAAGTTTGAATTACATTTTGAATGCAATCACCTCGCGCTCGATATAAGCTCAGAAGAGATGATGGCGATTATTTCAGATTTGGAATCCTTCGATATCCTGGAACGTCAAGTCCACCTCGGAGCAATCGCTTCTACCTTCGCAGTTGCTCGTGTTGAAGAAAAACTCCAACTTATAACTACTACACCAGAATACTAATAATAGAAAAAATGTAAAAAGTTGTTGTAGCATTATAGTATATAGTTTAAAACATTCCTCCTCCCATGCCTCCCATGCCACCCATACCTCCACCACCACCCATTGGAGATTCTGGTTTGTCATCCTTGATTTCGTAGATAACGCATTCAGTGGTCGTCATCAAAGCAGCAACAGACGCTGCATCAATAAGAGCGGTTCTCACAACCTTGGTTGGATCAATGATACCTTTCTCAAACATGTTGACGTATTGTCCGTTCTGGGCATCGTATCCCATGTCAGAGTCCTCAATCTCCAAAAGCTTGCCTACGACAACCGCTCCTTCATCTCCAGCATTGGATGCAATAGTCCGAGCAGGAATACGGATTGCCTTCTGCACAATCTCCGCTCCGATTCTCTGATCAACATTGGTGAGACTTGCGATTAGCTCAGAGAGTATCTTAGAAGAGTGTAAAAGTGCAGATCCACCTCCAGCAACAATGCCTTCCTCTACAGCAGCTCTGGTTGCATTGAGAGCATCAATAACCCGATCCTTCTTCTCACTTACTTCAGTTTCAGTAGCACCCCCAACCTTAATGACAGCCACTCCTCCAGAGAGTTTAGCCAAACGCTCTTGGAGCTTCTCACGCTCATACTCGGATGTGGTCATGCTGATTGAAGATTGAAGTAATTCTACTCGTTCATCAATCTCCTCTTTGGTTCCAGCGCCATCTAAAACAATGGTGTCGTCCTTGGAAACAGTGATCTTCTTAGCACTGCCCAACATCGACAGATCAACATTCTCTAGTTTAAGTCCAACATCTTCAGAGATTACTTGACCTCCAGTTAAAACTGCGATATCTTGGAGGTTTGATTTTCTGTTATCTCCAAATCCTGGAGCTTTCACAGCACATACTTTCAGTCCTCCACGAAGTTTGTTAACTACCAAAGTTGCAAGAGCCTCTCCTTCAATATCTTCTGCAATGATAAGCAGAGGCTTGGAATCCTTCACGGTAGCTTCCAAAATAGAAACGATAGAGTTGAGGTTAGAAATCTTTCCTTCAAACAAAAGAATGCGTGCGTTTTCTAGCTCGCACTTCTGGGTTTTTGGGTCAGTCATGAAATAAGGGGAAATGTATCCTCGGTCAAACTTCATACCCTCCACTACATCTAGTTCATCCTCCAAGGTTTTACCATCTTGGCAAGTAATAACACCTTCCTTTCCAACCTTTTCCATAGCAGTAGCGATTAAGTTACCAACATGAACATCCCCATTGGCAGAAATGGTAGCCACTTGAGAGATTTCTTCCTTAGAGCTGATCTTCTTGCTTACCTTGTTAAGGTTTTCCAGCACGACATCAACAGCACTTTGAATGCCACGTCTCAAGTCCATAGGGTTGTATCCAGCAGCAACTGCCTTGGTTCCTTCCTTATAAATAGCACGAGCAAGTACAGTGGAGGTAGTAGTACCATCACCTGCAATATCATTGGTTTTGTTCGCTACCTATGCATGTTGTTAGTTTATATTAGACTCAAATACAACACGAAAGGTTGTTGCGCTCAGACATCCAAGGAAATAAGACCCTCACAGAAAAACCCTTGGCGGCGAAGCCACGGGATACTCAGGTGGACAACTACGATTATTGAGACGATGGAAATTCTCATCACTGCACCACAACCTCTCATAAGATAAAACGTACCTGTCTCACTAATAAGGCTCCTAAATTTTGCATTGGATCTGCAAATTCAATAGCCTTAGCAACAGTCACACCATCCTTGGTTACCTTTGGAGCCCCATAGCTTTGCTCGATAACGACGTTTCTTCCTTTTGGCCCCAAGGTTACTTGAACTGCATCTGCGAGACGCTCCACGCCTTCAAGCATGGCAGCTCGGGCTTCAACTCCAAACTTCACATCCTTCGCGAACGTGCGCACCTGGGAACGCAGAGAAGAGCGAGCACCGTGACGAAGAGAGGTTAACATACTTATAACTTTCGATACAAGCAACAAGTACTTCTATGTTTGAGTTTTGTAAATCTTATTTTCATTGTTGTGGCTTCCACCAATTTGTGACATTCATACCTTAGTAGTATACTACCCAAATCACTAGTAGGTTTCCTCCGATGTTTTTCTGGAACATTTTGCTTTATGACGAGCCCAAAAAAAAATATCCGTTACGGGAATTATCTTGTTGGTGTGAAAGCTTTAATTAATAACTAATTAATCAATAAATGTTTTCGCAATCAGAGTTCGATTCAAACGGAGTCCATCCTTCAAACCCAAATTTGCGATGAGGTCGGTAAATGGTTTCCACTTTCCACATTTGTTTTAGATTTGCCTCCTGACTGAGTGGAAAGTATTGCCTATTAATCACAGCGTCTTTAACCATGAAACAAGTTTCACCATTACGTTCACAGTAAAATGTGCTATATCCAGCGGTAGAAGCCAACTTAGAAAAAGCACGAATATTCGCGCCTCCACAAACCCCACTCGATTCGTCGCGGGAGATATACGGCTTTGAAGCCCCCATGATATTATTTGGCTTAAATGCGATAATACGAGGCACGTATTTCCTACGAGACAAATCTAGAAATTTCTCTTCGTTTGTATAATTGCATAAATAGTGGGTTTCATTGCAGCGAAATCCACAAAGCAACGTGCACGTGGTCCAATATCCTTCGTCTCGGGAGTATATAGATACCAAGTCTGGATCTCTGATAGGAAGTTCAGTGGATGAATGTATCATCCATCCGTCCCAATTGAAATTCGTTTCTAAAAATTTACTGTTTCGAACATCTTCCACAATGCCGATATCAACGAATTTTGCATTTGAGACGCCAAAAAACCAAAGTGCATATTGCAGAACACCATCTTCGCCGTTTTCAGAAAAAGCGCGGAATTCATATTCCTCAACTGTGGCCGGCGACATTTTATTCAGTCGTAAAAGCTCTTTTCCCGTCAACAAATAATGATGCCGATCCAGCTTGTGCCCAAGTTCTTCTCCAAAAACAGATTTGAAATGTTCCAACTTGTCATTCGGAATGGCCAAATAATTCATCGAAATCGTCTCCCCGAAATCATTGTTTGCATTCTTGTTGAAATTATCCGGACTGAATATTAAATCTATTCTTAAAAACACTGTGTATCTGTGAACGTCTTCCAGATAGGAGATAACTGCAAAGTGCTTATCTGCACGGTCTCCTTCTAAATATAGTACAGGACGATGTTTCTGAATACATCTGCTCATTCCCTTTAATACATCCAGCTCCATACCCTCCACCTGAAGTTCAAGCGGCTGTTAGTATTCTATCGATTTCGTTGAACGAAATAAAACTTACATCGATTTTGACGAATGAAACCCTTGGTAGCAGTTCAATCTCCCCGAATTCCTCCTGGATAACGGAATCTACTGATCTGATATTCCTGTTGGATCCTGTTGCAGATGTTTCAGAATTCGCAAAACTCGTACTCCCAAAATTCTGTGGAACTCCAAAGGAAGTTTCACCAGTGACTTTTCCAACAGTGTTATTGGCACCCAAAATAACATTAAACGGTTGTATCCGAGCAGCCGATTCAAAGTTATCACGTAGGGCTATATTGGCACACAATATATTATATATGCTTCTATCAGCTTCAAAAGCGAGAATTAATCCATCTATGCCAGCATACAACGATAGACGAATGGCGAATGTCCCTATATTACTTCCGATGTCCAACAATACCTTGCTCTCATCTCCTGCTGATACATCAATGAGTCTCTTGAAGAATAGCAACTCACTGTGCGACCATTCACCGTACTGGTCTACACATTTACCTACGTACGAATCCAGTAGAGGAATCATGAATCTACTACCATGTCTCCAAGAAACGATTTTGATTGGATGTATTCCACCAACTTTTTGACAAGGATCTTGGGGAGCTATGGTGGAAATCTGCAATAATTGCCGACCGTACCTACTTCCCACTTTATCCTGAGAGACAAGCATGAAAGAAATATTTCCAAATCCACCCGATTCGCTAGTCAACACGACCGCCAGATCAGGATCTAACATCTCTTTAAGGATATTAGTCTTTAAAACACTCGAGGATGAAGCATGAAATGAATTTAGCTTCTGGTATCCTTGGGTAACCATTAACACGTTGGATCCAATAAGAGCGTCTGTCACGGGGGATACTAATATTGCGACACTCCTTTTGGGGGTATCACAAGTAGAGGCATTCACAATTACTCGATGATCAATGTTATATTTAAACGGAGCAAGATTGAAGGTCACAATGTCAGACACCATCAAACCAAAACCTTCTGCGGTTCGCTCAAACATCAGCACCTCGATGCCTACGTTTTCAACCGATCTATTCCCGGCACTGTTGATGCCATACAGAAAGGGCAGTTTAACAGATGAATTGTCGAAAGGAAGAGTTTCAGAAAAGCTTTCGACATATCGCGTAAACTTCAATTCCGTCCCAATTACCCGCATTTCGAAGTGGTGTAGTTTACCCAAGGCAAGTTTGTCTACCACCACATCAAGGTGCAAATTAGGGACGGCATATGTGCCACCGTCTTTCGGGAAAGATATATGCATTATGGAACGATCGCATGTTGAATCACTAGCCAACACCCCAGCGCAACAGATAATAAAAAACCAGAATATCATGTTTGAATGATATTATAATAGTACGGGGACCGTGGCACGTTGCAAACTTCTTTAAAAAAATAGATTCTTTCCCTTCTTATAGTAATTTAGAATACTTCATTTTGGCTGTGTTAAACTAAATAATGCCTAGAGGAAAGAAGCCTTCAATCGCTAATTGATTTAAAATAAAAAGAGTAAATATGCATATCTTGTTTAATTTTGAATTCGAAAAAAAGATATGCATAGGATTTATAATTCGACGTATCTCCAAACTATAGATGAGCGATGGTCCAGATCCGCATTGAGCCCGTCTTCTGGTACAACTGCGATTCCATGGGTCCATAGCCATCTTGAAGGGCCCGACATTATATACACATCACCCTACATTTAAATTAACCCATCAACCTTTATATGATAGTTACTCACTGGATGAAGTTTGACGGAAAACCGTTCCCCTTCGGGTCCCTGAATGGATCAGAATTTCAAAAACGAAATACAAGAAACTCACTGCCATCATTAGCCTTGCAGAAATATTAAGCGACAGTGACACCAGCAAATCACCTGGTCCATCGAAGCTCTTCGCGTCCACTTTTACTTCACGTTTGTCCAGGCGGTCTTTATCCCAATGTAACGCGAAAAAAGTATCAGATGGCAAATAACGAATCAGCTGCTCCGTTAACAATGTAAACATACCACCACATTCAAATTGCTGATTCAATATACCTGAAAGCTCGCGCACCAACGTATCTACAGTCTTTCGAATACTTTCAGAGGCAAGATCCACAAGAAGCGGATTAAAATCTGTAATAACAATAGGTATCGTGCCCAGAGAGATTCAAACGGTCTTACCTTTACCCTTCCTGTCGTTGAACAATTGACTCATATATCTCCCTCCTCGTGCTCGAAGCATAAAGTCGCTTCCA
>Ga0105055_10004055_pt1 | contig 21737 bp, 16 predicted proteins | sample BON03_FD_78090 | JGI IMG/M metagenome (GOLD analysis project Ga0105055, IMG submission 78090) | Freshwater microbial communities from Lake Bonney liftoff mats and glacier meltwater in Antarctica - BON-03 | ecosystem: Environmental > Aquatic > Freshwater > Ice > Glacier meltwater | place: Lake...
CACACCCCCCCTCCTTCCCTCCCTCCCTCCCTCCCTCCCTCCCTCCCTCCTCCTCAACCCTACAACCTATTCCCCGGCCCGTCCAACTCATCCGCCAACCGATTCAAAATCCTCCCCGTCAACTGACTTAAAAACCTCCTCCCTATCGCAGCTACCCCCGGTGCAATTTCAGGCAACACCTGCCTGCACATCCCTAAAGCACTCTCTATAAAAGCGGCGCTGTTCGCAGGAGACCCAAAAGGGGAAGAGGGCAAGGGGAAGGGAAAAGGGAAAGTCCCACTGCTGCTGCTGCGGCCGGGAAGGGGGAAAAGGAAGGGAGGGGGGGAGGGAAGGGGAAGGGGAAAGAATTGCTTCTGCTGCTACTGCTGCTGCTGCTGCTGCTGCCGTCCATGGTGGGTTGCACGGCAACCACCCCCAAGAGCAAGCGCAGCGTCTTGAGGCTCTCTCGATCCTCCTCCGTCAATTGCGACAAAGTCTCCGCTCGTTCAGCCAAGGCCGTGATAATGCCCAGCAACGTCATCAAAGGGAGGAAGGGAAGCAAGGCCAGGGTCCCCAACGGCCCCCCAGCAGTAGGCCGACGAATGAAGTTCGAAAGCGCCAGCGGCGTGCTCTTCGCCCGGCGAGCCACCAAGCCCGTCACCTCCTTAATCGCCGCATCCGCCATCCTAACCAACTCATCCGTCACGAGCTCCTGCACAAAATTCCCATCCTTGTCGAAAAGAATCTGCAACACCTCCATCGTCGGCTTATCAAACTCCAAATAAGCCTTCCCTCCCCCGCTTCCTCCACCTGCACCAGCAGCACTGCTAGCCAGGGTCAAAAGGCCCTCCCTCGTGTTAGGCAAGGGGGTCAAGGCCGAGGAGAAGGAAGAAGGCAAGGGTGCCCCTCCGACCGTCGCAGCCATCTCATCAAAAGAATTGGTAAAATTTCGATAGCCCTCAATCATGTCATTTACTCGTTCGACCTTGAGTTGCTGCTCGCTCCCGTACAGGAAAGACTTGAGTGCTGCGCGCACCCGGGGGGAGTCGTCGGTGAGCAGGCGCCGGGCGAGGAAGGGGAAGCATTGATTAACGATAGAATAGCTCGGATCAAGACCTAAACCCAACCCTTCAATGGCCGAGAACGCTCGCACAATCAGCCCAAACCAAGGGGGAATCGTCAGAGGGTACTGCTCCGCAAGACTCTCAACCTGGTCGCCAATCTCGTCTACATTCACAGCCTTGGCCCCTCCGCCATTGCTGAGCTGCTCCAGGACAGACCCAAGGATAGGGGCGACGATGCCGAGCTTCTTCTTATCGTCCGCAATTTCTTGGGGGATGAAGCCGAGGCGGACCAGGTCGCAGACGGTGGCCTGGGGACGGAGGGAGGGAGGGAAGGAGGGAGGAAGGGAGGTGAGTGAGCGAGGAGCGTCGACATAATGCAAGCAGGTCAGGTATGTCAAGCAAACGAAAACAACTATAAAGGCAGGAGAGAAAGAGGAGCAACAAAACAAGATCTTCTATACTACGAAACACAAAAATTTAAAAACGCACCTCCCAATCTTGCGCCGTCAAGTGCGCCACATACTCAATCAAGGCCAATCGTCGGTCCGCTTCAATCTCCGTGACGAGGCCGTGGTCGAGAATGGCAAGGCGCCCGTCGGGGGTGACGAGGAAGTTGCCAGCGTGCGGGTCCTGTGGGTTTGGTGGGAGGGAGGGTGGGAGGGAGGGGCGGTAAGAGTGTGCATCTAGATCAAAGCTCGCGCGACAAAAACTTATCTCCACACACAGAAGCGAGCCAACGACAGAACCAAATAGTCCTTCGAACAAACCCTCCCTTCTCACCCATCCATCCCCCTCCACAAACCAGGAAAAATAACGTACCGCGTGCAAAATTCCCGTATCCAACAACTGGACCAAATACGAATTCAACATCACCGCCAAAATCTTCTGCAACTGCAAATTCTCCGCCGGATCATCCTTATTAAACGAATTGATCTTCCGGCCATCAATCCAGGACGTGACCAGCACATCCCGCGTCGACAAGGAATCAAAAACCTCGGGGACGACAATCGCGTCCTTCACCAAGGCACACGCCCCCATGGCCTCAGCAAACTTCCGGGTATTCCTCTTCTCTTGAACGTAATCAATCTCCTGCTGGAACCTCCCCCCCCAATTATTCAGCACCTCAATAAAACTAGCACAGCTCGCCGCGAACTTCGGGATGGTCTTCCCAATATTACACAATAATCGGACAGTATACAAATCCAAGGTGATATTTTCAAGCATATTCGGCCTCTGCACCTTCACCGCTACCTCCGTCCCGTCCAACAGCTCGGCCTTATACACCTGTCCTAAGCTTGCTGCTGCGACTGGCTCTCTGAAAGAATTTACTGGGTCCTTGTACACGTCTGTGAGCTTGGTGCCTTCGGGTAAGTTCGCAGCAATGATCTTGGTGGCCTTGATGGAGGAGAAGGGTTTCACCTGATCCTGCAGTAGCTGTAGCTGCTTCAGATAGACAGGACCAACAATATCAGGTCTCACACTAATAAGCTGCGCGACCTTAATGAAAACAGGGCCCAACTCCGTGATGAGCACCTTGACTTGAATCGCCCGCTTCTCCGCATTCTCCTCCTTTGTCCCCAGAACATAATCCATCAGCAGCCCCGACAAAAACCCACTACTAGCACTCAACCCTCTCACAAGCCTCGCTAAGACCTTTCCGGGGCGCGCCCCAAAATACGCATCGATCAACACAGAATCATACACAAGCGGAGGGCTCTTCATCAAGGCCCCCGCGCTCGGCTTCGAGAAAAACAACGCCTTCGCCGCCGCCAACCCCAAGCCCGACACCAACACAGCAGCCAGCGTTTCCTCCGTCTGTAACCTCATAGCAGGATTCACCGCCGCCTGCTTCAAAAACGAAGCAACAATCCTTACAATATCCTGCGAGGCCAACCCAGGTGGCAAAACCCCTCCATCGCTCCCCCCCAGCAAGTCACCCAAGCCCTGCGCCGCTTCCTCCACTCGACCATCAAACGCCGCCAGCCACTCAGCACCCTTGGCTTGCAATGCGTCATTCGTCGCCGAGGCATCAATTCCCGTCGCCTGGTTCAAGGCCTGCAAAATCTCCCCCGATTTCAGTAGCTCTGTCACGGCCCCCACGTCCACCTCCCCCGCCCGTGCCACGGACGCTTGCACCGAGGCCAAAAACGCACTCAAGGTCGATTCATAGTTGTCATTGCCCGATTGGTATGCAAAGTCGCCATTTTCAAAACTCCGCCACAGGTCCCCCGCCCCGTCGCGGATGGTGGCACCCACGTCCATGGTCTTGAGCTGCTGCAAGGCCGCCTCAGGGTCTGCTAATGCTTCCTCCACCACCTGCCTCGGCAGCGGCGCCACGCCCAAACCAATGAAAGCGCTTACCGTGCCGACAGTTCGCCGGAAGAAGCGGCCCAGGAAGCTCCCGCGGGACCTGCTGCTGGCCTTGTTGTTGTTGGTGGCCATCATCCTAGTGCTGGTGCTGGGAGCGACGGCAGCAGCACTCCTCGAGGCAAGTCGTGTGGAGGCACCGGCGACGACGGGCGCGCCGGAGGGGCGCACGACAAAGGCATTCACCGTACCCACTAGCAGGACCAGGGGGAGCAGGACGCGGAGCGGTGCTGCAGGGGCCATGCTGCTGCCCCGTTGCCTCCGCCGGCGGGGGCAGGACGTGGCTTGTGCTGCTGCTGGTGCTGCGGCTGCCATGTTTGCTTTGATTGGACAACGTCCAAGGTCAACAAGAAGAAAACCTGTGGTGGGCGTGTGTTGTATGGAAGAATGAGTGCCTCGTACGACGCCAATCGTGGACTGTAGGGCAAGAAAGCGGGCCTGTGGGCAAACAAAAGGAGCAGGAACAACACGCCAGCGCAGTTTTCTTCGAGGCCACGTGCGTCTGCCAATTTGAGCAGCGGCCAAAAAGGCGAATGGGCCACGCTTGAGACCCCAAAATATGTCTACCATATGCGGAAAGGCGCATTTACTAGCCAGAAATAGCTTCGTGGGTGCGTAGCCATTTGTTTTGCAGCAAAATGCAGTTAAAATCATCCTGCGGTTGTCGTGCGTTTGGGGGGTGCAAAAAGGCTGCGTTTTGCCGTTGTTCCACTGGTCTCTTAATCATCATATTATTGCTACCCCTATGCCCCTATGCCCCTCTCTTGTTACTTCTATCATCCCCTCTTGCAATGCTGTGTCTAGCGCAAGCGAGGAAACAAGGACACTAGGCATCACCGGTCGCCCTCATCCTTTCTGCGGGAACTGGGATTCGTCTCTGGGAGGCTTGCGTGAGCAGCGCGGCATGGCTTTGGAGCATTTGGCCATCATCGCCGGTCACCCCGACACCTACTTCCGTGCAAAGTCGCCTTCCTCGAGAGCTTACGGGGCAAAGCAAAGGGCGGCAGCCGCGGCAGCGGAAGCAGTCGAAGAAGAAGAGGGCGAGGAAGAGGACGAGGAAGGGGAGGAAGAGCAAGAGGAAGAGGAGGCTTGTCGCCATCGCCACCGACGAAGACGACGAGACCGGGCACGACGAAGAGGAGGAGGTTAAGGAGGAGGAGGAGGAGGAGGCGGCGGCGGCGGCTGGAGACGAGGCAGGAGATAACGACGACGACGAGGAGGAGGGGGAGAGAGAGGAGGAGGTGGAGGAGAAGGAGGCGGCCCCCGCGATTGCTGCCGCCCCTACAATCGTGACGTTGCGGGGGGACAACATGAAAAGTCAACGACGTCCGTTCTCTCCTTGATAGTCCTTACATTATATTTCTTCACGAGCCCACGAGCTGGTACATCGTGGTCGATCTCGAGACGAACCGAATTGTGGAGGGTAATGAGGCCATCCATCCTAGGTTCCCTATTTCGTGGGGCAATCCACGCGGCCAAGCACCGCACGTGTCACTAGAAAGCTACTACCGCAAGGTCCAGGCACAGGAGAAGGAAAAGTATTGGCATGTGGCCCCGGTGCTGGACGGTTTTGAGCGCCGCGTCGGTATGCGCTACGAAGAATTCGTAGGAGGTGGGGGGCTGGATCTTGTCGGGCACCTCATTGAGCGGCGCGAGTGTCTCGAGGCGCTCATGCCCTCGGTCCAGTGACTGTTTCCGCGCCCGGAAGGGGAGCGTGGGGTCCCTGACTGCGGCCCGTGGGGCACCGCCCCGGCAATGGACGAGAACGAGAAGAATTGGCTGGACAGACCGATTGTGAAAAATAAAGTGCTGGGCGGTTTTAGAGCTGCACTCGCTGGAGTATTTGAGAGGAATAATTGCGAAGATCAAGGAGGGCATTCGGGAGTGTTTGGAGCTCAATGAAATTGGGAGGATTGTGTGTACAGAGTGTGGGGCTAGGAAAGCACAACAGGACATGTGTTCTGTAAATAATCATTCAGCGCCCGCCATGCGCATGCATCAAGAGCAGACTGCGTTTCTGTTGATATTTTAATTTTAGGCCTGTTTTTGCATTTTGCTGCGGCCTGTCGGCAATCGTGTGCATCGCACGATCCTCCTCCCTGTTCTTTTTTCTTCTCTTCTCTCATCCTCCTCTCCCAAACCCAACACACACCACCACCACACAGGCTCCTTTTACAGTCATAACAACGCAAGAGCAACCGAAGGACGACAACGAAGACGACGCCTTCGATGCAAGAGCTCCGATTAAATTAGGCGACCCCTTCAGCTACCCAGATGGCGCGGACTTCGCCATCCTCCTCCCCTTCAAAGAAGGCGGCTCTCTTACCCTCTTTAGTGGCCGATGGGATGCGTCTCTCGGGGCCGTGCGGGAATTCCCCTCTATGGCCTTGGAACACCAGGCCATTATCCACAGGTTCCGGATACGTCCTTCAACATGATATCGCGCTCCTCGAGACGCGCTGATATCGCGCTCCTCGAGATGCGCTTATTTAAGAAACGAGGGGCGCGCAACGGCCAAGGAGAAAGCGGATGCGGCGGCCGCGGCGGCGGCGTCCAGGTCAGCGGCGGAGGTCGGGGAAGGAATGGAGGGAGAAGAGGGGGAGGAGGAGGAGGAAGAGCAACAGCAGCAGCAGCAGCAGCAGCAGCAGCAGCAGCACTAGGAGGGTGACGGCGACGAAGAAGAAACCCAGGAGGGCCAGGATGAAGAGGAGGGCATGGACGATGATGCTGAGGAGGAAGCCGAGGACGAGCAGAATCACCAAAACCAGCAGAATGGGCATGAGGTGGAAGGAGAAGAGCTGGGAGACGAAGACGAGGATAAGGAGGAAGAAGCAGGTCAGGTCGGCGAGGGTCCGGCCCCCGCCTCCGCCTCCAGCACCCCGAGGCGCGTGCGGCTGCGGGGGAACAACACGACAATTGACGACATCCGACCTCTCCTCGAAGGCACGTACGTGTTGTTTCTGCAAGAGTGTAGTGGGTGGTACGTTATGGTGGATCTCGAGACGAACAGAATGGTGGATGACACGCGGGCCATTCCCCTTGACTTTTGCTTCAAGGGGGGCACGCTACGCGGCACTGGTCGCGTAGGTACGTATATGCACTTTTTAAAAAAATCCTCCAGATCCAGGCCTTGGAGCAGGAGGAGTATAGAAGCGCGGCTCACACGGCGGATCTCATTCTGCAACAAAGAGGAATGGACTGGGAGACGTTTGTGGAGCTCAAAGGCCTGAGGAGAGGTGTTCTTGGGAAGAAGGAGAGCTGTTCAGCGGCAGATATGTTTGCTTCTCTCAAGGGCGGATCTGGCGAGGAGGACTGGGAGGAGCACCTCAGCGTGCGGCGTGGGAGGGTAGCATACGAACGTTTGATGCCCATGATCGATAGGCTGTTCCCGATCGCGGGGGGGGAGCCTGAAGTCACTGATTGCGGCCCTACGCACGGCGTCGTTCCGGCCGTGGTTGATGAGTTGAAAACGAGTATCTCGAGAATGAAGGATGAGGAATTTCCTTATTCTCTGGAGGAGATGAGGGGTTGGATCGCAGAGAAGAAGGCGAGGATTCGGGCGTTCTTGGAGCTCACCGAGGTTGGGACGAAGGATTGTGCTTATCGGGTATGGGGCGAAAGCGGCGAAGCGGGTGGGCAAGCACGGGCGAGGGAATGAGGGGAGAGCGCGGGGGAGGGGGCATGCGGGTGTCGAGGCTTTTGTGTAAAGGGAAAGAAGAGATAAGAAGAGAGGAGAAGCGAAATGGGTGCATGTCTGTAGATAGCAAAAGTGAGTGAGTGAAATGTAAATAAAGTAAGAAACTTTGCTCGTTCTTTTATAGAGTCCTTCTTTTTCCTTTAGCTCTTTCTGCCGGGGTTGTGAGTCTACTTTTCTGTACATCTTGCTTTCTACTCTCTCCTTGCCCTCTTACCCCACTATCCTCCACGACTTCTCTATGTGCATCCTTTTTCCTCTCACCAACAATACCTCCTTCTTTGTTGACTTAATGCATGCTGCTTCCCCTATCTTCTTTACTTCACGCCCACCAAAAGGCATATCCTCACTTGGAAACGCCCGGCACGGCCAGCACCAGCTTATGACGCTCGTCGCGCACAAACTCGTCCTTGTACTTGGTCCGCTCAAGGTACATCGCCACAAAGTAGCCCGCGGTCATGCCAGCAAGCATCGTCAAGTAGGGATGCTGGGCCATGGTGTCACTCGTCGTAACCTTGAGTAAGGAGAAGGGGTGAGGGGGTGGAGGGGAAGAAGTCAAGCAGGGCACGAGAACGGAAGGAGAGGGAGGGAGGGGAGGGAGGGAGGGACGACTGGCCGTGGGATTACAGGAGTCGTCTGTCTGAGACATGTAGGTAGAGGAGGGAGTGGTGCTAGGGGGCAGAAAAGCGGCAACTAACCAGCACAAACGACAAAAGGCAAGTAACGCTGTCTGTCCCTCCTCTCACACATGCATGGTACGTACCGGCTCGGGGCGCGTGGAAAAGGCACGGCGGCGCAGGGCAGTGGTGGTGGGGCGGCGCAAAGTGTGACGCGCTGGTACATGGTCGTCATAGGTAGAAGCGTTGCGGCTGGTTTTACGAAGAAAAAGAAAGGTCTCTGCTTGTGATTGAGAGGGTTGGTGGTGGACTGTGAGTCAAGGCACGTCGCTCCTGCTAGGCATGCCTGCGCAGGCAACACAGAGCTGTGTTCTGTTTGCTGGCTTTAGGGAGTCAGAAAGAATCGAGAAACAGAAAAAAGGCTGCTTCGACACGACGGCAGGGAAAAAGGCAGAGACGGAAGTGCTGATGACCTCTTCGGAGAAGCGCCAACGTACGCGTTTGAGGCGGTTTGAGGCAGTCGGTTTGAGGCCGTTTCATCGGTGGTCTTTGGCACCATAAGCAACTAGCACTCCCATGCACATTCACCAGCACCCACTAACCCTCATGAACGAACCTACACACGCATATGATCACAGGAGCTGCCCTTGGATAGGGCGGAAACGACCTATGGAGGCCGCGGTGCCGCCAGCCGTGGCGCCTCGCATGGGCCCGGCACGGCCCATGCCTCCTTTCTTCGCACTGCCAGCACCACCAGAACTACCGCATCATGCCGGGCCCCCCACCACGCCGGGGTGCAGAAGGAGAGGACAGGATGGACTACCCCTGGCAGACGTGTCGCCTCATTCATATGCAGTGCCAGAAGCAGCGAGGCCAGATCCCGCAGCCGCGGCGGCGCCAGTGGCCAGAATACGAGCGCCGTCGCGCTCACTCCCCGCATCATCGTCATCTCGGTGGTGGCTCCCGCTACTACACATGCTGTTGGTGCTGAAGTGCCTCTTGCCTTCGCCTGTGAGCGCCCAGATGTACAGCATTGGGGCAGACACGGTACGTGGCTTGAATAGGGGGGGTGCTTGCAAGAAGGTGGGGGTGCTGCTTCTAGGGAGACGGCGGAGTGGGGTTTGGAATGCGGAAGGCAAAAGACCCCTGCTAGCGTGTATGCAAAGCGGCCCTGGTCCGTAGGCAGACGACCGTAGAGCTGGGAATTGTGGTGCTGCACTGTGGGCACGGGTGTTGAGCCGGAAACCCCTCCCTCAGCCCCTTCCCTCCCCTCACCCACCCACCCTTCGAACCCGCAAAATTGACCTCCCTTTTTTCACCGTCTCATTCTCATCCTCGCATTCCCTTCCCCCGACAGGTATCGGGCTCGACGGCAGCGCAAGACAACCTGGGGAAGACGGAGGGTTGCTTCTCCAAGTTTGAGCCCTTGCTAAGCAAGACCTATCCTGCCGTCGAACTAGACAATCGCGTCTGCCAGGTCTTTTGCGCAAGCCAACGCTTCACCGTCTCGGCAACCTCTCTCACCACCTGCCATTGTGGAAATAACTACCCGTCTGCTTTCTTCAAGGTGCGTGAAATAGACTTGGTAAAAGATGGGGTTGGGTGGGGGGGTGGAGCTCCGTTGCACATACCCTTGCGCACCGGGGAACCGAAACGAAAAGCTCCGCACATCTCGTCCTACTCTCATCGTTCGTTGTCTCTCTCCACCCTCTGTCTCCTCCTTATCCTCCAGGTGAAAGACGATTTGTGCGACTACCCCTGCAGCCCGGACAAGTCCTACTGCTTCGTCTATGCCTGCTGCGGCTCGCGGGACGGGGCCTACTATACCGTGGCTTTCGCTGGCCAGGTACGTGTGTGTATGTACTATCCTGTTCATTGCATCTTTAAAGCCTTGATTTATAATCAGGTGACAATCATGGAAACGCTCTGCCTTCTCGACTGGAGGTAATACCCATTCTCTTTTTCTTACCCTCCCTCCCTCCCTCCTCCCTAACCCACTCAAACAACAGCTTGATCCGGTCCTGCAGCTCCTACGGCAGCTGACATACGACTACCGAATGAGCAACCCTCACCTGCGCGATCACATCAATACGCTCATGGGCGCTAGTGCTCCCCTGCAGGTACGTGGCGATGTCGTCTTTCCTCCCCTCTATCTGCTCCTCGTGCACCCCCTCCTTCCGTGACTCACCCTACCCCTCCCTCCTCCCCTCCCTCTTCTCCTCCCTCAGGTCATGTCGTCCGCCGGGCTAAGCACTGGTGTGGTCATGAGCGGCGGGGTCGGCATTGGGCTGCAAGGTTCTTGCCCTGAGCACTACTCTGAATTGAAGGGGTCGTGCTTCGCGCGGATCTTTGGGAAAATGATGAGTTACGCCCAAGCAGAAGCTAAGTGTGGGGAAGACGGCGCCTCCCTGGCGGTGGTGCAATCGCGGGAAGAGAACGATTATCTAACGCAGATGCTGTATCAGCGGCCGGGGTGGATTGGCCTGAGCAATAAGGACGTGGGCGGCTTTCAGTGGGATGATTGGACGAATTGGGGCCCTGGGGAGCCGAATAGCCTCAATGGCTTTGTGACCAAGCTGCCGGCTTCGGGCGCAGCCAGCGGTGACGCCTTCGATGATCTGCGTGCGGGCGTGCGGGTGAGTGATTTTTTAATGAAGGAAGGGAGGGTGTGCTTGTTTGTGTTTAGGCGCAGGCAATAACAGCGCTTTACCCCTTACTTTTTCCTCACTCACCCACTCACTCTTTCTATTCAACCCCCCGAAACAGAACATCCGCCAACTAGCCATCTACTCCTCTTCTCGGATCTTGGGCGTGCAGGGCCGGTACTTGTACACGAACGGCAGCGAGATCATCGCCAACGTCATGGGCACCAACAAGGGCGGGGACACGGCGGTCATCAGCCTCTCCTACGGGCAGTACTTTGCTTCGGCCTTCGGGGAGATTGTCAACAACAACTTACAGACGCTGAACCTGGTGGTTGAGGACGTCAAGGGCAACAGCATCACCTACGGGCCGTACGGCACCAGCGGCGGAAGCGGGGCTAAGCGGTGGAGCGTCAATGCAACCGGGTACGTTTGATTTGTTTGATTGGCTCCTCCCTTTCTCAGCCCTTCTTCTCTTGCTCGCTCGCTCTGTGAGCGTGCATACACGCACACATTAAACTGACTGCATTTTTGCCTCTCGCATCCGCCAACGCACAGGCTGATCGTCGGATTCTACGGCTTCAACTCCCCCCAAGGCATCAACCAGCTCGGCTTCTACGACTTGCAGGCGCCACGCTGCACGCAGATCACGCCGGCAGGCACCTGGCGCACCGTGCCGTGCGCGCAGTCATTTGACGGCATCTCCTACGCCTGTCAGCTTCGGCCGACTGCCAGCGCGGTGGACTGTCCGTCCGGCGGCTGGTTCCGATACGGCGGCTTCTGCTACAAGGCCTTCTCCGGCAACAAACTGAGCTGGGAGAGCGCGCGACTGTCGTGTTTGACTATGCAAGCCACCTTGGTCACGGTGGCCACCCCCGAGATGAGTGCATTCTTTCAGTCGCGCTTTCAGGGGTCGCAGGGCTTCATCGGGTACAAGGACCGCATGCCCATGGGTCAGACCAACCGCTCTTTTGTTTGGGAGACTTACGCGAACTGGGGGGTGGGGGAGCCTAAACCTTTGTCCGGTGCCTCTGCCTCGGCGTCGTCGTCCACTCGCGTCAGCAGCGGCGGCGGGTGCCTGACCATGGACCCCGCCCAGATCTGGTCCACCATTGATTGCGCCGACACGCGGGTACCTCGGGCCGTTGTGTGCGAGCTAGCGCCTGCCGACAACTTCTGCACGTGTCCTGCTGGGTGGACGGCTTTCAGCTGCCGCTGTTACCAAGTCGTTTCTCCTTCGTCGAGCAATGCCTTTGCAGGCGGTATCTCGTGGGTGACGGCGGCGCAGGCCTGTGAGCAGCTTGGAGGCGGCTTGCTGGACGTCAACAGCCCTGGGGAAAGTAGTTACGTGGCGACGCGGCTGGCCAAGGGCCAGGCTGTCTACCTCGGGCGGCGCGACGTCTTCAACTCGGGCATTTATACGGCGTCCACCTTCTCCAACTGGGCCTTGGGCGAGCCCATTGACAATCTGGGCACTGTCAACGGTGGCGGGAGCGGGCTGTGTGGAGTCTTGCGCGGGGACAGTCAGTGGTACGGGTTTCCCTGCACCAGTTCGTTTTCGCAAGCCGTGTGCAAGCGGCCCAAGGCGTCGCCCGTGGGCGGGCGTATTACTACGGGCGAGGACTTTACCATGGTGGCCGTGGACCAGAACCTGGAACCGCGGTGGGGAACGCCTTTGGACGTCTATCTGCAGCACACGGCCACGGGCGCATATTTGGGCATTGACGGCGCCGGCAACGTCTTTACCACCACGTCGCGCAACAACGACGCTCAGTTGCAGGTTCTGTCAGCCGCCAACACGACGGGCTTCACGGTTAAGTCAAAGAGCTACGGCTTCTACCTCAAGATGGATTCCGACGAAGGGCGGCTAACGACCCTCGACGGCAGCACTGTCGACAACGGCGACGTCGGTAACGCGTCCCGACGGCGGACTTTGTCTGAAGGCGGAGATGGGGCCGGTGGCGACGAGGCGGACGGAGCTGACAATGGTGGGGAGGATCCTACTCTTTTAGCTGAGCCGGCACCCCTGCCTAGCGAGCACCACGAAGAAGGAGTCTTTGCGCGCCAGAGGCGGAGTCGCACTCGCCGGCAGCAGCAAAAGCCACCCCTTTTTCGAGGCGCCGCAACGCCCTCTCCCACGCCAAGCAGCATGAATATGCGTTATGACGATGCCACCAAGCCCAGCATCTTTACCTCCACAAAGAGCTTCGGGCCCGTGTCCGTGCAAAACTTGCAGATTGGCTTGACGGTCCAGAAATCGCAAAGCATGCCCTATCCGCGCTACTGCTCCCTCAAAATTTACGATTTGACGGCCACCTCAGACTCCTTCAGCTGTTTCTACATCCAGGGAGACACGTCGAATCTGCCCATGGTGGACCTGACTGTCGAGTCCTTTACGATCCAGGACAAGACCACCAACATGAACCCGCGGACGCCGCTGCAGAACGGGCGAACCATGTGTGAGAACCAGTCCCCCACCGACACCCTGACGTGCACGTTTGCCTATGGTGAGGGGATGACATTTAGCACGGCGCTCGCGGTCACTTGGGGCCAAAACTATGCCAATCAGTTCCAGGTGGAGCGCAAGTTTGGGGACAACACGGCCGTCTATTACAACTATTTGTATGCCTATGACAATCAGTACACCTCCATCACCACCAACACCTACGTCGAGTCCCGGAATTGGGCGGTGAACGTACCCGTGCCGCCTTTGACTGTCTGTACGATGCAGATTTGGATGAGCTCTGTGGATATCAAGTATGTGTGGCAGTCCATCCTCAAGGGCACGGGCTCCTTCGACTTGTCGGCGAACGGCGTCTATTTTGGTTCGAATCATGCCTTGTCTGATGTTTCTGACCCTTGGGATTTGCATGTGTATCAGTGGGGCCGCTACTCGGCGGCCTCACAGGCTGAGGTGATCATCACGACGGACGAGGTGCAAGCCGCCAAGTACCAATTGCAAGTGCCAGCGATGAGCAATATTCCATGAGTTAGAGAGGAAAATGAATACAGCAAGGCGTGCGTATCTACAATTTTCTTTAATTTATTTTATGACTTTGCCTTGGCAATCTATTTATATATACAGTGTGTGTGACAATTCTACGCCCCTACTTCTGGAGAGAGAGAAGCGCGGAATAGAATGAAACAAAGGAAAATGTGGCAACTATTTTCAACTTGTTGCTTACGTCATAGTGTCCTCGCTTTGCTTTTGTTTGACCATCGTCGCGGCGAGCAGCACGGGACGCCTTGTTCGCAAATGCCCTTAGCCACGCTCTGCCGTAAAATGATATACATATAAATAATTTAAGAAAAGTACCTCAAGGTCTCTTCTCCTCCCATATTCGTAATTTGTCTCATTTCATTTATTTTCCTACTCTCTCTATGGAACATTGTTATTGGCGGGCCGGTCAAATGGCCACGTGTTGTACGTAGCTTGGTTACTCGAGATAATCAACTCGCCCTGCGTCGGGTACTGGAACCGCCCCCACAAATAAAAGAAGAGATCCTGCGGGCTCGAGACTGCCGACAAGGACCGCGGACTATCAATGTTAAATCCGAGCGAAGAGAGTTGAAAGGACCCCGTAGCGGCAAACAGAGCATTCCAGACATAGTTGAGCGCGACAGTTGACTGCCAAAACTGCAAAATCACAGTCGTCTGCGGCGGGACGGGGACGTTGGCCGTGTACTGGTTGGTTTGCAAGTACTGCATCAAGATTACATCCGTATACGTGTTGGTGCGCATAATGGCCATATTCCAAAAGTTGCCCTTCGGGTCCAGGTACAAAATCTGGTAGGTGTCCTGCAAAATGTAGCCAGCCATCATGCTAATAGTGGTGGCGATGCCGAGCGCTTGGCCGTAGGTGGCCGAGCACGTCGAGGACTGGTACGGATTCGTGTTTTCGCACACGAGCCGCCCCATGTCCAGGGGCACGCGAGGACTCAGCACAGTCGTCCTGTCCTGGTTGATCCAGGCGGCCATCTCCAGATTCACGACGGGCAAGCCGTCGGTGCTGCCCTGGACCTCGTAGCACTTGAATGACGTGCTTTCAGGAGTCAGGTCGTACACGTACATCGAGCACAGCATGGGTCCGGCGTCCGCGTTGCCCTTGGCGACCAGCGAGATGGCCAGGTTCTGGATGCCGAGAGCAGGGACGACGTGAGTGACCGTGAACAGCGCGGCGTGGCCATTCCGCACCAGATCCATCATGGCCTCGCTTGAGTTTGTATTGTCTTTGTTCGCACCGGCCGGCGGGACCACGGCCTTGAGTTGGCCTGTGCTCGGGTCCGAGTACAGAAAGCTGCCATGATCGGCCGACTGCAGCAAAAAGGCCCCGACCGTGTTGCCAGCGGTCGCCATGTAAAAGGTGAAGCGAGTCGAGGCATTGCCCTGGTCGGAGCCCGACGTTGGCATGGGATACACGCCGCCCTCGCTGTCCACGGCCAAGGCGACGCCCGAATCGGATTGCGCAATCTCCACATCCAGCGGCGACCCCCAAGCAATCTTCTGGCCAGGAATCAGCGAGATCTCAAACTTTTGCCCGTCCGCGCCCACGTACGCCGCCGTGGCGGCGCGCGGAATGCGACACACGTAGGCCTTGAGACTGCTTTTACAATCCACCGCGTACCAGGTGCCATCTGCGCGCATGCTCCCACACAGCCCTTGACTCGGAGCCGGCTCGTTGTCCCCACCCCAGGCCGTCCAGACTTCAGGGATGACGGTGCCTTGGCCAAACGTATCGCGTAGCCCAAGAAACACCATCGAAGCACCAGCGCCATTGCCGCCGCTCGACTGAACAAGGGCTTGAAGTAGGGCGGCGTTGTTGTCAGCGCTGCGGGGCAAGGGCAAGCTTGCGCCCTTGACCAAAATGCCACAATTTTTTTGCACATCCAGCCAGGATTGAGTCGCTGCTGCAGGATCCGCACTGACACTGCTGCCATAGTAGTAACAAGAACACTGCCAGGCCACCCACCCATTTGGACAGGTGCACTCGTCGTCCAGGACGGGGGACTCGCACACAGGCGCGACGTTGGCTACTGAGGCCGAGCACTTGACGGTGCTCCACTTGCCGGTTTGCGCCTTGAGGACGACACAGGTAGCCGCCGCGTCCACCTGATCGCCGACGTCGTTCAAAACTGGGGCTGGTTCATCGCTATTCTCCCAGTTGGTGTAGTAGTCCCAGCCCCACAGCGAGTCTTGGCTAGTTGGCAAGGCGTCATGCAACCCAATAAAGCCCCGGGCTCCTTGCATCAGGCCCCACGCAGCGTCACGCTTCGCCGCCGAATCCACACGCGCAAGCCAACCACCCTCCTCGCGGCACGCAGCGGCTGCGTCGAGCCAGCTCATGGCCACCACAGACTGCTCCGACTTAAAACACGATTGCCCAAAGTTGACCCACCCCGAGGGACAATCGCGGCGGCTCTCGCCCTGCGGTTTCTCACACAAATAAAACGGCGCCGGTGCTTTCTCATCGCAATACACAGCCTCCCACAAGCCTTGGTCATTGATGCGGCCGCACTGCTTGCCCACAAACTCGTAAAAGCCCAGCTGATTCAGTGTCTTGGCACTAAAGCGCCCGTACAACGCAATCACTTCCGAGGTGGGGCGATAGCTAAAGGTCGGCTTGGCCGAAGATCCCAACGGTCCCCAAACCCGGCGCCGTCGCAAGGCATCTGTCACGGTGATGCTAAGGCCTTGGAACACGTTTGAGTTCGTCACGCCTTCCACCTTGGTGATGCGATCCCCCACGCCAAGCGTCAGCGTCTCGGTGAGTCGAGCCTCCCCACCACGGACGGGCATGGCAACAATGGAGCCATTCTTGAGGCGGTAGGTCGCTTGCAATGATACGATGGAGCCCAAGGCATATCCCACCGTCAGCGAAGCCAGCCCCGAGATGTTGCGCGTGTAATCATCGAAAGCGCCGCCCGAGACGGGCCCATAGGCCTGCGGCGAACGAAGGGCGAAGGAGGCCGAGTCCGGCTGGTTCACCTCCCAGGCGCCATAAGGTGCCCAGCCCCACGTATAGCCAGAAGGTCGAGAGCTCGTAGTCAGGCCCAGCCAGCCTGTTTGCCCTTGCAGCATCTTATTCGTCACGGTGTTGTCCGTGGCCGACATGACGCTGGCCAGCATCCCGCCCACTGCCGCACACTCTGACTGGGCATCCGCCTGGTTAATAGGCGCCGCGCCTACAGTAGCCTTATAGCAGGAGTCGTCGCTCGTAAGCCAGCCCGTTGGACAGCCCTCGCCTAGGCCAACGAAAGTCCCGGTCTCTGGACCATCACCAGAAAAGGAAGAGGCCATGCTGCTGGCGCCGGGTGGAGGAGGGGCGGCACCACCGTTGCTCGCCCCAAAGCTGGCCGAGGACGAGGAGCGAAGCACTTGCAAGGATGTTGTTTGGGCCATGAGCCCCTCAATGTGGGCCTTGAATTGAGGGGAGCCTTCGCGGTAGTCAAAGGCCAGTTGCCGCAAAAGCTCGCGTCGCGGCTCAATCTCGCCAGCAAAGCTGACGGTGTAGAATTTGTTGTTGCGGTCCCCGCAGCAGCTGGAAAGGGTGCATGTCGTCCGGTCCAGACTACAAGGGTTGTTGCAGCGGCGGTCGTCGACGCGGTGGAAGATGCTAGGGTAGATGTTCCCGCATTGACAGGCGCGGCCAATCGTGGCGGCCGTCACAAAGCCGTGGTCCGCACAGACCGACTGGCACTTGGCGTTCGACAAAACGTCGGTGGCCGAGAAGTACACCGCCAGCAAGGCAGCATAATCGTTGAAGCAGCCTTCCGTTTGACCTGAGTGTGGTGAGCAAGGGAGGGAGAGTGTGGTGAGTGTGAGTGAACTTGGGGCAGACAAAGAAGAGGCAGAGAGAGGGGGGGACAGCGCACGTACCCAAGGCCCGCGCATGAAAGCTGCCAGTCGTCGTTTGACTCCCCCCGTTGGATGATTGCGCGTGCGTGGAGGTGGGCGTACACAGGAGAAGGAGAAGCGTGGCCAGGGCAGTGCTGGCCAGCATGGTGCGGCGGGCGGAGCGGGAGGCGCAGGGCGATGATGATGATGGTCGGGGTGGGAGAGGGGAAGCTGGTGGTTGTGGCCGTCGCCGCCGCCTTGTCCTGGGCAGGGGCACCCACATCCTGTTTGATTGAGGTGTGTAGTGTGTGTGTGTGTGTTGTCGTGGTGAGTGTGGAGAGCGTGGCTGCGTAGTGTGTGCCCATGCGGGATTTGAATGATGGGCCTGCCGTTCGTTGACGCAGAGGCGTTTTGAGGGGAGGTTTGAGCAGAAAGGGACGACCAAAAAGAAATACCGCCACGCACACAAGCACAGCAGACACCACATTTGAGTTAGTCTTTCACGTTTCTTCTGTCCTCATTGTCATTACAATTATTCTTACACATGGCCATCACCCTCCTCCCCCCCTTCCTCCTCCCCCGCTTCCCATTCCCAACCCCCTTCCTCCTCTCCGTCCTCCCCAGTCCGCCGGACGACATTAGACATGGACGGCACAGGGAAAGGGTACTTTTGGTTCTCCACGTCGTCCACCGTAATGATAATCTCGGCCTGGCTCGGGTAGGCAAAAGTGCCAAAGGTGTAAAAGAACAGGTCCTCCAGGTAGCTAAGCGTGGTGAGGGACTGGCCCGTGGAGAGGTAAAGACCCATGGAGGAAATGTCGAAGGAGCCTTGGGCGTTGAGGATGGCCTGCCAGACATACTTGATGTCAACGGTCGAAATCCAAAACTGCACCGTGGCCACGGACTGGGGGGAGACGGGCACGACCACCGCCCAATTCCGCGTCTCGATGTAGGAGCGAATGACTTGCGTCGTGTACACATTCGTATACGCCGTTTGGAAATTGTAGTACCCGCCAGAATTAGTATCAGCTCCCGCCGCCGACCCCACGTTGATTTGAAAGAAAAACGCGTAGTACTGCCCGAAAATCACGTCAATCTCCTTCTGGAAAGTCAGACCCTCCCCATAAGCCACATTACAAGTGACCGTCTCCGAGGGCGCCGAATTCTCGCAGCGCGTCCGTCCATTCTCCAGCGGGGAGCGCGGGCCAAGGATGGAGGTCTTGTCCTGCGTGATCCAGGCAGCCATCTCCATTTCCACCAGCGGCAAGCCCGTCGGGTCGCCTTGGACTTGATAGCAGGTGTAAGAGTCCGAGTTAGGGGTCAAGTCATAAATAAACATAGTACACAAGCGCGGGGACTCCATCGTGTCCTCCCGAAAGACAGCCACGGAAATCTGCAGGTTCTGCACGGCCAAAGGCGCGACGAGGGAGGAGGCCATAAAAACAGTCGCTGACAAATTAGCGTATTTCTGAGAGGGAGCCATGACGGAGGCAGGGGTGTTGCCAGCCAAGGTATAGCCTGCCCCACCCGTGCCTTGGTAGCCCTGCGTGCCGCCGGCTTGGTCCCGACGCTGCCGTTGCCGTCGCTCCCGTCGCTGCTGTTTGCGCTGCTGCTGCCGTTGCTGCTTCCGTTGCTGCTGGGGGGCCGATGCGTCAAGGTCAAGGTCTACCACTTCCTCCTCCTCCTCGTCCCCCTCCTCCTCCTCCTCACCACCCTCCTCCTCCGCCTCTTCCGCCTCCTCCTCCAGCAACCGCCGCCGCCCCTTCTTAATAGCCGCCGCATTCGCAATGCTCACACTATTCGTGCCACCAATCCCCGTCTCGGTCTGATAATCCGTCACATTCACCTTCGCCGTCCCTCCCATTAACCCCCCCGTCGCCGAATCATAATTTAAGTACATCCCCTCGTACGCCAAAGTCGAAATCAAGAAAGAATTCGTTCTCGGCACCGTCTCCAACTGAAACAACGTATCATTCGTCTCGCCCACAAAAGTCTGATACACCCTCCCCGTCAAATCCACAGCCATAAACGCCCCCGAGCCCGCATGTTGAATCCGGACCGGCACCGGCAACCCCCACTGAGGGGGCTTCGTCGGCTCCAACTGCAAAAACCGAAACTGATCCCCATTACTCACATCGTGCACGCTTGCCTCCGGTGCCTCCAAGCGCCGCTGGCAGACATACGTCCCGATCTGACTTAAACACGACAAGCTCGCCCAGGTCCCGTCCGGCCGCATGGTCGCACACTGGGCATCACCCCCCACACCAGGAGGAGGGGACGCGCCGTTCCCTGCCCACCTACGAAAGTAATCCGAGGTGAGCTTGCCGCTCGCCCCCGAGTCCTTAAGCCCTAGGAAGATGCCCTGTCCTTTCGTCAAGCCAAGAAGGAAATTGGTCTCTTCCCGCGAGCCAACGTCGACCAGGCGCGCCCTTTGCGTCTCACACGCCGAGGCCGCCCCGTCCCAGCTCATCTGCGGCACCTGCTGCTGCACGCTGTAGCAGGAGCACTGGAACGACTTCCACCCCGCCGGGCAGCTGCAAATGGTGTCGGTGGCCTCGGCCTCGCATACGACGGAGCGGGCGGCATGCGGAGAGGCGCAGTCAGTGGAAGCCCAGAGGCCGGAGGGTTCCATAACACTGCAGGCTTGGCTGGCGAGCGGTTGATTGGAGCCCCAGGCCGAGAATCCCTGCCAGCCCCATTGGCGAGTCATGCCCGGGTTGGTCGAGAGGTCTTTGACGCCGAGGAAGCCTTTGCCGCCCATAAGGCCTTTGACTTGGGTTTGGGTGGTGCTGGAGTCGACGTTGGCGAGGGAGCCTCCGAGTTGGACGCACTTCATTTTGGCCTCGTTCCAGGAGACTTGGTTGGCGGTTTGGCCTTGGTAGCAGGCAGCGCCATAGGAGACCCACCCGTCGGGGCAGTCAATGGCGGAGATGGAGGTGGGCCGGCGCTCGCAGAGGTACGTGACCCCGTCTTGTTTCATGTCGCAATCGACCGCTTTCCAGTTCCCGGCGTCGTCCACGCCGGTACAGCGCGGGATGTTGGCTTCGACGAACCCGAGCTGAGTGACTGCCATGTCAGTGTGGGCGCCGTAGATAGCCATGATCACATCGCCTGGCGTGTAGGTGAAGGAGCTGCTCCCTCCCGCGACGGCGTTGCCCATGATGGAGTTTGCGCCGTACGGGCCGAAGGTCCTGGGGTTCCCACCATTCAGGTCCGTCACGGTGAAAGTCAAGGAACGAAGCTGCGTGTTGGTGCTCGTCCCCTCCACCTTAGCAATCCGCTGGCTCTGCGCCAAGTTGATCGCCGCCGTGGTACTCGTCCGTTGAAACGCCCCATAGGACGGGCCCGCATAAATCGTGCCGTCCTTCCGCAAGTAACTAACTTGGATGGCATCGATACCCGTCACGCGGTACCCCACCGACACCGTGTCAATCGCCACCAAATCCCCCGAATAATCATTAAACGTCGTCCCTCCTCCCGGTCCAAACAAAGACGACAGCTTCGTAGGCCCCGCCGAGGCCGGCTCCCCCGGCGCCCAGCCCGTGAAAAGGTCCCAATCCCATTTACCCGACTTGGCCGTCATTCCCAACCAGCCCGCCTGCCCGTTCAATAGCCCCTTGACGTACTCATTCTCCTCCGCCGTATTAAGCACCGGAAGCTGCCCCCCCATCCCCTGGCAGGTAGCTTGCGCCTTGGTATAATCCGTCAATTTGCCACTCACGCGTTCGTAGCACGCCCGCTTATACACAGACCAGCCCGCGGGGCAGCCACTCCCAAAACCCACGGCGCCGTCCGCCTGGGCATTGACTGAGGCAGTGCCCGACATGGTTTGCACCCCATCAAACGTCGCCACCATCAACGAAGTAGTCGTCGCCAGCTTCCCCTCCACGTACTGCTGAAACTGCTTGTTCTGCACGCGGTAGTCGTAGGTCAAGGTCCGCAGCAACTGCAGCGTCACGTCAATCTCCCGGGCAAAGCTGACCGTAAAGTACTTGCCATTCCGATCCCCACAGCAGCCTGAGCCATCGCACACGGTCCTGTCCGGGGAGCAGGGCATGGAGCACTGGCTTTCGGGCACGCGGTGGAATACGGAGGGGTAGTTGTTCCCGCAATGGCAGGACCCGGCCGAGGTGGCCGACATGACAAAACCGCTCGACGCGCACCTAGACCGGCAGCGAATGTTGTTGAGCGTTTCTTGGCCCGCATCCCCGTATGTGATTTGCATGAGGGTGTTAAAATCGTTGAAGCAGCCCTCCGTCTTGGAAGCCGCGGGGTAATCGGCGGAGCCCGTCGTCTTGGGCTGGGCATAGACGACGGCGGGGAGGAGGAGGAAAGCTAGGGTGGCGGCAGTGACGAGGAGTTGGACAGGAAGCCGCCGCGCAGCAGACAGAGAGAAGCGTAACGAAGGAGCAGTTTGAACATGCCGCCTTCTTGACCGTGCCGTCGAGGGTTGTGATGATGGTGGTCTTGGTGCATGTGGGAGTGCTGCTGGTGGAGATGGTGATGATGATGCTGCTGCTGCTGCTGCTGCTGCTGCTG
>Ga0105055_10004067_pt1 | contig 21716 bp, 13 predicted proteins | sample BON03_FD_78090 | JGI IMG/M metagenome (GOLD analysis project Ga0105055, IMG submission 78090) | Freshwater microbial communities from Lake Bonney liftoff mats and glacier meltwater in Antarctica - BON-03 | ecosystem: Environmental > Aquatic > Freshwater > Ice > Glacier meltwater | place: Lake...
AACGTGGAGATGGCTGCAGACTTCAATAGATCCAGGCCTTTTGGCTCTGGGTGGTACGGCAGGCTCCTCGCCATGCAGTAGCGCCTTGACGCGCTCAAGGGATACGCCTGCGAAAGTCCATTTCTTCACGAGCAGGACTTGCTCCAAATGCTTGGCGCCATACCGCGCTGCTCGTGTCTCCCCCTCAGGGCGATCGACAAGGCCGTTTTGCACGTAGTAACGCACCGTTCGGATGGGCAAGTCCGCCAAAACACATAATTCGTTGAGGGTGTGTTGATTGGTTTCAGGTTGCATTTTGATATTAATACATTTAATATGAACACTGTTAGTGTATCAATAATTTTTCAAGTGCCAAGAACTTTTTCAGAAATCTCAACGGCCGAAGCTGCAAGGGGCGCAGAGGCCATCGCCTTCATCGCTTACGACGTAAACCTTCGCCGTCAGTCTTGCGTTTCTCGAATGTTCGAGGCGTGGCATGCGCAGGCTCATTCGCGGCCTCCGCAAGCAGCTTACAGATTACCGCACCCTACACATTTGCCTGGCATCGTCCTCAGCCGCTGACACAGCATTGGTCTGTCTACACTTTAGTTGTCAGTTTCATGCGAAACATTTGTATACTGGCCAAAGTTTGGGCTGGTCAAGTTGCATGATTTTAAAAATTAAGCTTGCCGCGGACCAAATGGTCGCGGAAATCGACAGACTGGGGTCGTCAACCACATTGGGTGAGAATAAAACAACAGGTCGCACATGGGATTGATAGAGAGATTTTGGACCTGGCTCACAACTTCATCTTCGGGTAGAAGCAAGAAGGGACATCCTGACCTCTATCCGCTCGACGTTCCCAAACTAACCAGGGAGCTAAAGCTCATTGAGGAGGCAAAACGCCTTGGTCAAGCTGGCTTACCTGCCCCAGAGACCAAAACCCACTCTGGGCCAGAGGCAGCAATCATCCAGCGGGTGGAAAAAGCCCGTCAGGACTACGTTGACTGGGCCGTTTTACGCCTCAACCTACTCAGCGAGCAACTCGGTAAACGCAATGTCACGCAGAGAATCAATCGCGCAAGGCAGGCAGACAAAGAGTTCGAGCGAAAGGCCGGCGCCCTCCTGACTGAGCAAGACAACCTGTTGCGAGGTCTTGGAGATACGGCCAAAAGGCGGCAGTCTGAACTTGAGTCCTTCCAGTCTAAGCATGAATTGACTAAGGATGCACACTTCCCGACACCTACAGGCGCGTACTTTCGCTATGCACTTCTACTTCTGCTGATAGTCGTCGAGGGCGTGTTCAATGCGGGATTTTTTTCGCAAGGACTGGCCACCGGGTGGCTCGGAGGATTGACACAGGCCGGCATGTTGGCTGCAACCAACGTCATCATCGCATTCGTCTTGGGTAAATTTGCCGTGCGCTATGTCAATCACGTCGGATTTGGCTGGAAGCTCCTTGGCGTCCTGTCAATAATTTTGGCGGCCGCAGTGATGGTGTCAATGGGTCTCGTCATTGCACACTACCGTGACAGCTTGATATCGGAAGCATCAGACGCAGCCAAAGCAGCGCTTGAATCTCTCAAGGCACACCCCTTTGAGCTCCGCGATACTTTTTCTTGGGCCCTCTTCGGCATCAGCGTGGCCTTCGGCATCGCGTCACTTTTCGATGGCTTGTTCAGCGACGACCTTTATCCAGGTTACGGTCCAGTTTCCCGAAGAACACAGCTTGCAATCGAAGACTACGAAGATGAACTGAACACCCTGAATTCAAACTTGAACGAGTTGAAGGACGAGGAACTCACAGCTTTAGAGAGAATAGTTCTCGAGTCTCAGGCTGCCATTGCAGCATTTGAATCACTCATCAAAGATAAAACTGCGGCAGGCTCTCGCCTTTCAAACGCCCTGCGTGACGCCGACAATTCAATGTCTGCGCTACTGAGTAAATTCAGGACGGAAAACGAAATTCATCGCGGGGACGTTAGAAGACCGCCCTATTTCGATTCGCAGCCGCAACTCCGGGTGCTTGAAACGCCAGATTTCAGCACGTCGTCAGACACCAGTACACTGGCTGAGCAGCGATCGCTTGTAATGGCGCTCCTCGATGAAGAACAGGACATTCGAGCGCGCATCCAAGCAGCGTTCACCCGCGAGTTCACCAGACTCAAAGCGCTTGACACCCACTTCCCTCGGAAGGCGGTAGCCTGATGGCATCCCTTGAACGTCGCGGGCGGCAAAGGCGTATTAAAGACATAGTTCTGGGAACGCTCGCACTCCTCGTAGTGCTCGGCGTGGCCGCCGGCATCGCATATTTCACAATGACCCGCGCCGAGGGCCTGAACAAGGAAACACTTTGTCCAGCAAGCGGTCCAACCGGACACTATGTTCTCCTCATTGACAAGACCGACCCACTGACCTTCACTCAGAACGAGGCCTTTGCCGTCATGCTGAGGGAGCTTGTTGAAAAACGGATACCTGAAGGGTACTTACTGTCTGTTTTTTCACTTGGCGAGGATTTCAAGGAAACCGCCAAACCTCTCGTGGAACTCTGCAACCCTGGCGCAGGGCAAGACAAGAGCGAACTAACAGCAAACTTGCGGCAACTGAAGCGACAATATCAAGACAGGTTTCTTGAACCCCTTTTAAAGCATTCTGAATCGGTGGTGTCGCTGCAGTCCGCTAAATACTCGCCAATCTTCGAAATGCTGCAAATGGTCGGAATAAACGCCTTCCGAAAACATGATGTAAAGGGCGAGAAACGCCTCATTGTCATGTCGGACATGCTCCATAACACTACCCAGTTCAGCATGTACAAGGGGATAGTGGACTATTCGGCCTTCGCAGCCTCCCCATATGGCCAGAAGGCACAACTCGACCTTCGCGGAGTCGAAGTCGAAATCAACTACCTCATCAACACGCCACAGCTTCAGACAAAGCGCAATCTGAAGTTCTGGGAAGACTACTTCAACAAAGCAGGCGCGCGCATCGTTGCTGTCCGCCCATTGGAGGGCTGAACATGCCACGTATTCTTGATATTCGTCTACAAAAACTGTTTGCGCTCACGCTCATCCTGAAGGTTCTATCTTCCGGTTTTGGCTGGTATTTTCAGTTTACGTGGAGCCTTGGATTTGTTGTTCCGCTCATATTGATGGTGTCCTACATCGCCATCGGCTACAGACGCGAAAACGATGATGTACCGGATGAAAAATTTGCGGACAGTTGCTACTATCTCGGCTTCATTTTCACCATCACATCAATCATTTTTAGTCTTTTTGACCTCCCAAGTATCGGAACCAGAATTCAGGATATTGCAGTTCGGTTTGGTGCTGCCATGATCAGCACTGTCCTTGGATTGAGCGTACGAGTCTACCTAGTGAGCTTCAAGCGTGACGCCGCAGATATCCTCCAAGAGGGAGAAGATGCGTTAATCGATGCATCTCAAAGATTTCGTGAACAGTTGGTCATGGCTTACGAAAACCTTCGTACGTTTCAATCAGCGGTCGAGGATGCAGCCATAAAAACTGTTGACGGTGTCAACTTGCAGATTGAAAAGCTCTCCACAAACCACGCTAACAAGTTGCAGACCTTTTTTGCCGACCTGACGACTCGGAATCAGGAGGCATTCACACTGGCACTGGTGGAAGTGAAGTCTGCAAGTTCTCGTCTAGCGGACTCGGTCGATGGTTACTCGCTGGGAATGCGTTCAAACCTGACGAGCATCGAGGCGAAGGTAGTGGTATTCACAGAGGCTATCACCGAGCGATTGAGAACCACTTCATTCCCCGACGACTACTTCGCTAAGCAACTTGCTGCGCCATTGAGCCAATTGAAAGACGCTGCTGAAGACGTTTCAAAAAGCGTCCGCAAGGCATCTGCCGAAGTCAATGAATCATCAGTAGTACTAGCTGGGGCACTAAAGAAACTGCGTAGCAAGGCGAATTCGACAGAGGAATCGCTGGACACGGTGCTCAAGCTGACTGAACAACAACAATCAGTTCTGAATGCCGCTCAAGGACAACTTACCAGTCTTGAGAAGTTGTCGTCAACGCTCTCCGGTTTCGATGCCCTGTTCACCAAGACTGTCGCGGGAATTGAGGCTAACAGTTTGGTGACTGCTGAGCTCACCAAGCGAATAAGTGCCGTTAGTGCCGAGGGAGCCGAGGCGCGGAAGTCTCTTGAAACAACGCTTGCCACAGTTTCCGGAGGCCTCGCAGCCAATGCGTTGGCGACGGATGGGTTGGCCTCTCGACTCGAAGCTACAGCCGTCGCCTCGGAACAAGTAGTGGAAAAGTTGAACCAAAACGCGGCAATTGTTGAGACGGTTGCTGTCAAATTGGCAGAAAATTCCGCTGGAACAGCCCTTGTTGTCGGGCGACTGGATGGAATGGCTGCCACTGAATTGGAAACTTCGAAGACGCTGAAGGTTCTGGGACAACATGCCTCAGCATCGATTGACAAAGTTGACAACGCTGTCTCGCGGTTACAGGAAATGGTGCACCAGTGGAATTCTCTTGATTCGACGCTAAGGACTCAAAGCATAGAACTCAAGGAAGTGGCCGAAAAAATCAAGGACATCAAAGTTACCTTTGAATCACCCGAATTTCCGAATAATTCGCTAAGCCCTGATTTCCCCCCAATTCATCTCGTACCGCGTCCAACGGCTGATGATGCGCCAATGTTAGCTATCCCCGCAGCACACGTACCATCACCCCAGTTAGGCAGCTAAGGACTCGTTGTGGCCCAGCGTAATGACCAGGTTTTCCAGCTATCTCTGACTGAAATTGCATTTACGATATCGTTCATATTACTTCTTCTGCTTGGCTACCTTGTGGTCAAGGAGCAAACAGCCAGGATGGCTGCTGAAACCGCTCTCAAGTTGGTTCAGACAGCCGAGGGTGCCGCCGCTACTTTGGATGCGGCAAAGCGTGAGTTGACCGCTGCCCTTAATGGGGCAGGAGTTGCGAAACCCGACGAGGTCATCACAAAGCTCATTGCGGTAGAAGATGTCCGCGCCCAACGCGACCAGCTTAAGAAGCAAGTTGAGGACCTGGACGCCAAGCTGACGGCGTTGACAGAGCTTCAGAAAAAGCTGGAAAAGGCAGCCCAATCAGCCAGACCAGAAATAATTCAGAAAGAGGTTGAGGCGGCGTTAGCGCTTCAGGAAAATGTCCGCAAGTTCTTGGAGAATGACGAGACTCCCACACAGCCAACAGTCCCACAACCGGCGGCAAAGAAGGACACTCTTGAACGGGTGAAGCAGGCCATCGCCGCCATCGGTGAGCTAAGGAAGCAGTTGAAGACCCAGCTGAACATTGACCTGACACCAGGCAAAGAGACTGGGACCATTCGAGACGTCGTGACCGCCGCCAAGAGCTATGGTGAATTGGCAAAATCGGGAGCCAATCCGAACCAAATCAAAAAGGAAAACTCTGACCTTCGTGGGCAGGTAGCATTTTTGAAAAATAGACTTGATGCTCGAGGAGGGAGAGACTTTCCGCCGTGCTGGGCAGATGAAACTGGAAAAGTTGAGTTCCTTTTCACCGTTGAGCTAAAGACGGATTCTGTCGTAGTGGCACCTGCCAGGCCACAGAGACGGGAGGCTACTGCGAGGGAACTGCCAGGTATCGACGCAGTACTTGCGAGTCCGCTCACCAACCAGAACTTTATCAGTAGTATTCAGGGCATCTTCAATTGGAGCAAACGGCAGAATCCTGAGTGTCGACACTACGTTCAATTGAAGAGTTCAATCCCCGACGCCGTTCAATCTGACCGGGCTCGACTGATGGTAGAGAACTACTTCTACAAAACCGAGGCAAGACGCTAGCTCAGCACATCTTTACCGGCCAAACTGCTGCCTCAGCACCTTAGTTGGTTGGGATGCGACTGACCGTAGCTCGGCCTCAAGAGTTTCAGGTAACTTTTAAAAAGACCGAGTGCGCTAAAAATTCAGCACCATATCGCCATCTCTACATCAAAAAGATAAAGCGAAGTGCATGAACATGTTAGAGTAGAACCCACATCATTAAAGTGAGAACAAGCCCGTGCTCACAAAGAAAGTGGCGGCTCAGCTTGACGACTTTTCCCAGGTGCAACTGGAACGTTTGTCATACATCGAGGTCAAGGCGTTTTTCTGCGGGGATCTAACACGCGCGGATGTCGAACGTCGGTTCGGCATCAAACCCGCGGCATCAGCGCGAGACCTCATCACCTACCGCCGCCTGGCTCCGCAGAACATCGCCTATGACCACGGCCAACGTCGCTATGCAACCACCGACCGGTTTTCCCCACTTTTCGAGCACTCAGCCGAGCGGGTGCTCAGCTGGTTCCGGTCCGGCTTTGGCGACGGGCTTGACCTCAAGCTGCGCCGATCAGTGCCCTGCGAGAGTGCCAGCGACCTGGTCAAGCCAGACCTTGAGACCCTGGCAGTTCTGACCCGCGCCATCGCCAACAGGCGTCAAGTCAAAGTCAGCTACCTGTCTGTTTCTTCAGGCGCGTCCACAAAGACACTTTGCCCTCTGGCACTTGCAGATACCGGCCTGCGCTGGCATCTGCGCGCATACGACCGCGCGCGGGAGCGCTTTGCAGACTTCTCGCTCACTCGCATCGTCAAGGCAAAAAGCCTGAACGAGCCGATTCCCGAGGCTGAGCAAATTGAAGCCGACGTGCAGTGGGCGCGGATTGTTCGACTGGAAATGGTCCCCCACCCAGGGCTCAAGCACCCTAAAGCAGTAGAGGCCGACTTCCGCATGGACAAGGGGATGTTCAGCATTGACATGCGAGCGCCGTTGGTTGGCTATGCGCTGCGGCGCTGGTCTGTGGACTGTACGACCGATCACAGACTGTCCCATAAAGAGCACCACCTTTGGTTGCGCAATCACCAGACGCTTTATGGGGTGGAGACTGCGGCGCTAGGGCCGGGATACAAAAAATAACGGGGCCGACATGAATGATAACGCCACAGCACTGATCTCAGCCCTCGAGCAATTACGTCTTAAATTGCTAGATCTGACTGGGCGCAATCGTCTCATCAATTTCAAACATACAGCTGGTAAATCGCTACAGTTTATTGAAGGTCATCCTGCCGCCATTTATGAAAAATTGGTCGAAACCAATAACAATCTCAGTGTTCTAGGACTCCCAGAGCCAGCGAGGAAGGATTGGGTGGATCTTAACGGACGTCTGCAACGTCCGGAGGCTCGAGATTGGGCTCGCTCTGTAGGAATTTCCACCCACTACGATATTCCTGGTGCTGGTGACGTCTCGCAAGATTCGAACGTCCGGGCACTGATGTATCCGGATGATCTGGCCAAGCATTGTCGAAAAATCGAACGTGAAGCCACTCTGGCGATAGAGGAAACCGGCGCGAACATGCTGTTCCTGGTCTTGGGGTTCTTGGAGTTCCCCGATCAGCGCGACAGCGACAAAACATTCACAGCACCACTGGTCAGTGTTCCGGTTTCGCTTAAAAAGAAAGATGTTGCGGGCATCCAGCAATTTTCCCTTCAATACACAGGTGAAGATGTCTCGGAGAACCTTTCGCTGCGCGAAAAGCTGCGGAATGACTTTGGCTTTGTCATGCCCGAATTGTCCGAAGACCAGATTGATGTCAATGAGTACTTTGCAGAAATCCAAAAAATCATCAAGGATCAACCTAGGTTCGGTCTCAAACATCGTGCTTCCTTATGTCTTCTCAGCTTCAGCAACATGCTTTTGGTTCGTGACCTGGATCCAACGAAATGGCCGCAAAATGGCGAAGAAAATTCACTGATCAATCATCCAATTGTTCGAGAAGTTTTCGAAGGACGTGCCGCTGAAGGTGCCGCTGGATTAAGCCTAGCTGAAGAGCATCTGGTGGAAGAAGGGCCGGGTGCCAGCATTCCTCTTGTTTACGATGCAGACAGCTCACAACACAGCGCCCTGATTGATGTTCTGGTCCACAAAAAGAACATGGTTATAGAAGGGCCACCCGGGACAGGTAAATCTCAAACAATTACGAATCTGATTGCTGCCTGTCTTGCAGATGGCAAGAAGGTGCTCTTTGTGGCCGAGAAACTGGCAGCGCTTGAGGTGGTGAAAAACCGACTTTCTCTGGCCGGTCTTGATCCCTTCGTCCTTGAGCTCCACAGCAACAAAACCAATAAAAAAAGAGTCTTGGAGGAAATTTCTAAGCGAGTAGCTTTCAGATCTACTCACTCGAACGACCTACCTCGGCTACTGCAACAACTTGAAGCACACAGACAAGATCTCAAAGCCTATACGGATTTAATCAACTCTGTTGCGCATAATGCCTTTGGACTGACGCTCCATCAAATCATGTGGCGGGCAGAAAAACACCGCCAAGGTATTAGCAATGAAGAGAATCTACTAAGCCAGATTGCATTAGGTGACGCTACTCAAATCTCTGATTTTGAATTCCGGCGGCGCATGGATTACCTTGGGTATCTGGGTTCTCAGTACAAATCCGTTGGTAGCTATGATTCGAGTTGCACTTTTTGGGGCTTTTACCCAGAGCGAATAATTCCTGGAGACGAAGTCAAGCTCACACGATTTTTCGAATCTGCCGAGGTTTGGGGACAAGCACTTGTTGATGCTGCAAGTCACTTGTCGCAGTTGCTTGGTGGTCCAGTACACAACCTCTCGCTGACGTTTTGTGTCGACCAGCTGGCAACTCTCAAACGGCTCATGAAATCAGCCAACCAGCAGTTACCTCTTCATCTCACACCTGGTTTTTTCGTAGATGATGCAACTGGCGAAAGTGCAGCTCGGGTGCTTGATGAATTTGCCAAGCAAGTCGAACAGTTTCGTCGCCTTGGGGAAGCCGTTAAAACGACACTCAAGCTGGAATCCAGTGTCACCAAATCAGGCTTGGATGACCTCAAAGGGTTGCAGCGGCTTGGTAGCAATCTTGGGGCCGAACTAGGCAGTCTGAATGAGTTAAGGGCCTTACATCAGCTGCTTGTCGAGACCTCGAACAAGCTTTCATCGGCCAGTGCAGCACTGGTCAGATTCCTCGGTGGCAAGAGCATTCCTTACGACGGATCCTGGCAGAAGCTGGAGCAGCTCCTCAGCTTTACCGACCTCGTGCTTGACGCACCAGAAGATCACTTCCATCTCCAGACGCCCGGCCTGACTCGGGATGGCGCTGTTCAAGCCATCGAACAGTTGCTCACGCTCCAAGGCGAGTGGATCGCTTTGGAAAAGGAATTGGGCGACTCGCTCTATGTGGACACCTTGCCGCACGAAGGAGATATCAAGCAATCCATCCTGACGCTCCGCGAAGGGAATGCCTGGTACAGAATTTTCCAAGGGCGATGGCGTAAGGCCGTGGGGCTGCACAAAACACTCCAACGCACCAAGCTCAAAATGCCCAGCCATAAGCGCCTGGAGCAGCTAGAGCGAATCATCAAGCTGACGGGGCTCAAGGATCAGTGGAAAGCCTCACCGACTTGGACCCAGTTCTTTGGTTTCCCCGCACCTGCCACACCAACGCCGCTAGAGGGCTATCTAGCTTTGGCCCGCTGGAATCGATGGATCAAAGTCGCCTCAGAAGATATTCAAGCCGTGCTGATTGACCCCATCAGTTTCACGGCGGACCAGGCTAGGTCATTACGCCGTGAGTTCTCGACCATCAAGATCGAGATCACAACGGCCATCTCAGCATTCAAAGGAATCAACGAGAAACTCAAGCGTCTCGCAGTGTTCAACAGCAGCCACTTGATCGAAAAGGTACTTGAGAAAACTGGTGAATTCACAGAGGCTCTTGAAGATCAATTTGAGTGGCTTGAGCTCGAAGCACGAAGTCAAGCGACCTTCAGCCAGGTCATAGCTGGATGTGAGGCAGCCATAGAGCGCGCAACGCTGAAGTCACAAATTCAGGCCGACACAGGCATCAAGTCGATGCTGGGGGACTTGTACCTGGGCGTGGATACCGATTGCATCACAGTCATAGAGGCTCTGTCTTTTGGCCAGAGCATTGATGGACTCAACCTTTCTCCACAGGTCAAATTTAAATTGCGCTCAGGCCACCCGATCGAAGGTTGTCGCGCCGTAACCGCTGCACTGGAGAAGGTTCACGTCGGCCTGCAACAGCTCCAGGACCTGACCAATGCACTGGCTCAGTTCGGCAAGTTTGAACTTGGCACCTGGACTGGAGCTTCTGCCGACGAAAATCTTGATCTCTTTGCTGGAGCACTGCTCGACGCTGTTAAAAAGGCGGCTCAGGACAAGGATCTTTTGATTCCATGGTCGCTGTATCTGACTCGCCGCAAAGAGGCAAGCGAACTGTACCTAGCTGAATTCGTCGAGCTGCTGGAGAAGAAGCGCATCAAGCCCGACGAACTGACGGATGCATACGCCTATTGCATTTACAGCACGATCACTCGAGAAGCGTTCCGCAGCATCCCACAGCTTGGTCGCTTCACGGGACTCAAACACAACCAGATCCGAGATGAATTCAAGCGTCTAGACAAAGAGATCATTGCCCTACGAGGAAAAGCGATCGCATATGAGTGCGCACGGAAAGCCTCGCCGCTCCCTGGCAGAAACGGGGTCCGAGTAGACGACCGAACTGAAATGGTTCTGCTGAACTATTTGATGCCGCAGCAACGTCCACGCATGCCAGTCAGGAAAATCTTGACCCGTGCGGGAGGATCCATCCAAGCACTCAAGCCCTGCTTCATGATGGGGCCTCAGGCGGTGGCACGGTATTTGGCACCGGGCGTGATTAAGTTTGACCTCGTCATCATGGACGAAGCGTCACAGCTCAAACCAGAGGAAGCGATTGGATCGGTTGCTCGCGGAGGCCAGTTGGTTGTGGTCGGAGATCCGAAGCAATTGCCCCCGACTTCGTTCTTCTCACGAATGACCCAGGATGGTGACGGCGGCGATGATCATTTCACCACCACAGATGCGGAGAGCATTCTGGATGTCTGCTCGTCACAGTTCAGACCAACTCGTTCTTTGCGCTGGCATTACCGATCCCAGCACCATTCGCTGATTGCCTTCTCGAACCACAGCTTCTACCGTGGGAACCTGGTGATCTTCCCCTCTCCGTATGGTTCAGGGGGCAAGCTAGGAGTTCGAGCTGTCTATCTGGCCGACGCCATCTACGAGAACCAAACCAACCTGCGTGAAGCCAAGCGCGTGGTGGATGCAGTGATAGAGCACGTTGCCACCCGACCCAATGAGTCGCTTGGCATTGTCACGCTGAATATCAAACAGCGTGACTTGATAGCTGAACTGCTTGAAGAGCGCCTAAGGTCAGTCCGCGGTGTAGATGCCTATCGTGACCATTGGGCCAATGAAGGGCAGCCTTTGTTCATTAAGAACCTGGAAAACGTCCAAGGTGATGAACGCGATGCCATCATCATCTCGACGACCTTCGGCAAGCCCCCTGGCTCGAACGCTGTTCGTCAAAACTTCGGTCCAATCAGTCGCCAAGGTGGTTGGCGACGTTTGAACGTCTTGTTCACTCGAGCCAAGAAGTCGGTTGCCCTATATACCTCTCTGCGCCCAGAAGACATCGTAATGGATGGGACAACGCCAGAAGGCACCAAAGCGCTTCGGAATTATCTTGAATACGCCCGAACTGGCTCCCTGGCAACCATCGAAGAGACGGGGCGCGAACCTGACAGCGATTTTGAGATCTCCGTAATGGACATGCTCAAGCTTCGCGGCTTCGAGGTCACACCTCAGCTTGGTGTGGCCGGGTATCGAATTGACATCGCCGTCAGACACCCAGATGCCCCCGGCTCTTACTTGGCTGCGATCGAATGCGATGGTGCCTCCTACCACTCGGCTCTGTCGGTGCGTGACCGAGACCGGATTCGCCAAGAGGTCTTGGAGTCTCTGGGTTGGCGGGGACGTATATGGCGGATCTGGTCAACGGACTGGTTTCGCACTCCGAGGGAAGAAACTGAAAAGCTGATCAGCTTCCTAGAAGACCTGCGTATTAGCTGGAAGCCAGAGCACTCTTCAGGTGAAGCATGGATTGAGGAGGGGTTGAGCCCCCAACAACCCACAACCGAATCAACCCGACCAACAGTGTTGGTGCAAAACGCAGCACAAGCCGAGAAAGAACGTGAGGCTGTCAGCTCAGCCCTGATTGCTAATGAGGACGACCTCGAGATCGAAGTAGGCGACGTAGTACGGTATGTTGATCTTGCGAAACCTAACGATGTGCTGACAATTCAGATCATTCATGGCAAGGATGATTTTGCCAATGGGATCGTCAACGAAAGTCGTCCTCTTGCTCAGGTATTACTTAGCGCTGTCGTGGGGGATGAAGTGGCGCTTCATCTTGCAGGAAACACCTCCAAGACATTCCAAATCAAAGAAATTAAGCGCTCATAGTAGAAAATTTCATTAGAAACTCTTAAAAAACGAATCTATTTATGGCGATCAAAAAATCCGACCTCTACTCCTCCTTATGGGCTTCATGCGATGAACTGCGCGGCGGCATGGATGCCAGCCAGTACAAGGACTATGTCCTGTTCATGCTGTTCATCAAATACATCTCCGACAAATACAGCAACACCGATGACTTCGCCCCGCCCGTCACAATTCCGCCGGGCTCCAGTTTCAAGGACATGATCGCCCTCAAGGGCAAGAGCGACATCGGCGACAAGATCAACACCCAGATCATCCAGCCGCTCATCGACGCCAATTCGCGCCTCGCCCGCAGCGACTTCCCCGACTTCAACGATCCGCAAAAACTGGGCGAAGGTCAGGAACGGGTCGAACGCCTCAGTAACCTGGTCGGCATCTTCCAAAAGCCTGAGCTGGATTTCTCCAAGAACCGCGCCGAGCACGACGACATCCTCGGCGACGCCTACGAATACCTGATGCGGCACTTCGCCAGCCAGAGCGGCAAGAGCAAGGGGCAGTTCTACACCCCGTCCGAGGTGAGCCGCATCATGGCCAAGGTAATCGGTATCTCGCCGCAAAATACCGTGGCTGGAACAACCGCTTACGACCCTACCTGCGGCTCTGGCTCGTTGCTGCTGAAGGTCGCTGCCGAGGCGGGGAAACACATCACGTTGGAGGGGCAGGAGAAGGACGTGACCACCGCCGGTCTCGCCCGCATGAACATGATCCTGCACGACTTCCCGACCGCGAACATCCTGTCTGGCAATACGCTCGCCGCGCCCAAATTCAAGGACGGCGAGCAACTGCGCACCTACGACTACGTCGTCGCCAATCCACCTTTCTCGGACAAGACCTGGAGCACCGGCCTGATTCCGTCCGCCGATCCCTACCAGCGTTTCCAGTGGGGAGAGCCGCCGAAGAAGAAGGGCGACTATGCCTACCTGCTGCACATCATCCGTTCACTGAAGAGCACCGGCAAAGGCGCGTGCATTCTGCCGCACGGCGTGCTGTTTCGCGGCAATGCCGAGGGCGTCATCCGCCAGCAACTGGTGCGCTCCGGATACCTGAAGGCCATCATCGGCCTCCCCGCGAATCTGTTTTACGGCACGGGCATTCCCGCCTGCATCCTCGTGCTCGACAAGGCAAATGCCAATGCTCGCAAGGGCATCTTCATGATCGACGCCTCCAAAGGCTTCATCAAGGACGGCCCGAAAAACCGCCTGCGCGCTCAGGACATCCACAAGATCGTGGACACGTTCAATAAGCAGGCCGAAGTCCCGCGCTACGCCCGCATGGTGCCGGTTGCGGAAATCAGCGACCCGAAGAACGACTTCAACCTGAACCTCCCGCGCTACATCGACAGCACCGAGCCGGAGGATATTCAGGACATCGACGGCCATCTGCGCGGCGGCATACCGGAGCGCGACATCGATGCACTTGACCGCTACTGGCAGGTCATGCCCGCCGTGCGTGCAGTGCTCTTCAAGAAGTTCAACCGCCCAAGCTACTACGAACTCACTGCCACTGACGTGAAGCCCGCAATCTTCAGCCACCCGGAGTTCACCGCGTTCAACGACACCGCGACCAAGCTCTTCACCAAATGGGAAAAGGCCAGCACCCCGCTGCTCAAAGGCTTCGCTGCCAACGAAGCCAGCGGCCACCCCAAGGCCCTCATCGAAACCCTCTCCGAAGACCTGCTCGCCGCCTTCGCACACGCGCCATTGCTCGACCATTACGACATCTATCAGCACATCATGGACTACTGGGCGGAGACCATGCAGGATGATTGCTATCTCATCGCAGCGGATGGATGGAAAGCGGCTGCGCAAGTTCGTGAAATCCTCAAGGTGAAGGACAAGAACAATAAGTTCGTCTGGCCGGAAGCGCATGACTACATGAAAGGCAAGCGCCGGTTCAAGTCCGACCTCATTTCCGGCGGCATTCTCACTGCCCACTATTTCGCCACCGAGCGGGATTCCATCGAAGCCATCGAGGGCGAACTTGCTGCCGTCGAACAACAACTCGACGAAATGCGGGAGGAGCAAAGCGGGGAGGATGGCCTGCTCTCGGAAGTCATTGAGGGCGAGGGTGAGAAGCAGAAGATTGTCGCCAAAGCCGTGAAGGCCCGCTTCAAGGAAATCGGCAAAGACCCGGATTACGCCGATGAACGCAAGGCATTGGAAGACTACTCAGAACTGCTCGACCAGCAAACGGACGCCAAAGCTCGGCTCAAAGCCGCGCAAGAAGACCTGGACGCCAAACTCGACGCCAAATATCCCAAACTCACCGAAGATGACATCAAGATGCTCGTGGTGGACGACAAATGGCTGGCCACACTCGCCGCCGCCGTGCAGGGCGAACTCGACCGCGTCTCGCAGACCCTCACCGGGCGCATCCGCCAGCTCGCCGAGCGCTACGCTACCCCGCTGCCGCAACTCACCCTTGAGGTGGCTACGCTCGCCAGCCGCGTGGACGAACACCTCAAAAAGATGGGAGCGGTATGGAAGTGAAGCCCGGCTACACACAGACGGACGTCGGCGTGTTTCCTGATGAGTGGAACATATGCAGCCTCGGTTCACTTTGCGATGTGCGAGATGGCACACACGAGTCGCCACGATTCTTCAAGCAGGGTGTTCCGTTCGTCACCTCCAAGAACATAGTTGATGGCCAACTTGATTTGGAAAACGTCAGCTACATCTCTGAGCGGGATGCCGCTGAATTCGACAAGAGGTCAAAGGTTGATCTACACGACATCTTGATGTCGATGATTGGCACAATTGGAAGCGCTGTCTTGGTGGAGTGCGAACCGAACTTTTGCATCAAGAACGTGGCGCTGCTCAAACCACAGAACGTTGATCCGCCATTCCTGATCCAACTTATCAATTCTCCGATATTCCAGAGGTATCTTGCGGACAACCTGGACGGCGGGATACAGAAGTTCATTTCGCTCGGCACACTCCGACAACTCCGCGTCGCCATGCCGGACGAGACCGAACAACGCGCCATCGCGACGGCGTTGAGCGATGTGGATGCGCTGCTGGGCGCGCTGGACCGGCTCATCGCCAAGAAGCGCGACCTCAAACAGGCCGCCATGCAGCAACTCCTCACCGGCCAAACCCGCCTCCCCGGCTTCCACGGCGATTGGGAGGTGAAGATACTCGGCGACTTGTTCACTTTTAGCGGCGGCTATTCGGCATCACGCGACCAACTCTCCACCGAGGGTCACTGTTACCTACACTATGGCGACATCCACGGGTCAACGAAGGCGTGCGTTGACGCGCGCGCCGATTATCAGGACATCCCCAAGCTCGACATCCCGCTAAAGCGGGTCTCATCCAACTCTCTGCTCAAAGACGGCGATGTTGTTTTCGTTGACGCTTCCGAGGACGACGAAGGAACGAGCAGGCATGTGGTCGTCGTGAACAAGGATAACGTCCCGTTCATTTCCGGCCTCCATACGATTGCTGCCAAGAGCAAGACCGATGAGCTGGCGCACGAGTATCGGCGCTATTGCTTCCAAACGACAGCCATCCGGCAGCAGTTCCTTTTCTACGCTGTGGGTACAAAAGTTTCCGGTATCAGCAAAACCAACATCCCAAAGCTAACGCTGCCCGTTCCGAGCGTCCCTGAACAAACCGCCATCGCCGCCGTGCTGAGGGACATGGACGCGGAGCTGGCGCTGCTTACGCAGCGGCTGGAAAAAACCCGTGCTCTCAAGCAAGGCATGATGCAGGAACTTCTCACGGGCCGAACGAGGTTGATATGAGCATGACCCCAGAAAAGCCAACGCTGCACTTTTTTCGAGCCACGCCCGCGGACTTGCTGAACACCCCACCGCTGGCGAGTTCATTGCAGTCTCTGGAAACAACCTTTTTTCTGCTGTCGCTCAACCGATATCCAAGCGCGCTGGTGTCGTGTGTCTCTGCCTGGGAGAGTGTGATCAAGGCCAAGCTCCGAATTCCACCCGATAATCGAAAGATAAATCTCACAGAGCTGCTTGAAATAATCAGGAAATCAGATACGGCTCTGATGCAATTCGACGAAGATAAACTGAAGAAATTGCGCGAGACAAGAAACCACATCGTTCACTACGGGTTCAGCCCGCACGATGACAAGAAATGCGGCGAGCTTTTGGTCGATACAGGCTTTCCCTTTCTCACTGCCCTGTACAGAGAACTGTTTGGTTTTCATCTGAACTGGCGAGATTTCCGCCCCGGCATTACAGACTTCATGCAGTTGAGTCCGCAAGAGGCGACCTGCGTGGGCCTCGTCCCAGACTTTGCCGACCAAGTTCACATCGTCAATTCAATGTACGACCACAATCGTGATCGTAAAGATTTTGACGTTCTGTTCTGCTTCACTGCCTTTGCACACTTCCTTCGGTTGATGATGAGAGACTCATATGCGTCCCGCGCTGACGATATGGTCACTGAGCGGGCGGCATCGATTGGGCTCAGATACGAAGCCGAGGAAGAGGCAAAAAAGAATACTGCAGACCGATTGGGGGGAGAGACCTGGGAGTTCGATTGTCCGATGTGTCACGCTGCACAATCTGTCGTTGCGGGTTTGAATGAAGAAGCGCTCAGCAACAACCAAGTCACGCTGTCGTGGGGAGTTTGTGTTTCCTGTCATCTGGTAATGCCAAGGGGTGCATACCATCTTGCGGACTTGGTGCTTCAAAGCCAACTGAGCGAACAAGCTCCCGCGATACTTGAAAGTTTTATCTGAGGGACCCCATGCCTGAACAACCCCGCTCAGAACGCCGCACGCAGAACCGCGTTATCACCCTATTCACGGACAAGAGCCGTCCCGATTGCCTCGGCTACCGCTACCTCGGTGAATGGAATAAACGCGAGAACAACCGCAACATCGAAACGGGGCTGCTGCGGGACAACCTGAAGCAACGTGGCTATTCCGACGCGCACATTTCCGCCGCCTTGCAGAAATTGATGACCGCAGCGGATGCCACCGGCATCACCTTGTATCAGGCTAACCTGCGCACCTACCAACTACTGCGCTACGGCGTGCCGGTGCAGATTGCCGCCGGGCAGGCGCATGAGACTGTGCATCTGGTGGATTGGAAACACCCGGAGAACAACGATTTCGCTATCGCCGAGGAGGTGACTCTGCGCGGTGGCTACGAGCGCCGGCCCGACCTCGTCATCTACCTGAACGGCATTGCCATCGGGGTGATCGAGCTGAAACGCAGCTCGGTGGAAGTGGCAGATGGGGTGCGCCAGCTCATCACCAATCAGGAGGAGATTTTCAACCAGGGATTTTTCAGCACGGTGCAGCTCGTCTTCGCAGGCAGTGATTCGCAGGGGCTGCGCTACGGCACTGTGACCACCGCTGCCGAGTTTTTTGTGGAATGGAAGGCGACACAACTATCGGGTAACGGCCCGCTGACTGCTGGCGCCTTGCTGGATCAACCGTTGGCCGAGATGTGCGAGAAGTCTCGCCTGCTCGACCTCGTGCGCAACTTCATCATTTTCGATGCTGGTCGAAAGAAGGTGCCGCGCCCGCATCAGTTCGCCGGCGTGAAAGCAACGCAGGAGCGGATACGCAAAAACGAAGGCGGCGTGATCTGGCACACCCAGGGCAGCGGCAAGAGCATCTTGATGGTGCTGATCGCCAAGTGGCTACTGGAGCACGCCCCCGAGGCGCGCATCCTCGTCATTACCGACCGTGACGAGCTGGACAAACAGATCGAGGGCGTGATGCGCAATGCCGGGGTGATTGGCGAGAATTCTCCCTCACCGCGCATTACCTCGCGGGCGGAGTTTGTGCAGAAACTCGCAGCCAGAACGCCCGGGCTGCTGTGTGCGCTGCTGCATAAATTCGAGCCAGACCTGACCATCCCACCGCCGCCGATACACGGGCGATTCTATGTGTTCGTCGATGAATGCCACCGCACCCAAGGCGGCGGCATGAACAAGCAGATGAAGAAGTGGCTGGAGAACGCGATCTTCATCGGCTTCACCGGCACGCCGCTGTTGCGCAAAGACAAGCAGACCACGCGCGATGTCTTCGGCACCTACATCCACACCTACAAGTTTCACGAAGGGGTGGCAGACAAGGTGATCCTCGACTTGAAATATGAGGCCCGCGACGTGCCGCAGCGCCTCACCTCGCAGACGGCCATCGATGCGTGGTTTGAGAATACAACCAAGATGCTGAACAATTTTCAGAAGTCCGTCCTGCGCAAACGCTGGGCGACGATGGAGGGCCTGACAAGCTCCGCTGAACGCAAGCAGCGCATTATCGCCAGCATCATTCAGGATTTCAGCCTGAAACCGCGCCTGAACAACGACCGGGGCACGGCCATCCTCGTGGCTTCAAGGATCTACGACGCTTGCCACTATTTCCGTCTTTTTCAGAATACGTTCTTCGGAAGGTATTGCGGGATCATTACTTCTTATCAACCACAACCTGGTGCCATCACGCTGGAGCCAGCGCAAAGCGACGAGCGCTACAAGTTCGACACCTACACCCAGCATGTCCTGAAAAACGGCCAGACCACCAAAGGTTACGAAGACGAAGCCAAGCGCCGCTTCATCGAGGAACCGGCCAACCTGAAACTACTCATCGTGGTGAGCAAGCTACTGACTGGGTTTGACGCCCCGAGCTGCTCTTACATCTACCTCGACAACGAGCTGCGCGACCACAATTTATTTCAAGCCATCTGCCGCACCAACCGGCTTGACGGCGACGACAAGGACTACGGCCATATCGTGGACTTCAAGGAATTATTCGGGGATGTTCAGGAAGCCATCTCGGTCTATACCTCTGACGAGCTGGACATTGACGAAGGCGGCGGGGACAACAACGTCAAACTCAAAAACTGGCTGGTCGAAGGGAAACAGCAGCTCGATGCTGCCCGCGAAGCGCTTCACTATCTTTGCCAGCCGGTGCCGCTGCCGCGTGAGGTGGAGCAATTTCTCCATTACTTCTGCGGTGACGCCGCCAACGCCAACGCGCTGAACGAGACCGAGCCGCTGCGGATTTCGTTCTACAAGACCGTGGCCACCTTCGTGCGCGCCTTTGCTGACCTGGCCCAGAACCTCACCGAGGCGGGTTACTCGGATGCCGAGGCCGCTGCTTTGCAGAAGGAGGTGGAGTTTTACGGCGACACCCGCGCTGCGATCAAAAAGCATTCGGGCGAGGAGCTGGACATCAAGCCTTTTGAAGCGGACATGCGCCACCTCCTCAATACCTACATCCAGGCCGACCCCGCCGATCCATTGGGAACTGTCGATAACTATTCCCTGGTTGAATTGATCATCCAGACCGGCATTCACGACGCCATTGCGAAAAAACTCAACGAGAAAGGAAAGCTCTCGAAGAATGCCATCGCCGAGGGCATCATCAACAACGTCCGCAAGACCATCATCCGAGACCAGCTCACCGACCCGAAGTTTTATGAGGGGATGTCGAAACTGCTTGAAGATTTGATCAAGCAGACCCGTGATGATGCGGCGGCCTACGAGGAATTTCTGCAGAAGGCGGAAGCGTTGGTGAAACAAATGGCGCAGAAGGGCACCGGCAACCATCCCTCGGTACTCAACGGCCACCGGGAAGCCATCGTGCTCTTCAATAATCTCGACAGCATTCCCGCGACTAGCTTCCAGTGCCCGACGACGGAAGATCAGAAGGCGGCACTGGCGATGAGAATCAACAGGGTGGTGCGCGAAAGCGCACCGGCCGGGTGGCGCGGCGATCAGGCACGCGAGGCGCAGGTGCTCAACGCGCTGTTCCCCATCTTGGATCGCGACCGCGATGCGACCACGGCCATTTTCGAGATCATCAAGAACCAGCCAGGCTACTGATGAACGAGACGATCCAACTCGGTGAGATTTCGATTCTGGTCACGCGGAAGGCGATCAAGAATGTCCATCTCTCCGTTCATCCGCCAGAAGGCCGGGTGACCCTGGTCGCCCCGAGTGGGACGCGACTTGAGGTGGCCCGCGCTTACGCGATCTCGAAATTAAGTTGGATACGCGATCAGCAGAAAAAACTGGAGGACCAACCAAGGGAAACGCCCCGGCAGTTCATCGAGCGAGAGAGTCACTATCTCTGGGGACGGCGGCGCCTGATGACGGTCGCGTATCAGGAAACCAAACCCTTCGTCTCTCTCGATCACAAACGCATTACCCTGACCGTGCGTCCGGGTAGTGATGCCGGAAAACGCTCAACAGTAATCCACGAGTGGCATAAATCCCTGCTCCACGTTGTGGTGCCTCTACTGATCAAGAAGTGGGAGCGGAAGCTGAAGGTGAATGTCGCCGGCTATTTCCTGCAACGGATGAAAACCAAGTGGGGAAGCTGCAATCACCGGGCGGAACATATCCGTCTGAACACTGAACTCGTGAAGAAGCCAACGGACCTGCTCGAATACGTGATCGTTCATGAAATGATCCATCTGATTGAACCGACTCACAGTGACCGCTTCATCGCAATCCTTGAAAAGCATTACCCGACCTGGCGTGAAGCTCGCGCGGAACTCAACGAACTGCCGCTGACTGCGGAGGTTTGGAAGGAATAACCAGGCGTGGTTCAAAAGTCACATCCCAATATTGCCCAAAAACGTTACTCTTTGAACAACGCTATAGATTGGCTTTGAAGGAGATCGGCTAAATGACTACCGCTTGCCCTTGTTTCGGAAGAAACGAAAACTGCCGTATGTGCGGTGGATCTGGCCTTGTCTCCTCCGAAGTGGAGGCCAAGGTCACGCGCTCCAACCTCGCGGCTCAAACGTCCTATTACTCGGGACAATCGGATGCTCAAAAGCGAGTTGAGACTGAAAATAGAAATATCTCTTCGGAGGCTTCGGATAGAAGATGGCAAGCAACTGCAAGCGCAGCAAGGAGAGAAGCAGAAGCCAAGGCAGCAGAAAGTCAGCGACAAAACTCTGCTGTTGATGCTGCCAGAAGGCTGGATGCGGCGGCGACTCCTGCTGGAAAACTGGCATTAAAAATGAAGGAAGAACGCGCCACAAAAATTGCGGCTGAAGGCTTGGCTAAAAGCAAAGCTGTAGCCGCCGAACACGCTGCAAAATCTATCGCATATTGGAACATTCGATGGGGCAAAAGTTAAGCTGTCCAACCCACGCATCTTCGGCATGATTCCAAACCGTCCAACACTTTTCGGGCGACCATCTGTTGAGTCATAGGCATCCAAAATTCACATTGCCCGTGTTACCCAATCTTATCTTCAAGCGCCCGACTCAAGTCATCCAGCGCGCCCTGCAACGCCCCAATCTTCTGGTCATTGGCACCCTGAATCTCAGCCACCCGCAGCTTGGTGTCGGAGTCAATGCGCGCCACCTCTAATTTTGTATCACTGTCCTGCTTGATCTGAAGCGTGCGGTTCGC
>Ga0105055_10004070_pt1 | contig 21707 bp, 17 predicted proteins | sample BON03_FD_78090 | JGI IMG/M metagenome (GOLD analysis project Ga0105055, IMG submission 78090) | Freshwater microbial communities from Lake Bonney liftoff mats and glacier meltwater in Antarctica - BON-03 | ecosystem: Environmental > Aquatic > Freshwater > Ice > Glacier meltwater | place: Lake...
CTGACCGGACTGAAGCTGGATTATTACGAAATATTGAACTACGACATCGCAAGCGAAGGATCGATATAGAACGCAATAAAATCAAAAGTAGACAGTATGGACGAAATTAACAAAGTAGAATTATTCCACGCAGCTGAAACTTACAAGCGATTCCAATCGGCGATCTCTGACTTAACCCGTGACCAGCTCAGTCCCTTGAGGCAAATGGGGTTGGGCTCGGCATCGACAAAATAGGAAAGGGATTTCTCAACGCTCCATCGACTGCCGTGCGGGTATTTCTTCTCATAAAAAGAAAAGATCTGCTCTCGATCAAAGTGCCGCGACAGCTCATGCAAATCCCAAAAGTCTTTCTTGCTTCCGCGATTGGCAATTACATTGAGCTTCATGGCGGCGATGTCTTCCACTGCAATAAGGCGAACGCCATCATGATTCTGGACGCCTGCGACCATCGGATATTGATGTGCCATGCAGTCACATTTAATTCCATCAATCACCCCTAAGATAGTGTTCTTCTCAACTGTGGATTCTGCCAGTTGATAGCTTTGCGTTAACCGCTCTCTCAATCGAACCGCGTCAAATGCAGACTCCGTAAATAAATCGATACCAACCGAAACACGATGTCCATACCGCAAGGCGAGTGCCGTGCCTCCAACTAGATAAAAATCGCTTAACGCCGCATCGGCCATCAACCGATTCAACAACTGCCACAATTCTGGGCTGACTGCTTGTAGCCGCAAACTCATTGTGCCCAATTCTGTGCGCGCTGATTAGCCCGAAACGCTTCGCAGGGAATACGAAATTGATTGGCAAAGAAATGGATCGTTTTGCGCGACAAGGCGGGCGCTTTGACTAAGGCATCTTTGACTTTGGTTTCTCCGTAATGCTTCCAGACGAGACGAACATCTCCTGAGGTGCCCCGCTCCATCACTCGACAGATCAAAAAAACAGCATGTGCTTCGGGATCGACGCTTGAACGGCTCACATCCCAAAAGAGCGGTGCGGAGAGGCTAGAAATCAAACCATGCGTTTCAGACATACCTGCGATTGTGTTCCAAGCATGATATGAATCAAGCAGAACCTTACATTTGGGGTCGAGGTCGTGCGGCCGAGTGCTAGACCGCACAACTTCAACTTTTTCAGACCTGTCCCTTGTAATTTTGCTTGATTACTTTGCGGACTCATTCAACCTTTGAGAATGCGTAACAGGAGAATTCTCGCTGATGGATTAGGCACTTACCACTGTATGTCGCGGACTGTGAATGGTGAAGCGTTGTTTGATTCTCGTGAAAAGGAAGTAATGCGGAAGATGATCCACCAAATTGCGGACTTTTCGGGAGTGGAGGTTTTGACCTTTTGCTTGATGAACAACCACTTCCATCTGCTGGTGCGTGTGCCTCCGGCTGACTGTGTCTGCGACGAGGAACTGATCCGGCGCTACCGTGTGCTCTACCCTAAACCGACCCGCTACCAGACCGCCTCGATAGAGGTGATGACAAAGGAATTGATGGCCGATGGCGCCGAAGCTGAAGCGATTCGCGTGCGCCTGATTACCAGGATGGGCGATGTGTCGGCTTTTATGAAAACCTTAAAACAACGCTTCTCTACGTGGTTTAATAAAACCCATGACCGCTACGGCCCTCTTTGGTCTGAGCGGTTTAAGAGCGTTCTGGTCGAGGGGAAGGGGAACGTGCTCCAGACGATGGCGGCCTACATTGATCTAAATCCGGTGCGAGCGGGTATTGTGCAAGACCCAAAGGATTACCGCTTTTGCGGCTATGCGGAGGCGGTGGTTGGCCTGAGAGATGCCGTGCGTGGGCTGAGCTTCGTGACTTCGGGACTCTACGACATTTCTGTGACGGAGGCTCTGAGTGCCTACCGCCTGATGCTTTTCGGTAAAGGCAGCGCGTCTGCCACTGGGGCTTCGCAGATCGACCGTGCTCAGGCCGTGCGTGTTCTGGAGAAAGAAGAAGGCCGCTTGCCTGCCTTGCCTGCGGCGACTTTATTGCGCTGCCGGATACGTTACTTCACGGAAGGGGCGGTGCTGGGCTCGCGCGCGTTTGTTGCTGCGCATATGGATGCGTGGCAACGCTCGACGGGGCGAAAACATCGTCCAAAGCCGCAGACCATTGAGGCTGAAGCATCGGAACCTCTGCTTGTGCTGAAAAATGTTAGAGGTCAGGCCTATTCATAGTATAAGATGCATTGGCGGTGTCGCACGTCTCACACTAGAGCACATGTCAAATCGACCACCTCAACCTACGATGAAGAAATCATCACTTATGCTTGGCAAACCAATGAACATTTGCACAGTCAGTGATATGACACCAGAAGATGCTTTGCTCAAATATTTCGGAATGCCGTCCTTTCGGCAGCCGCAGCGGGCGATCATCGACTCCGTGCTGGCAAAAAAGGACACGCTGGTGGTCATGCCGACTGGCGGGGGCAAGAGTCTTTGCTTTCAATTGCCGGCTCTGCTACTACCGGGGGTGACGCTGGTAGTCTCGCCGCTAATTGCTTTAATGAAGGATCAGGTCGATGCGCTGCAAGCGCGCGGTCTGCCTGCGGGCTTGCTCAATAGCTCGCAAACGCTGGAAGAGCAACGCGCCACGCTGGACGCAATCCGCGCGCGCACTCTCAAGCTGGTCTATGTTGCGCCGGAGCGTTTCCGCTCGCAGAGCTTTCTCAACGCCTTGCCGGGCGAGGCCATCAGCCTGTTCGCGATTGACGAAGCGCACTGCCTTTCCCAATGGGGGCACGACTTCCGGCCCGACTACATGCGACTGGGCGAAGCGCGTAAGGCGCTCGGCTCGCCGCCATGTATCGCGCTGACCGCCACGGCGACCCCCGATGTGCAGGCCGACATCATGAAAGTGCTGGAAATGCATGAACCGGCTGAATTTGTCGCGGGGTTTGCTCGCGAGAATTTGAGCTTTAAAGTGCGCAAGATCGGCTCGAACGTCGACAAGCAGCAAGCCCTACTGCGCCTGATCAAACAACACAAGACGGGCATCATCTATTGTGCGACGCGCAAATCAGTCGATAAGGTCGCAGCGACGATCGAACCACTGGCTGGCTCGGTGATCCGCTACCACGGCGGGCTTTCGGACAAGGAGCGCACACAGGCGCAGGAGATTTTCATGCAGCGCAAGTCCGACGTGGTGGTGGCAACCAATGCCTTCGGAATGGGGATCGACCGTTCGGACATCCGCTTCGTCTGCCACTATGAGATGCCGGGCAGCGTGGAAGCCTATTATCAAGAAGGCGGCCGCGCAGGTCGTGACGGCGCACCCTCGGTGTGCGAAATGCTCTTTTCCTACGCCGACAAGCGAGTGCAGGACTTTTTTATCGAAGGGGCCAACCCCGGCAAAGAACTTATTGCCGAGGTCTTTGACCTGATCTGCGCCGAGAGCGACGAAAACCACGAAGTGCGCCTGCCGGTGGACGATCTTTGCGAGCGCCTCGGGCGCAAGGTCAACCCGATGGCAGTGAGCACGTCCATCTCAGTGCTTTCGCGGCACAAATGGATCGAACGCTTCGACGTACCGGGCCGGCGGCTGAAAGGCACCCGTGTTTTAAAACTGGGCAAAAGCGGGCGCGATCTACCGCTGGACGGGCAGGCGCTGGCGATCAAAGCCCAGCGCGACGAGGCGCGACTGCAGGCGGTGATCGATTTCGCCTACGCGTCGAGCTGTCGTCAGCAATGGATACTCAACTACTTTGGCGAACGCGACAGCGCCCCCTGCGGACATTGCGACGGTTGCCGCGGCCGCAAGCAGTTGTCCAATCGCGAAGTTAAAGCCGACGAGTGGACACTGGTCAAAATGGCGCTCAGCGGCGTGGCGCGCATGAGCACTCGTCGCAGCGCAGACGACTGGGTGCCCCGTTTTGGTAAGCGCAAGATCATCCAATGCCTGCTCGGCAGTCAGTCCGCCCCGATCCTCGATGCGGGACTGGATGCGCTCTCCACCTATGGTATTCTCAAGCGCGAGGGCAGCGCCTTTGTCGATGCACTCTTCGAGAGCTTCGAGCAGGCTGGACTCGTACAAGTAGAGACTGACGAAGGCTTCCCTCTACTTAAATTGACCGAGCTCGGTTCGCAAGTGATGCGCGGCGCAGCCACGCCCGCGCTGGCACTGCCAGAGCGCACGGCTGGCGCAGCGGGCAAAGCCAAAACAGCTCGCCCCAAGAAAGGCCAAGCGCCCGAGGGCATTTTGGATAACGACCTTTATCAGAAGCTCGCCGCCAAGCGCAGCGAGTTGGCGTCCGCCTCGGGCAAACCCGCTTACACCGTGTTCCCCAACTTCGTGCTGGTCGAGCTAGCCAACCTGAAACCGGCCAGCGAGCGCGAAGCGATCAAAATTCGCGGTATCGGCCCCGCCAAGCTGAAGAGCGTGCTGCCCTCGTTCTTGGAAGTGATCGCCGCGCATTCACAGTAGCAGGAGCTTCTAGCTCCAATGACTCCTGAGCTGCAGGAACGGGAGCTGGAAGCTCCCACTACTCATGCAAAACGCCCTCAAAAAATCTGAAAAAAACCTAAAAAAAAGTACTTGCACAGTGCACCGTTCCCCCTACTTTCCGTCGCTTCATGAGCACTCAGAACAAAGCACTTAACCGTTCCCGTAACCCGATGGACTATTCGTTCAACGATGTGGAGCTACTTTCCCGTTTCATCACCGAAACAGGCAAGATCCTTCCTCGTAAAGACACAGGACTTTCCGCAAAGCACCAACGTCGCATTACGAACCGCATCAAGCAGGCTCGTAACATGCTGACAATGCAATAAGCTTCGTAAGGCTTCTGCGCTGAAACAGGACTTTCCAATCCTTCTCCTTAAGCGGAGAAGGATTTTTTGTTCTTACGTGGCGTGTCCGCTTGCGGACGCCTGCAGTGCCCCTTACCATGATCGGGCGTCCGCAAGCGGACACGCCACAATATACAAAATGCGCCACGTCTGCAAAATATTGTCACCGACCGCAGAGAACCTCGATCTCTGCGCAGACTTACTGCGCGACGAGGCAGTGATCGGAGTGCCGACAGAGACGGTCTATGGCTTGGCAGGCAACGCGCTCTGCGAATCGAGCGTGCGTAAGATCTTTGAAGTGAAAGGTCGCCCCTTGATCGATCCGCTCATCGTGCACTTCAGCTCCATCGAAGATGCGGAAGTGCACGTCGAATTTAACCAGTGCGCCCGCGAACTGGCGGCGCAGTTCTGGCCAGGCGCACTGACCTTGATACTGCCCAAGAAAGCAAGCATCTCCGATCTCGTGACCGCAGGTCTGCCCAGCGCAGCCGTCCGCGTACCGGGGCACCCTGTCTTTCGCAGTCTACTGGAGCGACTGGACTTTCCTCTGGCCGCACCCAGCGCAAACCCTTTCGGCTACGTCAGCCCGACGCTGGCCGAGCATGTCGAGTCGACGCTAGGGGATCGTATCCTAGTAGTGCTCGACGGCGGCGCTTGCGACCATGGAGTGGAATCGACGATCGTAGATCTACGCGATCCAGACGCACCAAAAATTTTACGCCCTGGCCCCATCTCGGCAGAGGCACTGGGTATTCAGATTACGGATACACCACAAACGAAAACTCCCGAGCAGACCGCGCAAGCAGCGCCGGGGATGCTGACGCAGCACTACAGCCCGAACACCCCGATTCAACTATTCTCACATGGCGAGCAGCCAAACGGCGTCCAAGGATCGGATGCAATTGTGTATAACACGAAGCCCGCAAGCAGTGAGCCAAGCGCCGACACCTTCTGGCTCTCCGAAAGCGGCGACCTCGCAGAGATCGCGCACAACTTATTTATGCTCATCCAAAAAATGGACAAAGCAAGCTACACGAGGCTCCACGTGGAGCGCGCCGCTGATGAAGGCATCGGCGTGGCGATCAACGACCGTCTGAGCCGCGCAGCGGCGAAGCGCGAGTAGAGCCGCGCAGCGGCGAAGCGCGAGTAGAGCCCGAAAAGTAGCGCCCCTACACCAAAAGCATCTGCCCCACCACACCGACCAAGAAGCCGAACACTGCGCCCAAGGGCGGTGCCCAATGTCGCTCTAATTTGGCCTGTGGCGCAATGTCTCCGAAAACAATGTAAAGGATGCCACCTGCAGCGAATACAGAGAGCGCGGCGACAACGAGTTCGCGATCCCTTAGATAGAAATATCCCAGCCCCCCGCAGAGCGGCCCCAGCAGTGCCAGCAGCGCAAAGGTGATTAGCACGGCTCTGGACGAAAGCGTATTCCGGCTCATCATCTCACGATAAGCATTAAAGCCTTCGGGTAGGTTCTGCATCGTTATCAGTATGGCGAGGAGCACACCGCTCCCACTGTGACCAGCCCCGAAGGTCGCGCCCAGCGCGATGGCCTCCGGCAGAAAATCGGACAACATGGCGACCAAGTTTGAAAGACTCAGCTTCGACCGCTGCAAGTGTATATCGAGCGCCATCATAGCGAGGCTTCCCACCAGAAACCAAAAGACGACCGTCCCAACGGACAGGTGCGCCATTCCATGCGGAACGAGCACGAACGCGACCGCGGACAACAAGGCACCGCCGCCGAATGCGATCACGAAATGGCGAAACTCGCTTTCCAACCAAGCAGGATGGATCGACTCAATTTTAGCAAGTAATCCCCCAGCAGGGATCGCGGCTCCGGCGAGTAAACCGAGAAGGAGTATGGAGGTGAGTGGATCGATGGAGTCAGTAAAGCGGATGCCGCAAAGGCAGTCAACGCTGACAAACCCCGAAACGGAGTTTCGAGGCTACAGTCGAAACGGCTTCGCCGATCCGCTACACTATAAAATGGATAGGGGAAGCGGAAACCGCTTTCGAGTTACGGCACCGACCGTCGTTCTACGAAATATGCGCCAAAAAAAAGCCCCGCGGTTTCCCGCGGGGCTTTTGTAAGATGGATGAAGTAAACGAGGTTTACTTGGTCGCTTCGTCGAGCAGGTCGCCGAGGCTGGTGAGGTCTTCACCAGTGGTGACGTTATCGAAGGCTTGGCGTTCCTTGGCGAGGTCGGCCTCGCTGTAGTTAGCAGCCTTGACTGAGAGACCAATGCGGCGCTCGTCCTTGTCGATCTTGATCACGCGGGCTTCGACTTCGTCGCCTTCGTTGAGCACGTCCTTGATCTTCTCGATGCGCTCTTCGCTCACTTGCGAAATGTGCACGAGGCCGTCGATGTCGTTGTCGAGTTCGACGAACGCACCGTAGCTGGTGATCTTGGAAACCTTGCCCTTGACCATATCGCCGATCTTGAAGTGTGTTTCAATTTCGTCCCATGGGTCGGAGGAGAGTTGCTTCATGCCGAGCGAGATACGCTGGCTGTCGGCATCCACGTCGAGAACGGTTGCATCGACTTCGTCGCCCTTCTTGACCACCTCGGATGGGTGGTTGACCTTGCGGGTCCAGGACATATCGGAAACGTGCACCATACCGTCGATACCTTCTTCGAGTTCGACGAAGGCACCGTAAGTGGTGAGGTTACGAACCTTACCACGGACGCGGGCGCCAACTGGATAGTTATGGCGAGCCATTTCCCATGGATTGGTTTCGAGTTGGCGAGTGCCAAGGGAGATTTTTTGCTCTTCCTTCTGGATGCCGAGGACAACAGCTTCGACCTCTTCGCCGATGCGAAGGACTTCGCTAGGCTTGGAGATGCGCTTAGTCCAGGAAAGCTCGGTCACGTGAACGAGACCTTCGACGCCTTCTTGGATTTCGATGAAGGCACCATAAGGTACGAGGTTAACGACCTTGCCCTTGACGGTGGAACCGATTGGGAAGCGTTCTTCGATCTTTTCCCAAGGATTGTCGGCAAGTTGCTTGAGGCCGAGGGAGACACGTTCGCGCTCGCGGTCGATCTCGATGATCATGACTTCGATCTCTTCACCTTGCTTCACCATTTCGGATGGGTGGTTGATACGACCCCATGACATGTCGGTGATGTGAAGGAGGCCGTCGAGGCCGTCGAGGTCGACGAATGCACCGTAATCGGTGATGTTCTTGACCTGACCACGGCGTGTATCGCCCGGCTTGACATCCTCGAGGAGCGCACGGCGCTTCTCCATGCGTTGCTCTTCGATGAGCTCGCGACGGGAAACGACGATGTTCTTACGGTCGAGGTTGATCTTAATGACCTTAAAGTCGTAAGTCTGACCAACGTATTGGTCGAGATTCTTGGGAGGCTGCACATCGATTTGCGAGGCAGGCATGAAGGAGTCGACACCGATACTGACGATCAGGCCACCCTTAACTTTGGAGCGCACACGACCGGGAATGATGGAACCTTCTACGCAGTTCTCAACGATCTTCTCCCAGTTCTTCTTTTGCTCAGCTTTGTCGTAAGAGATAACCGGGTTACCTTCTTTGTCTTCAAGCTTTTCGAGATAGACTTCGAGCTCACCGCCAACTTGGAGGTCGCTCATGTCCACGAACTCAGATGCGTGGACGATGCCTTCGGATTTGCCACCAATGTCGACAACGACTTCGGTGGGACGGATTTCGACGATGGTTCCCTTAAGAATGGAACCTTCTTCGAGGTTATCTATGTTGCTGCTAGCAAGCAGCTCTTCCATGAGATTACTCATATTCTGTATGTTGACTGCTCGCCGGAGCGGCAGTATGGTTTGTGGTGATTATTGTGGTGATTCATCCCGCAGAATGCGAGACCGACGGTCCCAACCGTCGCAGAGGAACGCGCGAAAGTAGGTTTCGACCAAGACTGTGCAAGGCTAAAATCAATCCTTGAAACCTCCAGAAAACACAACGCGCAGCACGACATCAGCGGGCTTTTGCTCTATTCCAATCGAAATATCGTCCAGATCTTAGAAGGTCAGAAGGAAGCCGTTCGAGATCTGTTTGAAAAAATTCGCGTCGACCCAGGCACCACAAGGTCACCCTACTCTCCTTCGACAAAGCGGCTAAGCGCGATTTTAAAGACTGGGCAATGGGCTTTAAGCGTATCGAGGCGGAACGCTTCAATCAAGAGCTGCCCAAAAGCGGATTGCACATACCAGCGCAAAGAAACTTGCCAAAGGACTCTCCGCACGTTTTTTTTCCAGCTTCTTTGCCGAAACACTTATGCCTGGGTGGCGGAATTGGCAGACGCTGGGGACTTAAAATCCCTTGCCAGCAATGGCGTGCGGGTTCGAGCCCCGCCCTAGGTACATTTTACATGAAAGACGACGCATCCCTCGAATCCTTCCGCTCTTCGCTCAACGCGAACTACGACTGGCCGGCCTTGTTCCCATTTAAATTCATTGTGCCCAAGGATCAGTGCCAGACCGTCCTCGACCTCTTTGCTGACGACCCAGTCAAGGCCAACGAATCTTCCTCAGGCCGCTTTATCGCTTACACGATGGAGATGCACATGCACTCGTGCGACGAGGTGATCGCGATCTACCAACGCGTGGCGCAGGTGCCGGGCGTGATTTCGTTGTAATCAGTAGTGGGAGCATCCTGCTCCCTTATAGTAGTGGGAGCATCCTGCTCCCTTATAATACCAAACCGCCGACCGGGGAGCTAGGAAGCTTCCGCAACATTGCGAACCGCCACCCAGGGAGCTGGAAGCTCCCGCTACTCTGCGGACACGCCACAATTTTAATTATGACTATTCAAACAAACAAACCTCTCTCCATCGCCACCTTCGGTGCCGGCTGTTTCTGGTGTGTCGAAGCCGTCTTTGAGCAACTGGAAGGCGTTTATGCGGTCGAATCCGGCTACATGGGTGGCCAGACCGAAAATCCGAGCTACCGCGAGGTCTGTTCCGGCACCACTGGGCACGCTGAAGTCACTCAGATTCACTTTGATCCCGAAGTGGTCACTTTTGAGACCTTGCTCGACTGGCTCTGGCGTTCACACGATCCCACGACGCTGAACCGCCAAGGCGGGGACAGCGGCACCCAATATCGTTCAGCTATCTTTTACCACAATGCCGCGCAGCTAGAAGCTGCCGCGGCCTCTAACGCGACCGCGCAAGCGCACTTCGCCGCCCCCATAGTCACTGAAATCACAGCCGCCAGCACTTTCTACCCAGCCGAGGACACCCACCAAGACTACTATCGGCTCAATTCTGCAGCGCTCTATTGTCAAATGGTCATTCGCCCAAAGTTGAAGAAGCTCGACCTTGAATAATCCCTAGCGGTGCGTTTGAATCGCATCCGATGGCCACAAAGCGCGCAAAAAAGAAGACTGCCAAGAAAAGGGCACCTCGTAGAAAAGCTCCAACTAAGGCTAAAAAGTCTCACTGGTTGCGCAAGCTCGTGATCGCGCTCGCGCTGGCCGTCCTCCTGCTAGGCGGCATCTACACTTTCGGTTCTTTTGAAACACGCGCCAAAATTGAGCGGATCGCACTCTCGGCGTTAAATAGCCCACGCACGCACGGTGCCACGCCCGCGCCCATTGCTGCGATATTTGATGTTTTCTACGATGCGATTCCGAGCAGCGAAGGCATGGTAGTGGAAGGCGGCGAACTGGGACGCAACGAAGACTCCCCGTTCCTAGCGGGTATGCCGCACAGCCGACAACCGATTCGCCCACTGATGCAGCCGAGCTACATCAATCTCTTCGCTGAGGGCAGCCTGCAAGCCGCCTGCATAGCGCTTCGCTTCGATGACGCCCCACGCCAGAAGGCCACAGCCGACAAGACACTCCAAGTCGATGCCCGCATGCCGAAACTCACCGCCCAAGCCATGACTCTAGGCAAATGGCAACCCCACTCCATTGCACCCGCGAAAGCACTCATAGGCCAGCACGGCCCACGTGGTGCTTCCGATGCCCAACTCGCCACCAACTACGCACCGATGACTGATGCCTTTGCGACAGGTGTCTGGAGAAAAACCATGCGCGAACTCACGCTGCGCTACCCTAAACGCTTCGGCGAAGTGTGGATCTACCTCGGTCCCGTTTATCGCCCCGACAGCGCAAAGCTCGCTTCCGGGATCGCGATACCTGATGCATTTTACGCCCTAGCACTGGATCTGACTGACGAAGGTGGCCTCCGCGCCTTGACGCTACTCATCCCGACCAATGCTGAAAGCAAAAATCTAAACGACTACCTGACTTCGATCGCGCAGATCGAAAAATTAACTGGCCTGCAATTCCTCCCAGATCTCGATTTCAGCATTCGCGACACATTGGGCAATTACGTCAGCCCGAGTGTTTGGTAGGTAAACGTACACAAAAGTGGCCAGGCACCCTACGGCACACGAGGATTAGGCGATCGCTGCTCCCTTCCGGGCCTGACGAGGTTAACCTGTCCAACGTTGCATAGGACCCGGCCACCTCCAGAAGACACCCACAACCCGGATGACAGCAACCATAAAATGAAGAAATTTCATTCGCCATCCAAGTGCCGAGCACTTGAATGAACAACCATGCAGGCCGCGCCGACTCAACAACGCAAACAGTTCTTCCCGATCAATGCCCTCTTTCGGCAGTATCTGTCGGAGTACAACCGGTCGATGGAACTACCCGTGACCTATGAGGATATGCTCAAATACGAGGACTCCTTTCCACTGATTAACAAGTTCGGCGACGACACGCTCTGGCAGACCCTCATTTACGAGCAGCAATTCGGTCGCGAACTCTACGACGGTCTTAAGAAAATCTACGTCATCCTGCGCTCTGGTGGCGACGAAAGCATCCTGCCCAATCTCTATATCGACCGGGTCGATTTCTGCACCTTTGGCAACACCAAGCCGATGCGCGTGCGCGTGGTCAACCAATACAACGACAACCACGACTACTTTTACGTAAAAAAGGCCGACGCTTCCCGCATCTACGGCCTCGAACTCGAAGAACTCCTCTCGCCCAACGCCATCAACTTCCTCGTTTACGAAGACACCTTAATCGAAGAGCACATCATCGGGGTGCCCGGCGACGACTTCATACGCGACTACCTACCGCAACCCGACTTGCACTCCGTCCGCTTAGCCAAGGAGTTCATCAAATTCAACGAACGCTGTTTCGTCCGCCTGCTCGGCGACATGCGTGCTTATAACTACGTGGTCGAAGTCACGCCCGACTTTGAAGAGAGCCAATACCGTGTCCGCGCGATCGACTTTGACCAGCAATGCTACGAAGGCCGGCGCTCACTCTACCTCCCTCAGTTTTTCAAGAACAACCTGCCCGTAGTTAAACTGTGCACTGAGTTGATAAATTTCGAAACAAGTAAACAGTATCAACGTGAAGAGCGCTCGCTGATGAAGCGCCGCCTCCGCTTCGCTCTCCACCGCGTTCAACATCTGCGCACTTGTATGTGTGCCGACCAAATCTCCAGCACCGAAAAGATGCGCCAACTCCGCAAAGAGCTGGCCGACATGCACAACGACTACCGGTTCATGCTCTGCCACTCGATGGGTGAGATCACCTTCCTGAACATCACCATCGCCCTCGGCCTCAAAGGTAGCGCCGCCTACTTCCCTGAAGGAGACAATGGTTAGTTGAGTCGTTAAGTGGTTGAGTTGTGAAGTGGAATGGAGTAAATAATAACATAATCTGCTAAAAGCTGGCGCGAAGCGCCCCCAGACAAACACAAAACCACCCAACCACTCAACCTGTTACGCAGCAGAGCTGCAGCTATGGAACTACGCCAAAAAATACTCAAACTCTTCGGAGCCAAGGACTATGTCCCCATGCGCCGGATGGAAATCATCTCAGTCCTTAAACTCGACGAAGACAACACGAAGCAAGCCCACACGCTGCTCGACCAGATGCTGGAGCGCGGCGAAATCGCTCGCTTAAAAAAAGATCGCCTCTGCATACCAGAAGATGCCGACCTAGTGAGCGGGCGTATCATCGTCCGTCAAAGCGGCTCCGCCATCCTCATCCCTGATGCCGCGCCCGCTGGCGACGGCTACCCCATCAAGGCCGAAGACACGGGCGTGGCCATGAACGGCGATACAGTGCTCGCTCGCAAGGTCGAACAGCCTCGCCGCCCCGATTACGGCAAAGGCCGTAAGCAGCGCCCGGTTTACGATCCGGACGCAAAACCGAATGTCCGTGTCATACGCATCCTCAAACGTGCACACACCTCCATTCCCGGCACACTCGAACAAGGCCGTCACGCCACCTACGTCATCCCTGACGATCCACGGATCATTCAAGATATCCTCGTACCCGACCCGAAAAACTCTGGCATACGCCCCATCCCGAAAAAGGGCGACAAGGTGGTGGTGAAACTACTCGAATGGAAGCAGCGCCACCTCAACCCCGAGGGCGAAATCATCGAAGTGCTGGGGCGCACCCACGAACCGGACGCCGAGTTCAAGGCCATCCTCTATAAATACGACCTTAATCCCCAATTTCCCGCTGCTGTCGAAAAGCAGACTGAAAGCATCCCCGACAAGGTGCGCCCTGAAGATATCGGCAACCGCCAAGACTGCCGCGAACTTTTCACTTTCACAATCGACCCCGACGACGCGAAGGATTTTGACGACGCCCTCTCGATCGAACTCCTGCAAGACGGCAAAGTCCGCGTCGGTGTGCACATCGCCGACGTCAGCGCCTACGTCAAGCCCGGCTCCCCGCTCGACCGCGAGGCGCAGGAGCGCGGTAATAGCACCTACCTCGTCGGCACTGTCATCTCCATGCTGCCGCATGCCCTTTCCAACGGGCTCTGCTCATTGGTCGAGGCCGAAGACCGGCTGACCAAGTCTTGCTTTATCACCTTCAACGACAACGCTGACATCATCGAGGTAAAGTTCGCCAACACCGTGATCTGCAGCAATAAGCGCCTGACCTACAAGCAGGCCTACGCATTTATGATGCAGGACGACTTCGATACGATTCGCAAGACGCCCCTACCGCCCAAGCACCAGACCGGCTCGACTGGTCGCTCGCTCGACGAGGTGACTGACGACGAGATGGCCGCGCTGAAGAAGTACATCGACAAGCTCTGGCACATCGCCGAGCAGCTACGCAAACGCCGCTTCCGCAAAGGCTCGCTCGATCTCGATATGACATCCGTCAAAATCTACGTTGACGAAGAAGGTTATGCCCACCGCATCGAAAAAGAATTCAACGACGAAAGCCACCAGTTGATCGAAGAGTTTATGCTCTCGGCCAATGAACAAGTCGCACGCACCATGAAGAAGCAGAACTTCCCTTGCATCTATCGGGTGCATGATGAGCCGGAAGAAGAAAAGCTGAAAGAGCTACGCGAGACCATGCTCGCCTTCGGTGTGCAATGCGGCAACCTGCAAAAGCCGCGCGAGATGACCGCCTTGCTCAAAAAGCTCAAGGAACACCCGCAGGGCTACACCTTAAAAGTCCACGTGCTGCGCAGCCTCAAGCAGGCGCAATATCGCGCCTCCGCCGATGGTCACTACGGTCTCGCAAAGCCCGACTATACGCACTTCACCTCACCGATCCGCCGCTACTCCGACCTGATCGTGCACCGCGTGCTCGACGGCTATCTTTGCAAGATCGGTGCCGACTCCGCACTGCCCGAGCCCGACATTCGCTACACGAAAGGTAAGCTGGAGAGCCTCGGTGAGCACATCAGCATCACCGAGCGCAACTCCGTCGATGCCGAGCGCGAGTCGGTTAAGACGAAGCTGCTCGAATTCTACGACCGCGAGCTACAGAAGGAAGAAAAGCAGCACTTCAAAGCGATCATCACCGATGTAAAGAACCACGGCCTCTTCGTCGAACTGACCGATACACTGGCCTTTGGCATGGTGCACATCTCCACGCTGGACGACGACTTCTACCATCCCAACTCAGAAGGCACCGCCCTCGTCGGTCGCCGCAAGCAGCGCACCTATGCGCTCGGTCAATACATCATGGTGCAAGTCGAGCGCGTGGATCGCTTCAAGCGTCAGATCGATTTCCGAGTTGTCCTCACCAACGACCGCGATACAGGCAAAAAGCCGGGCAAACCCTTCAAAGGTCGCCGAAAGAGCCCGCAGCGCAACCCGCGTAAAACCGCAAGCAAGACTTCGACCCCTGCGGCGGTTCGACAAAACTCCGCACAGGCAGGCTCCGCGCAGAAAAAAGCGGCTGCACCGGACAAAGTGCTGACCAAGCGCCCAAAGAAGAATAACCGTAACCGGAATCGTAAGCCAAGGTAGCGGGTGTGCCTGTTAGCTTGCAAGAATTCGCGACACCCCTAAGCTCACCGCTTTTTCAACTCATCACATTCTGACAATGCACCCCATTCTCGCAGCTCTTATTCCGACACTTCTTCTCGGATTCAGTATTTTATTTTTGATTATACGCTTACAGCGCAAGTCGAAACAGATCCTCGAGCTTGAGGAAAAGCTAAGAGCCCCGACACCCAAAACCATTCGCCGAGAAGAAGCCGCACCGCCCCCACCCCCTAAAAAAGAAGAACCCACCGAGGCGGCAGACTCCAAGCCGAAACCAGAGCGATCAAATTACCCCTATTTCGACAGCTCCGATTCGCTGCTCGCCACCCTTTCGCACGAATTAAAAACCCCGCTCAATGGCATCATGGGGATTGCCCAAATGTTGCGCGAAGAAAATGACGCGTCCGATCAATTGATCGAGCTAGAGGGCTGCGCCCACCACATGCACTCCGTGCTGCATACGCTGACAAATCTCGCGCGTATTCAAAACCAAAATGAATTTCTTCCGCAGTATCGCGAGTGGGTTTCCCTGCGCGACGTCATCGAGCAAATACGCGAAGATGTCACCTTCCGCGCCAGCGGTCGACAGACGAGAATTCAAACCGAGCATGAAAATAATCGCATTCGCCTGCGCGGCGATAGCGACCACATCACCACGATCATCAAGTCCGCCTTACTTGGATCCATCGAAGCGATCCCCATGACTGGGCTGCCTGAGGAGAAAAAGACGCTCTCCATTAGCTGGAAAATCAATAACTCTGACATCTTGCTGACAATCGTGAATCCACTCGAAGTGCTAGAGGATATGCGCGAGGAATGCATCAACGACATCCTGCACATCGCGGGCAGCTCGGAGCGTAGCCGTATCAAGATCGAGTATCTCCACCTCGCTGTGGCTAAAGCTTTACTCAAATTCTACAAAGGAAGCCTCCACTACGAATCGATGCCCGAAGGTGGCGTCCGCACCACTCTGCAATTCACAATGGAGCAAATGCTGGCCTCCCCTTCCGCCGCCAAACCAATCGGCGGCCTCCGTGTACAAAGCGGCAAGAACGGCCTGAAGACACTGCGCGAGCTACCCGAGAAACTGAAAATTTTGGTGGCCGAAGACGACCGTGCCAGCCGCAACCTCTTAGTCTTGCTACTCAAAAAAATGGGGCAAGAAACCACCGAAGTGGAAAACGGCGAGGAAGCCATCCTCACTTTACAAAAAGACCCCAGCTTCGACGTCCTACTCAGCGATGTCGATATGCCGATCATGGACGGCGTCGAAGCCGCGCAAGCCATCCGCAAAGGTCTCGCAGGCGACGAAGTCAAAAACATCCCCATCATCGCAGTGACTGCATTCAATGTGCTCTCCGACCGGGGCCGCTTCAGAGAAGCCGGCATGGAATATTACATCCCCAAACCAGTCGGTTTGAAAGAGCTACGCGCAACGCTGCTTGAGATAGTTAAAAAGAAGAAGGAAGCGTCCTAACGCAATGATCCGTCACGTCCGCACACTCACGGTTTTCGCTTACATCGTGCACGCGAATAAAATCGACGCCGGCCTGGATGCCAAGAGCAGTGGTTGCGAGCGTGCCGTTAAGGCGGGCTTTGGGATCTTTTAAATCGAGTAGTTTTGCGATCATGGACTTACGCGAGGCACCCAACAAGACGGGGTAGCCCATGGCAACGAGTTCGGGCAAGCGGCGCATGATCTCCCAGTTTTCTTCGTAGCTTTTTCCAAAGCCAAGCCCGGGGTCGAGCATGATGGCATCGTCGCGAACACCCGTGCTTTTAACCAAGTCGATGGAGCGCAGCAGGAACGTTTTGATCGCTTCCATGACATCGCCTAGGCCGGCCTCTTCAGCCGGTCGGTTGTGCATGAGAATGCAGGCACCGCCTTTTGCCATGACCTCGGCCATACGGGGATCACGTTGGGCACCCCAGACGTCGTTGATGATGTCGACACCAGCGGCGAGGGCCGCCGCAGCCACCTCGGCCTTTGAAGTATCAATTGAAATCAGCGCGTCGGTATGCGGGCGGATCTTTTCAATAAAAGGAACGACACGGGCGATCTCTTCGGCAGCAGAAATGGGAATGTGCCCCGGCCGTGTCGATTCACCACCGATGTCGACAATCTCGGCCCCCGCTTCGACCATCGAATGAAAGCGCAAGGTGGCGGCATCGAGATCGACGAAGTCGCCCCCGTCCGAAAAAGAGTCGGGCGTCAGGTTCAGAATGCCGACTAGGTGGGTGCGTTGTCCGAGGGGAAGGTCGCGTCGAGCAGTTTTGTAGATCTTGTAGTTTTGCATAAAAAAAGTAGGGGCGCGACTTGTCACGCCCGCCGAGAATCTGCCCACTCAGACGCGGGCGTGACAAGTCGCGCCCCTACGACCATTGATATCAGCCCATCGGATATGGATACTTTGCACTGATCGCGTCAATCTTGGTGAGTGTTGCGGTTGACCCACTCCGCCTTAGGCGGCACGGGATAGATCTCTGCCGTATCAAAAAAATCGATGCCCGCCTCATGGGCATGATCCATAATGGCAAAGGACTCGCGCTCATCGAGCTGCGAGCCGAAAGTCATGGTGCCCAAGCAAATTTCTGAAACGACAATGCCGCTGCGTCCTAAACGTCTTTTTTCCATGCCTATTAGATATGAGGGCTTTGAGGAAATTACAAATGCTTATGCGAGGGTTAGCCGCGCAATGGAAGACGTACCGCGAATGGGACATCCGACCTCCTGTTCGTGGTTGAAGGGAGGGCGATTGTCCCAATCGCTGCGGTTGCCAGCACGGGAGGGCGATTGTCCCAATCGCTGCGGTTGCCAGCACGGGAGGGCGATTGTCCCAATCGCTGCGGTTAACGGGTCGGGAGGGCGATTGTCCCAATCGCTGCGGTTAACGGCACGGGTAAGAAAGTTCGTCCGAGTTCTGATTATCGAAGTCGCGAAAAGTCCTGCCTGACGCACTGCGGATGGGACATCCGCCCTCCCGCCTACGGATCGCGCCAGTCCTGCCTGACGCACTGCGGATGGGACATCCGCCCTCCCGCCTACGGATCGCGCCAGCCCAAAAGGGTCACCTCGCCGCGAAAGGGCCACGCGTCGGGGTCTTTTGTCAGTCCAGCTCTAACGGGATTCTGGCGCACGTATGCCCATTTTTCAGTGTAGTGGTTTCCGGTGCGCATCTGTCTATCCCAGCAATCAGGTAACCACACATCTCGACTCGATGGTAAGCTGCCCGACTGCGAAACCAACCGTTTCCAATATTTAATCCAGAGACGCAAAGACGTTGGCGGATGCCTTCCGGGGGCACAAAAAAAATGAATGTGATCCGGCATAATGACATAACGCCCTACTTTCCAAAAGTCCGCTTCCGCCCATGCACTCAGGAGCGCTTGATGCACTGACTTGGAATTGAATAGAGGCACTCGTTTTTTAGCCGCTACTGTCACGAACAAGATGTTTGATCGTCCACGAATTTCCAAAAGTTCATTCCGTGAAGGTCGCGAACGCTTCGGTTTCTCATCCATGACGCTAAGTCTTCCTTCAAGGCCAAAGGATTCAAGGCAAAAGTACAGCGGATCCCGACGCGCTGCGGATGGGACATCCGCCCTCCCGCGGAACCGGGAGGGCGATTGTCCCAATCGCTGCGGTTTGGGACACGGAGCCGATCATCTCGGGAAAATGGTTCTATAGTTCGAGGCCGCAAGAGCCTCATCATGACGCCCTGCGGATGGGACATCCGCCCTCCCGGTTGCCCTGCGGATGGGACATCCGCCCTCCCGGTTGCACTGCGGATGGGACATCCGCCCTCCCGCAAGGCCGCTTATCAAGAATTCCATCTTGAACAGACTCTGCTGTTGCCTCCCGCGAAAGGACTGCCCAATTTCGAGTATTACACCTACAAAATATCACTACAGGTCGAAACGAGTTCCTCGTTCCGCTACGAGAATCAGTCGAAACGAGTTCCCCGTTCCGCTACAATAATCAACACAACAACATGTCCGAAATTACTCGCGCACAAAAAGACGAATTTATCGAATTCATCGCTTATCTTTGCGATGAAGCCGCCAAAGAAATACTGCCTCACTACGGCCCCGATGTAGAAATCGAGCGCAAGTCCGACGCCACTCCGGTCACTTTGGCGGATCAGAATGCGGAGAAACGCATACGCGAGATTCTAGCCGAGCGCTACCCGGAACACGGTATCATCGGCGAAGAATATGGCCGCGAACGCGCCGACGCCGACTTCGTTTGGGTGCTCGACCCAGTTGATGGCACTAAATCCTTCATCTCCGGCGTGCCGCTTTTTGCCACGTTGATTGCCCTGATGTACAAAGGGCGGCCCGTGATCGGCGCGATCAATCAGCCGATTTTAAAACAACTCATAATCGGCGACTGCGAGACCACGACGCTGAACGGCAAACCTGTCACTGGGCGCGATGCTTGCCCCTTGAGCGAAGCCACGCTCTGCACGACGGATCCGATCCGCAAAACACTTTGGCAGAACAATGCGGATTGGACGGCGCTGCCACCGAAAACAGCACTCTACCGCTCTTGGGGCGATGCGGGCGGCTATATTTTGCTTTGCTCGGGCTTCATCGACATCATGTGTGATCCGATGATGGAGATCTGGGACTGCGCAGCCATCCTGCCCTGCCTCGAAGGCGCGGGCTTTAAGGTGACTGGCTGGAAGGGCGGCGACGCTTTCGACGAGCGTTGCATCATCGCGGCTAAAGCGCCGCTACATGAAGAAGTGATGTCGACTCTCTACCCTGCCGACTAAGCCAAAATCCATATCCTACCAGTAAAACGTGGCCGCTTTCCTCAGACATCTTAAAACAGGGCTGCATGCGGCCAGAGATTATAACACGCTTAACTTTTGGCCGCTCAGGCAGTCACTCAAAGATTACCAAGCCAGTTACTTCGGCGGTGACCTGCGCGCGGGGCTGAACGTCGCGCTGCTGGCATTTCCGCAAGGCATGGCCTACGCCTTGATCGCGGGACTGCCGATCCAATACGGGATCTATGGCTCAGCCATTGCCGCGATGGTCGCACCGATCTTTGCCAAGAGTCACTTAATCACACTTGGGCCGACCAATGCCACTTCGGTCATGTTGCTGAGTGCCTTCGCGAGTCTAGGCATCGTGGGCGCGGAGAAACTGGGCATGGTGCCGCTGCTCATTTTCATGGTGGGGCTTTTTATTGCGGTCGGCGCCTACTTCAAGGTGGCCAATCTGGTGCAGTACATTTCGCGCTCAGTCATCACTGGCTATATCAGCGCGGCGGCACTCCTCATCATCACCAACCAGATACCCAAATCGCTGGGGTTGGAGATGACGGGTAAAGGTGCCACCTTCTACGAATCGGTGGTGCTGATGCTTCACTCTATGCACACTGTGCATTGGGCAACGGTGGGCGTCAGCCTGACCACAGCTGCCCTCTTTTTCCTTTTGAACAGGAAGTTCAAATCGCTGCCCAACGTAGCGATTAGCTTACTCGCCATTTCCGCGCTGACTGAATTCGTGGTCGAAAGACTCCACATCCAATTCCTCGGACGCGAAAGCAATATCCATTTCCTCTCTGGAATCAACGCTGCCGACTGGTCCTTTCAAACGCCTGACTTTTCGCTCAGCAGCATACATACCTTAGCGAGTCCGGCGCTGGCCATCGCCCTGCTTTGTATCTTAGAGGGCATCTCGATCGGCAAATCACTGGCCGCCAAAACCGGCGCGCGTCTCGATGCGAATCAAGCGATGTTCTCCATCGGCATGGCCAATATCGCCTGCGCGTTTTTCTCGGGCATGCCAGCTTCTGGCTCGTTGACACGTTCGACACTCAGCTCCACCAGCGGTGGCCGCACCGTGCTGGCCAGCTACATCAGCGGTGTGATCGTCTTTATCGGCGCGTTTGCACTGGGGCCTTTTACGCAGTACGTTCCGCAGTGCACGCTGGCCGTGCTGGTCATCGCGATCGGCATTTCGCTGATCAACAAACACGCCATTCGTATCGTTACGATGACAACGAAGTCAGACGCAGCTGTCTTCGGCGCGACTTTTGGCAGCGGTCTCTTCATGCCGCTCGACACTGCGATCTATGTCGGCGTGGGCACCTCGATAGTGTTCTTCCTGAAGAAAGTCGCTCGCCCTGAAATGGTCGAATACACCTTCAATGAAGCAGGCCAACTCACAGAACTAGATCAGCAAACGCAACGCTCTGTGCCTCAAGTTTCCATTGTTCACGTAGAGGGGGAGCTCTTCTTTGGCGCCGCCGATCTGTTCCGCGACCAAATGCGCCGCATCTGCGAAGAGCCCAACTTAAAGATCGTGGTTTTGAAGATGCGCAATGCGCACAACCTCGACGCCACTGGCGTGATGGCACTTGAAGAACTACTACTCTACATGGAGGAAAAAGGCCGCTACCTGATCCTGAGTGAAGTAAAGGCCGAGATGGCCCGCGTATTGAAAAATTCCGGACTCTACGACGAGATCCAAGAGCGAAACATCTTCACCGACGAGCCGTCGAATCCAACCATGTCCACGGCCAAAGCGCTGAAGCGAGCAAAAGAACAACTAGGCAATACTCCGGCTGATGTTTCGATCTACGTCGATCCCGTACTAGACAAACAAAAGC
>Ga0105055_10004071_pt1 | contig 21707 bp, 18 predicted proteins | sample BON03_FD_78090 | JGI IMG/M metagenome (GOLD analysis project Ga0105055, IMG submission 78090) | Freshwater microbial communities from Lake Bonney liftoff mats and glacier meltwater in Antarctica - BON-03 | ecosystem: Environmental > Aquatic > Freshwater > Ice > Glacier meltwater | place: Lake...
CCATTAATGATTCTCAACCGCACCTTTTCTCCGGGTTTATATAAGGCTGTCCAGTTGGAAGCACTGTCGCTACCATTCATTAAATAAGTATAAGTTGAGGCCGTAACATCCAGAATATCTCTGCTACTCATCCGCATTCTGTTCCACATACCACGCTGTTCCCAGGTTTCAGCTAGCCCTTGTTTCTTAATATCTTCAAAGGTATCGAAGATAGTACGTTGCTGATAGTTGTAGTACCCCTCAGAAAGTTTTAAATTTCGGTACAGCTGATGAGGATCTTCAAAAGTCCAATCACTCAGTAAAATCACATGCTCGCGATCAGCGCCTATATCGCCATCAGCAGGTTCAATGACAAGAGGTCCAAGGTTGCCAATTTGCTCTTGAAAACCAGAGTGACTGTGATACCAATATGTACCATTTTGCGATACATCAAACTCGTAATTATATGTCTCTCCGGGTTTAATGCCCGGAAAACTAACACCAGGCACACCGTCCATATTTTCAGGAAGAATGATCCCGTGCCAGTGAATCGAGGTATCTTTTTTTAGGCCGTTGGTGACATTGATTTGAGCACGTTGCCCTTCTCGAAGTCTAATAAGAGGACCTGGCATGGAGCCGTTAAGTGTAATGGGTAATGCGGACTTACCGGCAATATTCATCGGCAACTGTTCAACTAATAAGTTGATTGGAACGTCATTATGCATGAGCGCACCGTAACTGTGTCCCAAGGGTGTGGCCCAGGCTGGTGTTAACTTTGCCAATATAAGTGCAGAGCTCAGACTTAAGGCTGATGTTATAAATTTTCGACGACTTGATGGTACTGTACCCGTCATAGCTGCTGTCTCCAAATATGCAAATTTAATAAAGGTTAATGATATTACTTGTAGTGTATTTGTGAACGAATTTAGTGATCTTTATCAGGCTGCGAGACATGTTCGTCATTGTCTCTATCTTTGGGTTGAGATGTACATTTCTCCATCATGGCTCGGATGACAGGATCATTCGTATCCCTATCTGTGTGCTCGATGCTTTCACCGTTGGATTGGGATGACTGGGCCGCATGTTTTTCTTGTTGATGAGCAATATTACTGAGCGATAAAACATAGCTAAGATACTGTTTTAAGTGCGTAAATTGTTGTGTTTATCATTTATCTGTTCCTTGTTTAGAACAGATTGTACGAAAAGCTTAAACTACCCCAACTAGCTTGAGATAAATCAACTGAATGAACAGTTGCGTACCATAACAGATTTCATCTGACGTAAAGATGGCCTTTTGATGACGAAATTGTAATGTTAAGGCTGTTGTGATCTAAGTGTTCTGGGTGAAGGCCTTACATTCTAAGGTTTAAGCATTACACGGCCGTTGATCATTCATTTCACTCTAAGACTACCCTTATCGCCTTGCTTCCAAAAACATAAACTATACCTTATTAACTTGGATGCATACCCGCTTGTTTCTTGGGTTTTTACTGGGTTTCCCTGTTTTGTTGTTTAGACGTTTAACAGGACTTTTTAACGTAAGTAAAAACGGGGTTTAAAGTCAACTTGACAGCCCGTTCTCAGTGCCATAAGAGACATTCGCCAACTTAGAATATGCTGGCAGTTAAAGATTAATCGAACAGGTGTTTCAGTTCCTGTTCTAACCAGCTCAATGCTGGGCCAATAGGTTGTTGGCTGGGGCGCACCCATTCGACTGGAGCTTGCCAAGGTTTGTAGTCGAAATTGACCGGCAGTTGAAAGAGGTTTCCATTGGCTATATCGTCTTCGACCATATGGCAGGGTAGGTAGCTCCAACCAAGACCTAAGCGGGTGAGTTGTCTCAAGGTATCGAAATTGTTGCAGTACATCTTTTGCGCCGAGAGAGGCAAAAAATGGGTGAGATAGCGACCATTGACGCCACGGATTAATAATTGTTTGTGTTGCATTACGTCGCGTACATCAATACTGTCCAACTCCGATAACGGATGGGTGGGGTGGACGACGGCGTAGAAGGGGATATCTCCGAGGTAACAGACGTCGAAAGCACTGACAAGCTCTATATCGGCAAACCGTAAGCCGATGTCGGCCCTACCCTGACTGATATGATCGATCATGTCAGGGCTGGTAATACTGTGTATTTCCACTTCTGATGCGACAAAATGACGACTGAGTTCGGTAATGATTTGTTTTAATTTAGGAAGCATTAATGCATCGTCAATGGCAATGGTTAGGTGAGACTCTTCCGACTTAGATAAGGCCGTGGCTGCTTTATTGAGCTCTTGACTCTGTTTTAAGACCGCTTGGGCATAACCGAGTAATTTTTCGCCTGCTGGGGTTAGCATGGGTTTTCTGGCGCTACGGTCAAAGAGCAAGGTATCGAGGTCAATCTCAAGTGCGGCGATAGATTGGCTTATTGCCGATTGTGCCTTGACTAATTTTCTGGCACAGGCCGAAAAAGAGCCGGTGGCGGCTACTTCGGAAAAAATCCTTAATTGTTCCAAGCTGTACATATCGATAACTCTGCTGGAAATTCCACGCATAGTATCATTAAAACCGATAGTAATTAACTTTGATCCATTATAATCTGGATATAATATAACGCTCTATTACAACTTCTGGAGCATGCCTGTTATGTTATCAAAATCAATGTCGGTAAAAGAACGTGTTTTTCACAGCGTATTATTCGAGGGGCTGGCATTGTTGATTGTGGTGCCATCTTCTGTCTTGTTGATGGCATCTGAGACGTCAACGATGACAGGGCTTGCTGTGGCGATGTCAGTGGCTGCGATGCTATGGAACTATATTTACAACCTTGGCTTCGATTCCATATTTGGTTATCAACGTATTCAGCGGGGGCTGGTTATGCGGGTCTTCCACAGCCTTGGTTTCGAATTGGGCTTGTTGCTAGCAACCGTACCGCTGATTATGTGGATGTTAGATCTAGCTTTTTGGCCTGCGCTGATATTCGCTGTCGGTTTGGTGTTTTTCTTTTTACTCTACGCCATTATTTTCAATTATGGTTATGATCATGTCCGGTTTAAATTAGTGGAGAAAGCCCAGTCATCAGAAGACTGTCGTGTTTAGCAACAGTTGTTATATAGAACAGGCTCATTCTAGAAAACTATTTATAACTGTTTGCCGAAGATAATTCTTAACGTAGCCGCTGCATCGACAGCTTGAACCCATAGCACGTGAACGGCAGATTAAGCTAAGTTGAGAGTCAAAGGCCGTATTCGACCCAAGATAGGTATTCGGTCCTATTTTCAGCGATACTATTCACTAAGGAATGGACTACACATTATAATGTTTAGTGAAAATATGTCTCGCTTCACGCAATCCGCTGTTTTTTGCTTTATTGATAACAATTTGTGTCAGCCATGTTTGCAACATTGAACGTTGTTGAAAAGTTTTTCTTTATGAGATAACCGCTTGTCATGCATCTTGAACAATCTCTCCAACAAAAGTTTCTTCGCCACAAAAACCAATCTGACATAATAGCGTTTAACAACCAGACTGAAAGTTTCCCGATCGCCTACTTTCAGCTTTTCAATAAGAGACACTTCATCATTCTTGGTTGCCATAGACTGATTACTTAAATAATTTTCACAAAAGGATTATGCATTGAAACACCTTAATTTAATAATTCTGCTATCGATGTGTATATTAAGTATAGCGAAAAGTTATGCCCAGTCACCACAAGCTTTCTCTGAGATTGATAATCTCTCTAATAGCACTTGGTTGCCATTGACGTTTAAAAACATAGCTAAACATACCGACTACCAACTTGTCGTGGAAGATGGTAATACCGTTGTGCACGCCAGAACTGAAGATAGTGCTTCATTACTAGTGACCAGATTTAATGTAAAACCAGATGAACACCTAAAACTTCATTGGTGTTGGAAGGTAAGCAATATTTTTGAGGCGGGTGATGCACGTTCAAAGTCAGGAGATGATTATCCAGCCAGAATTTACATTGCTTTCGCCTTTGACGCCAAATCAGCAACTTTTATGGAGAAGCTTAAATACAATGCGGCCAATGCATTTACCGAGGATACCTTACCCGGCTCCGCATTGAATTATATCTGGGCAAATAAACTACCTGCTGGTCAGATCGTCAATAACCCTTATTCAGAGCAAACTAAAATGATTGCAGTGCAATCTGGAAAGGCTGAGCTTGGTCAATGGGTATGCAATTCCCGGGATATTGTTGCAGATTATCAGACGGCTTTTGGGCACGCACCACCGCCAATTATTGCCATCGGGATTATGTCTGATTCCGACAATACAGGAGAAAGTGCTGAGGCTTGGTATGATGACATTCGTATTGAAGATTGATTAAGTTGCCAGTTTCACCGACTTGATGATTGTTATGGCTAAATCAACATTCATGTAATCAATCAGCCCTGTCCTTCGCCTTAAACCGTTACATAACAAGCATTTTAAACCGAGCAATGAACTGCCCTTCAAAGAATTCATTAAATAGTACATTAATGTCACAATGAAATTAAATAAACTCAAAGCCTGACAAAATATGCGGTTCTTCCTTATAGTTATGTTATTTTTTAACTCAAGCTTGTCTGCTGAGCAACAGCATTGGCAGTCAACAGATTTCATTGTTGATAGTTTTGTGGATATTGCTTTAAACAATGAATATACAACTAAAACCAGTAAAGTAAGAAAATGGATAAAACCCCTCTATTATCAGATTGATCATCGTACTGGTGATAAAGAGTTGCACCAGAAATTAACTCAAACGCATCTGGCTCATTTAGCAAGCATCACTGGGCTAACAATACTTCCTGCATCAATTAAACATCCGGCTAATCTTAAGATCATTTTTTCATCCGAAAAAAACTTACGACAAGAACTACAACATGATTTTTTAATCGATGATATGCAACAGATTGAGTCTCTTGCTCGCAATGGGGTTTGTTTAGCGAATTTCTCCGTGGGCTCAGGCAGTAATATAACTAAGGCTATCGTGATTATTCCTGTTGATCGTGCTCGTGCCAATGCCAAGTTACTGTCGTGTATCGTAGAGGAGTTAACGCAAGCATTAGGTTTACCGAATGACTCAGACAAGGTGTTTCCATCTATATTTAACGATAAATCGAAAGATGATTATTTATCCGGTCTTGATATGATCTTACTTAAAGCTTTGTATCATCCTTCTATAACACCAGGTATGAATACGAAACAAGTTCGAAAGCAGCTAAAATATCTTCTAGATAGTCCAGAATTTCAGCAATTAATCATCGATGCCGAACTAGATGTAAGACAACAAGGTTTATATACACTTTTGAACTAATTATTGCAAAATCCATCCACAAATGTATTAGCAGTCTCTTCTAGCACTTGCTCAGATGATGAACTCAGAGCCAATCAGAAACTAACGGCTGTCGTCCACTATGTTTTTGATGAATAACGCGAAATTCAATTGTTGTTTCGTTTAGATACCGCGGTTGAAGTTGATTATTATCAAGCGGGATGGCGTGTTAACTTATGTACTTAACCGAATAGTTATCCCAAGGGTAGTTGCGTGTAGACTAAGCCATAAACCTACAAAATTTATTAATTGCGGAGGCCGTGATGCATTTACAATACCGGATCGAAACGGATAGCTTAGGGGAGGTTAAAGTTCCCAGTGAGGCACTGTATGGGGCTCAAACTCAGCGAGCGATAAATAACTTTTCTATTGGCAATCTAATGATGCCGAAACGATTTATTCAAAGCCTTGGTTTGATTAAAGCCGCTGCTGCGAATGCAAACGCTGAACTTGGGCTGCTCGATAGTAAAATGGCTAAGGCTATTTATGACGCCGCCATGGAGATTGCAGGCGGCAAACATTTTGCTCAGTTTCCAGTTGATGTGTTTCAAACAGGCTCGGGAACCAGTAGCAATATGAATGCAAATGAAGTGATTGCGACGCTGGCAAGCAAGCAACTGAAACAATCAATTCGTCCCAATGACAAGGTGAATTGTAGCCAGAGTAGCAACGATGTTATTCCTACCGCAATTCACCTCAGCGCTCAGATTGCTCTTGAACAACAACTATTACCGGCATTGAAGCAGTTACAGAACGTCATTCTAACCAAAGAGCAGGCGTTGTCTACTGAACTTAAGATTGGTCGTACGCATTTGATGGACGCCATGCCTCTCAGTTTTGGGCAGGAGCTATCGGGTTGGCGAGCTCAATTGTCTCTGGCCGCCAGCCGCATCAATGATACTCAACAACGACTGTGTCAGATTGCGCAAGGCGCGACGGCTGTGGGTACTGGCGTTAATGCACCTGAACAATTTGCCCGTTTGTTTGCTGAACAATTGTCTAGTCTTACCGGATTTTCATTTAGTACCGCAGACAATCTTTTTGCAGCTCTAAGTAGTCAGGATACGGCGGTTGAGCTGTCCGGTCAGCTCAAAACTCTGGCGGTAGCTTTACTTAAAATTGCTAACGATTTGCGCTGGATGAACAGTGGGCCACTAGCGGGTCTGGGCGAAATCAGTCTCAAAGCGTTACAGCCTGGCAGTAGTATTATGCCTGGTAAGATCAATCCAGTTTTACCGGAAGCAGTGGCGATGGCTACGGTGCAAGTTATCGGCAATGATACGACGATTACTGTGGCAGGGGGGGCGGGTAATTTTCAGCTTAACGTGATGTTGCCGATTATTGCTTACAATCTGCTACAAAGTATTGATTTACTTAGCGGAAGTTGCCGAGCATTGGGCGATACTATTAATGATTTTTCTGTTAACTCCGAAAGGCAGGAGGAGAATTTGGCACGTAATCCTATTTTAGCAACTGCATTAAATCGGGAGATAGGTTATAGCAAAGCTGCTGAAATTGCTAAACGTGCTTATGCTGAAAAACGACCTATTTTAGAAGTTGCAAAAGAAATGACCGATTTAGACTCAACCTATCTTACCAAGATACTGGCACCCGAAAACTTAATATAGCACTCAAAGTATCTCCTTGATCCATCTGTGAGAAAACAATAAGGGCAGTCACTTTGAAAGAAAGACTTAGTGGACTTCTTAGGCTTTGCTAGACGCGTTCACTTTGAGTTCATCGCGCCTAACAAGGTAAATTAACTCGCGCCCCGCTAACATCAGGCTTCCAATCACTGATCCACGCTGAAACATCACTAGCAGGCATCGGTCGTATAATGTCGTAACTTAGGCTTAAATCATCAGCATCATCTAATATATCTGGTACAACACTCCGGTCTATTCTAATCAGGCTGGCCGCTAGGCGTCTGAGATCAGTTAGAATGATCTTGGCCGAACCGTGTCGAAAAGAAGTTGCTTATAGTGATGTAGAAAGACCTGCGACAATACGAACATTAAGATCGGTTTGCTGACCATTCATATTTTCAACTATTGGCAAGCCTATGGAGATGAATCCTCCAATGTTACCTGAGGACACTCTTAAACCTGGAGCTATCAATAGCATTGTGCCACCGGAGTGATCTTCAGAAATTCCTGAAATTTTATTCTTACGTCGGGTTTCACCATTTAGCTCAATGACAGCATCCCAAGTAATACCTGTTTCACTTGAATCAGAGTGATGTTCATGTTCATGCTTTGAATGATCTTCACCATTTAGCCTATAAGTCATTGCAAGATTGTAGCTTAGAATATCGCCAATTTCTGTTGATTGTGAGCCTTCAGTCGTTTTATTAAATAACACATTGGCATGATAGCCAACCTTATCGTTGGTATGACTGATGGCACTACCAACAAGAAAGTCCCATGAGCCTGTGCCAGATTGAAATTCTGTTTCAAATCTATGGCCATCATCATCTTTATCGTCAGTTTCCCCTGTTGGAGTCTTCAGCCCTAAAAGTAATGAAATATCAGTGTTTTTTGATTCTGAAACTCGATATTGACCAAATAAAAGTAAATCACCTAAGCCAGATGAATCACCATGAGCATGTGCTTCAGCATCGCCATTTTCTATTTCACCTTCACGAATATTTTTTCGTTCAATGTATGGCAACCTTACACTTAAGGTTAAGTCATCATTAACACCATAGGCTACAGACAGTGACGTGCTTATTATTCTATAGACACTATGAATGCCTTCAATGCCTTTATCAGCAGAATTAATTAGCTGCTGATCACTGAACGCTTCCTTTTCAATGACCTCGGTCCTTATACCTGTACCCCATGTTTTACTAGGCATTAGTGTGGCAGCAATAGTATTGATAGGCCCTGATGCTTCATTGCCAAAGGCAACGGTTGGGTGATCAGCATAGGCGGGAATCGCTATTACGATGAGTACGGTGATGAAAAATTTATTCATATGAGGTTATTCAACTCAGTAAAAACTAGTATTCTATAATTAGATTAAATAATGAGAACGAGTCATTTGACTACAATATGGGTTAAATGACTTATTATTAATTTCTAATGTGTTTGTATGTCAGTAATGATGCTTGAGCGCTCTCTAATAAAAAACCAGCAGAATAAACTACTGAGGTTTTCATATATGGTAAAGCCAGAATCGCACTCACACGACCGAAAAGCCGAGGAATTTTAAGTCGGGAACCGAAAATTACGCTCTCTTAAATGTCAATAATCTACCATGCCATGCAACTATCAAAACTCGCCTGAAACCATACTAGTATGATTGTGCATGGTACAAATGTGGAACACGTTTTCCCTTGCTTATTCTGAGCTGAGGTTAACTATTTAAAAGCGTCTAGCAAAATATGAGAAGTCTAGTTTTTGTGTCAAGATAAGCCTTAATAATTTTTTCAGATTATAAGTTATAAAATCACCACGGGTTTATTAGACCACTGCAGTTAAGAGAATGGCCGCTGTTGCGAGCCCTACATTATCTGCCGATCCGTCTCGATGGCTTGTGCAGGGGTAGCGACGGTACTGCTGTTATACTGACTGCAGAGGATGAGCAAATACTTGTCGCTTGAGACGATAAAACTCGTCTGATTAGCAACGGCATCATTCTCGATGACACAAGATTCTCCGTGTTACCGGCTTGATGCGAAGAGCTCATGCTAATAGTGAATATGAAAGACATGCTGTCGCACGCATACCATTATGGATATGCCGTGGAGGCCTTCGACAAGCATTGTATTTCAAACTTGAACCCGCGAATTAAAAGGAAATATTATGTCCAGTAACTTCAATAGTAAAGTCGTCACACAAGGGGTGCAGCGTTCGCCTAACCGTGCCATGTTACGCGCCGTAGGTTTTGGCGATGGGGATTTCGATAAGCCCATCGTGGGTATCGCTAATGCCTACAGCACGATTACACCCTGCAATGCGGGACTGGATATGCTGGCGACGCGGGTTGAACACGCCGCTAGGGCAGCTGGTGCGATGCCGCAGAAATTCGGCACGATCACGATTTCTGACGGCATTTCCATGGGCACCGAGGGAATGAAGTGCTCGCTGGTGAGCCGCGAGGTGATCGCCGATTCGATTGAGACGGTCTGCCGTGGTCAAAGTATGGATGGCGTGCTCGCTATTGGCGGTTGCGACAAAAACATGCCGGGCGCCATGATCGCTTTTGCGCGCTTGAACATCCCTGCTATTTTCGTTTACGGCGGCACCATCAAGCCGGGACGCCATCATGGACGGGATTTGAACATCGTTAGCAGCTTTGAGGCAGTGGGGGAATTTATCGCGCATCGGATCGATGCAGGAGAACTTCTGGCCGTTGAGCGCAAAGCCTGCCCCGGCGTTGGCTCCTGCGGCGGCATGTACACGGCCAACACCATGGCCTCGACGTTCGAAGCAATGGGCTTGAGCCTGCCTTATTCCTCCACCATGGCGGCGGAAGACGTGGAAAAAGCCGATAGCGCGGCGCGCTCCGCCGAAGTGTTGGTACAAGCCATTCACAAGCAGATACTGCCCGCTCAACTGTTAACCAGAAAGGCTTTCGAGAACGCGATTTCTGTGGTCATAGCGGTGGGGGGCACGACCAATGCCGTCTTGCATTTGCTGGCGATAGCACATGCTATGCGTGTTGACTTGAATATCGATGATTTTGAGACGATCAGTCGGCGCGTACCGGTATTGGCCGACATGAAACCATCCGGTCGTTACGTGGTGACCGACCTTCACCGCGCGGGTGGCATCCCGCAGGTAATGAAGATGCTCCTAACACACGGTCTGTTGCACGGAGACTGCCTGACCATTACTGGCGAGACTATCGCAGAAGTACTGAGCAATGTCCCCGCGGAACCGCGTTCGGATCAGGACGTGATCCGTCCTTGGCATAACCCAGTTTATCCACAAGGACACTTGTCTATTCTGAAAGGCAATCTGGCGTCGGAAGGAGCCGTAGCCAAAACCAGTGGTATCAAGAACCCGAAAATCACCGGTCCAGCACGCGTGTTCAATTCAGAGGAAGTCTGTATGGAAGCGATTCTAGCCGAAAATATCAAACCTGGGGATGTAGTCGTCATCCGCTATGAGGGTCCGAAGGGCGGACCTGGTATGCGTGAAATGTTGTCACCTACGGCGGCGCTGGTAGGGGCGGGAATGGGAGAAAGTGTCGCGCTGATCACCGATGGCCGTTTTTCCGGTGGCACTTATGGCTTTGTAGTGGGGCACGTTGCGCCCGAAGCGGCGGTGGGCGGTACCATCGCGCTGGTTGAGGAAGGGGATTCTATTACTATTGACGCGGAAGCCCGCTTGTTACAATTGAATATTAGCGACGAGGAACTAACACGCCGCCGTGCCTTGTGGCAGCCGCCAATGCCACGCTATACACGCGGGGTATTGGCAAAATACGCACGGTTGGTGTCAAGTGCAAGTCTTGGCGCGGTGACCGACGCATAAATGGAAAATCACCCCGTTACAACAAGCACGTTCTGACTTTGAAGGTGCACACGGAAGTGAAACAAGTGCGACGTCTCCCGCGTAGCCATAGGACCGTCACAGGTAAAAATGTAACTGCCAAACTGCACACCACTAAAGGCAGGAACGAATGACTATCGGGCAACCTCTAAATTTTTAGAGGTTCGCTATTGAAACTTCCCAATAGTTGACCCCTCTGCCCAATCATATCAATAGCACTTCAAGAGCAAGACGAACTACGCCCAGGGTGCATGACAGCTTTTTAGGCCAATAGTGGTCTTCATATTATTGTATATAACACGTTTTGAGATGCCACCAAAGTAAGATAGCTGTATTTTTTGCATCACCCCAGCAATTTTGATGGCTTCTGTACTCCAGTCAAACTGATAGGTATTGCCTATGGTGAAATGCTGTCATACGTTTTATTTTAGGTTGTGTTTGCGCTTCAATGAGGCGTAGTTCAAGGCTTATTAAATAAGCACCCAGCTGAGGACAGTGCTTGGCTGGTTTCTGGTAAGACGGAATAACTGTTTGTTCACTATGCCTCTCAGGTAGCGCAGGCGTCTCGCTTGACTTCTGCTTTTGAATTTATAGAGGCGCTTTTAATTGAAGCTGCAAATTTTTAACCGCCGCCAGATACATTTCCAGTTGATATTATTAAAGTCGACCAAGAACTCTTACGTGCTTTTTGAAAGCGCATCCCGGATGATGCGGATAAGAACATCATGAACTGGGTCGTAAGGTAACTGCTATTACAACGCCGTGACTGAGCAGAGGTTTATATCCAAAGGTTATGAAATTAAAGCTCTATCTAGGTCGCTTTTCATGTATATTGCCCGAGGTTGAAATTTATCGACCAGTCCCCTACGTAAACGACTTCTTTTGCGTGCCCCGCATCCACTTAGGTTATGTATGAAAAAACCCCTTAAAATATTGGCAACAATAGCTCCAATGCTATTTAGCTTTTTCTCAAATGTGCAAGCAGAATCAATATCTTTAGTGCCCACTTCCGGCGCATATGTTGGTCTAGGTTTTGGTGCTAATTCGACTCAATTTAATAGTCAGCGACTTGAAGCTACTGGTATTTCGACGGTAACCAAGACTTCAGATGGGAGCCCTGTTAGCTCTGGTACTGCTGGAGGCCCACCTATAGGTGTTGAGATGAGTGAGACCAATTCAATTGCTCCTTCTATCCAAGCTGGATACTTCCAAAAATTTCAAGACTCTAGTTACTTGTGGGGCGCAAAATTTTCATATAGTTATTTGGGTGGATCAACATCGACAACAGACAGAATTGTAATTCCACAATTCGGTACCTATTCAGATGGGACGCCATTTACTGGCAATGCTATAGCCAGTTCATATCAAAAGACTATTAAAAATCAAATCTCATTGATCCCTTATTTTGGTCAATCCTTTGAGAGAGGCACAATTTACTTTGGCGCTGGTCCAACGTTGTCCCAAGTCGAGACCGAGATCAATAATCTGGTTGGTTTTGCTGATCTCAACGGAAATAAAACAGATATTTCAGGGGCTCCACAAAACTTTTCTGATACTAAATGGGTAATTGGTGGGACAGCGATGCTTGGCGGCACTTACTTTTTAGATAACAGTTGGTTCTTGGACTTTAACTATAGTTATAGTATGACTGAAAATAAAACCTCTAATTACAACTCCACTTTTAATAACCCAGGCGACCCAAATACTTTTAGCGGCTCTCTTATTGGCAGTAGCACTGGGACTGTTACAGTCCAAACATTAAGCCTAACTATTAATAAAATGTTTTAAGGGGGTTTCTAGATAGCTCATCAAGCCCTGATCTATTTTGCCTTGGGTCACCAAGAGTCACTAAGCCCTCAGCTGCTATGAGGGCTAGTTTTAAGTTATCCTACAGAAACCATACACGCTGTTGTTGATACATCTTTAGGCAATCCATGGTTGACCTGATGCGTATAGAGACCGCGCTGGCTGAGATTGTGTACGCTTGTCAGGTGATAAAGGACAAGGTTCCTCTTTCATTTCAATACATTACAAAGTAATTGACCCCATTTTATGTTCATCGAAAATCGCCATGGCCGATCCGATCCGTCTCCCAACCAGCAAGTTGACGATACCTCAAAATTAGAGATTTCAAGTGAGCTCCAGTCCATTGTTGATAATGGCGTTGATGCCCCCGAAACGGATTGGGGGCATCGGTGAATTCAGGTTTAGTTGGATAAAAGCGTCAACCGCCAATATAAGACATTTCAACTTTCTTACTGCTCGCAGTTTCCTCTGTGCGAATTTCCGAATACTGGTCTTCACGCTGGTTCCAGATCAAACCTATGGCAGCAGCGATTTCCTTGTCGTTTTTGCCCGAACGCATGAGCGTGCGCAAATCATGGCCAGACTGCGCGAACAGGCAGGTGTACAACCTGCCATCGGTCGAGAGTCGAGCGCGCGTACAGGTGGAACAAAAGGCTTGCGTTACACTTGAGATGACGCCGATCTCGCCGCTGCCATCCGCATAAGCCCAGCGCTCGGCAACTTCACCAGTGTAGTTGGATTGTGCCTCGATGATCGGCATCTCTGCGTTGATCATGCGCACGATCTCGGCTGAGGGCACAACATTGTTCATACACCAGCCATTGGAAGAGCCCACATCCATGAACTCGATGAAGCGCACGATGTGGCCGCTACCCTTGAAGTGCCGCGCCATCGCAACGACGTTCTGATCGTTGACACCTTTCTTGACCACCACGTTGATCTTGATGGATGAAAAGCCCGCGTCGTGCGCAGCGTCGATGCCGTTTAACACATCGGCCACAGGAAAATCCACGTCGTTCATGGCGCGGAATGTAACCTCATCAAGCGAATCGAGCGACACGGTGACACGCTGCAGGCCCGCGGCCTTGAGCGCATGGGCTTTCTTGGACAGTAGCGAGCCGTTGGTGGTAAGGGCTATATCCAATGGTTTGTCGTCATGCGTCTTGATGCCGACCAGCATTTCGATCAAAACCTCGAGGTTTCTACGCAGCAGTGGTTCGCCGCCAGTGAGGCGAATCTTCTCGACACCGTGTGCGACGAATAGCCGTGCCATACGCGTGATTTCCTCGAAGCTCAAAAGTTCGGACTGTGGTAAAAAGCGGTAGTCCTTGTTGAATACTGACTTGGGCATGCAGTAGGTGCAGCGAAAGTTGCAGCGGTCGGTTACCGAAATGCGCAGGTCGCGCAAGAGACGGCCGCGCGTGTCTTGGAGCAGGCCGCTAGGGGCGGGCGTGTCCGTCGGAATGATCGGTATGGGGTTGGCAGCACGCTGGTGAACGATGGGTATTATCTTGGTGGTCATGGGAGCCTCGTAGCATGGATTAACTGATTTTTTAAAATAAGGTGTTTGACGGTGTTAAGCGTTGCAAATGTTTCTAGCGATGGATACATCCTTGGGTACGCCACGGCTGGGCGTGGGCGGGTAGCGCGTAGACGATAAACGTTGCGCAGGGGGCCATGGTCGTTCCTTTCGAAGCTGTCCGGCAGCTGTGCTATCCGATTTGCCGAGATGGATGTCAGAACACTCATTGTTGTTCCTCGAAATTGTACGGAGGCAAGGTCGTGAGCCGACTGTCTTCGACGGGGCCACCCACAGTGAAGTGGTAAAAACTTTGCCACTCGTGTGTTTCGATCCCGAAGGCGGCATGGACTGGATCGTCGAAGTAGCAGCCGATCCCAGTAGCGCGGATCCCCGCCTCTTCGGCCTCGAGGTAGAGCACTTGCCCCACCATACCGGCCTCCCAAAACAGGTTTCGATAGAACCTGTTGCCATATGTGGCAAGGCTGTCCATGTAATCGGCGATCATGGCTAGGCTGAAGGCGCCATCTCCGGCGATGTCTTGACCACAGGAGAGGGTGGTTGCCAACGATCGACAGTCTCTCTCCTGGAGGAGGTATAGGGGGAGATCTGGTGGGCAGTCAGGCACGCGGTGCCAACAAAATTCTGAGTACATCACTTTTTTGAGAATATCGATCTTGTCTGGATCTCGGACAAGCGCGTAGATGCCAGGCGCCAAGTTGTCGACGCGGTGAACGAAAAGCCCGATGTGGATGCGCGGTCGCCAGGGGAGCGCGTCCCAGGGCATAGCTTGCCGATCTTGTGTTGGCATCAGTCGGGCAAGCATTCGAAAGAATGTTGCTCGCGATATTGCCGTTGAGCCATCCATTGCTGCTGCGCTGCGGCGGCCAAGAATGGCCCTCTCCACAGTGAGCAAGCCTTGACGGATGGGTGTCCCGAAAAGCGCATCCTCCGAGGGAAAGTCGGAAAAGTCTTCCTTGATAGGCGAGCCTTCGCAGCGTCGTGACGCCTCAGCAACGGCGTCGATCACAGGCCATTCGACACCGTGTTTGGGGCTCAACGTATTGGCCTTGCCGTGCCAAAGCAGGTCACTGTCGTGCACCGTCAGTGGTTTAGATTCTGTCAGAAGCGGTGCTGCTGGTAAATTCGGCAAAATCAACACGAGTAGATCTGCTTCCTCGCGTTCCGCCACCGCAAAATCCTCGTCGCGGTCAAGCCCAAGGAGGCTGGAAAGAGTGTCAGCACTGACGCTGTCAATAAGCACCAATCTCCAACCGAGTGCTGCTGCCGCAATACGCAGGCTGGCAAGCGCGTGTCCAACGTCGTGTTGACAGTAACGAAACGCACGTTCACCGTACTTCCAGGCTTCTCGCCAATGAACCGACGACAGACCCACCAAGAAGGCACCCTCAGGGAAAGGCTCCTCATAAAAAGATCCAGTCAGCTCGGTCCACCGCCTAGCATTGAGTACCGCGCGCCGTTCAAGAGCGTGTTCTCTTGGCGCATAGTGGTACACGGCGGCCGTAGCGCCGATCTGGTCGACCGCAGGCAGAATGGCATAGCCCTCGGTTGGATGAAGATTTCCGCTCGACGGATTTACGCGCAACGGCCACGTGGTATCACCCGATTGTTTCCATGCTGTCAGCGACAGTGCGTAGCGGAAAAACAGCGAGACCGACGCCAACGACAGTGGCATCGGCGGCACACCCGCGCCCGCATAGAGCTGCCAATAGGGTAGCGGACGGCCTGCTTTAGGCAGAGGTAAGCGAATCAGCTCCGCTCCAGCGTAGCGCCGAAAGGGATCGGGCTGTGTCGCCCAGTCCATGTAACCAAGCGAGGCGGCGTAGCGGTGGACGTGATGTTTAGTCCGCTCGTGGTAGGCGATAACAACCTCTGCGGCAGAGGCATCTCCTTCGACAAGGACAGTGGGTTTCAGCGAGCCTAGTTTCTTATCTTTCGGCTCCGCCGATAAGGGTGAAAGATGAGGCGATGTCATAGTAATTTTCTCCATGCGATACTGCACTTGACGAGCACCTGCGGGCTTGTCATCAGCGTGTCGCAGTGACGGTTCTGGCACACGTAGACAACGGGCAGGCTGCTAATGGAATGCCGCCCTTGGCCGATCAGTTTTCGAAAAATCACGACGAGCAGCTCACATGCGACACGCCAGCGACCTCAAAGAACTCAGACGGCTTCAGCCTATAGTATTTCTCCTCCACATCCTTCGACTGCTCGGCGTATGGCTGCGTCATGACTTCCTGTAGCTCTTGTATTAGAGCATAGTTACCTGCGGTCGCTTGCTGATACGCAGGTACAAGGAACCACTCTCGCAAACTGTATTTTGGGTTGACGCATTTCATCTGCCTAGAGATCTTCTCACGGGAGCGGGGCGGAACAGCATTCGCGTCGGTCATGTTGGTGCTAGAAATGAGCGATTTCCACTGTGTCAGCCACTCGGACCAGCGCTTATCCATCGCTTCGGGGTATGTCTCATACGTCGGGTGCATTGAAGTAAGGGTGTGATTCGAGTTCTTGTAGAAGCTTTTTTTGAGTGGGCCAATGTCGTCAGGTATCATTGAGAGCTCGCGGAAGAAAATGGTGTAATCGACAGGTGTTTGCACCATCAGCGAAGCGAGCTCACTGAACAACGCCGCGTGAAAAGTGTCAAGTCCAAGCTTGGCAGCCCACATCTTTTCCATTTGCTCCTGCATGACTTGTGCAAAGCCGCTTCGAATATTGTCGAGCTGTTGCAGACAGTCTTGATGTGGCGTGAGCAAGGGCTGCAACGCCGTACAAAACATGTGGAAGTTGCGTTCTGCAGCCACCGGTTGGTTCATAAACGCGAAGTGATGGCCACCCCCTGTCCATGGTTGATAGTACGGATTAAACACATCACAGAATCCGAATGGGCCGTAGTCAAGTGTGAAGCCACCAACCGCGCAGTTGTCACTGTTGATATTGCCCTGGCAGTAGCCGACGCGGATCCAGTTTGCCATCAACGACGTCAAGCAGCTGCGAAACTCACGCGCCAGCAACACCACCTTTTCGGCAGTGCTTAGTTTATTGTCGATGACGTCACCGTACTCACGATCGATAGCGTGCAACACAATCGTCTCGAGTTCCTCCATCGCTTTCGGGTGTTCATTGTTGCGGGCACGGCGACCGAAGAGTTCTAATTGGCCGATCCGAATGAACGATGGGGCGACGCGGGTCGAGATGGCGACGGCCTCTGATGTAAGCATGTCGGGATCTTTCGAGCGCGAGCCCTCCGAGTACCATGGCCGTTTGACCTTCTCGGTTTTAGACACATACAGACTGAGCGCCCGTGACGTTGGCACGCCTAGCGCATGCATATGTTCTTGTGCCAGAAACTCCCGGACACTCGACCGCAGGACGGCGCGACCGTCTGCCCCGCGGCAATATGGCGTCCGGCCGCCACCTTTCAGCTGCATTTCCCAGCGTCGACCGCTTATCACGGCCTCAAGCACAGAAATTGCGCGACCATCGCCGTAGCCGTTGCCAGTTTTGAACGGGCACTGTTGGTTGTATTCGGTGCCGAAGATGGAAAGTGCATAGCCAGTCGCCCAACCGACCTTGCGCATGTTCTCTGGAACGTCCGCAAGGTCGCCAGAGAACATGCGAACGAAGTCGGTAGACTGTGCCATGCTGTCGGCGAAACCAAGTTCGCGAAAAAAGCTTTTGCTGTGCGCGACGTACTCGGGATCCTTGATTGGGCTGGGATTGACGGGAACATAGTGGCCCGTGAAGACTTGTCGGGGCAAGTGGTCGGCACCGTCTGCCTTCGCGTCAGGATCGCAGTTAAGCGTGTCGATGAGCGAGTAGTTTGCCAGCGTTGCCAGATCGTCGAGTGTTGAGATCATTGGGTAGGTTTCCTGGGATAGTCGATTTGTCATAGTAAAAATCCTGATTTCATCCCAACTGCTGCGTTGCGAGGAAAATTTCTTGCTTAAATATCAAACATCTATGGCGCTGCGAAATTTTTTCTGCGCATTGCATTTGGGCGAACGATGAATTTTTAGAGGTGCCCATATAAGCTACTCATGCCGCGGGTAGAAGGGCTCCTTCCCCGCTGCATGGTCTGTCGCATCGATGATTTCCTCTATTTCTGGGGCGACCCTTTTCAGCATGACTTCGAATCCTTGCCGCAGCGTCACTTGAGAGGATCCACATCCTTGGCAGCCGCCGCTCATGGTAATGAAAAGCTTAGCTTGCCGGACCTTCACAATAGAAATCTTCCCGCCGTGTTTAGCGATTGATTTATTGACCTCCTTGTCCAGGAGTTCCTGAACAACCGTATGAAGTTCTGCATCAGGCCTTCCTTGCGTGCCGTTGTGAACATCCATCTCTAAGATCGCAGGCACGCCAGTCAGCAGCTGTTTTCGGATGGCTGTCCCGATGGCTGCTTTCAGCTCTGACCACGAGGCGATCGGCTCCTTGCAAATAGTCACCACGCTCTCGGCAATGAGCACGTTGGCCACGCCAGGAAGGGCGAACAGTTGCTCGGCTAGTGGCGAACCAACTGCCTGTTCCTTGTTGCCGAAAAAGAAGGGGCCACGAGGATGCAAGGTACGGCTCACGATGAACTTACAGGTGTCGGGATCGGCGAACGAAGTCTCCGCGCGAATGCTTACCGGCATGCTGACCGGTAGAGCGGCAATCTGGGAATCAAACATTTTCAATGCTCATCAAAGCAGCACTAGTACCTAAGGCACGCAGGTCGTTAAACGAATATATCCCGCTGTTATGGCCATCGCTCCAATCAAACAGGATCGCGTAGTTGCCTACACTCATAATCTTTTGCGGGCTCACATCAGATCCTATTGTCTTTGGATCGAGTAGCTTGCGTCCGCTCATTTCCTCGACACAAAGGGCGCAATGACATGCCAGACGAAGGTCGCGGACGTCGAAGTCGTCACGATGACCATCTTCCCAAAGAATGGATAAGGTACGTGAATCGCGACGGAGAAAACCGATAGGGATCTTCTCTGATCCATCAGGCCGCGCTGCGTCTTGCACCCAACCTGGTACTCCCTCGTTACTGTCCCACTTCCATACAAATGGCTTCAGCACGGTGACCGCCTCGTGGAGCTGCTCCGCGAGCGCAGTGGCAATGGAGGCATACACCTTGCTGCTGACCGACATTGGCTGGTCCACTACGATCGGGCGACCCTCATCACCGCAGGTAACGACATCGGCATCTAGAGGTAAAGCACCTAAAAATGGCACGCCGAGCTCTTGGCTCATCTGCTCGCCACCACCGTGACGGAAGATATCCGTACTCTCGCCGCAGTGCGGGCAAGTGAAGGTGCGCATGTTCTCAACGATCCCAAGAATCTTAACCTGCACCTTCTCGAACATCCGCAAACCTCGGCGGGCGATCTTGAGGCTCACAGCCTGTGGTGTTGTTACGATCACCACGCCCGACAACGGCATACTCTGTGCCAGCGTCAATTGGGTGTCGCCGGTACCCGGTGGAAGGTCGAGGATCAAGTAGTCCAACGATCCCCATTGCACGCCGTCGACAAACATCTTCAGGTATTTTCCCACCATGGGCCCGCGCAAGACGGCCGGTTTGTCGTCTCCGGTGAGCATGCCCATCGACACCACTTTCAGGCCGTGTCCCTCCGCTGGAATCATTTTGCCGTCCTGAGTCGTCTCTGGTGGCACACCGGTGGGGATGCCGAGCATGCCGGGGATACTAGGGCCAAGAATGTCGGCATCGACGATCCCTACGCGAGCGCCGAGCTGCTGCAGCGCAAGCGCCAGATTGACGCTCACCGTGGATTTCCCAACACCGCCCTTGCCGCTACCGACGGCAATGATATGACGGATCCCCGGCAGCTTATCGGCGCTAACGACCGACTGGGATGACAGACCTGATGAGTGATGTTGCTTGTGGTTTTGATCAGTAGTTTGCATGGCTAAATTTCTCCTAATTTTAAATTAACTGGGTAGGTAAAGTGCTGCGAGTTCTGCCTCCAGAACAACAATGAGCTCACATCCACGTGTTTACTTACGTACTATTATTTTTTGAACCGTTCCGCTTCTTCCGATCCACTAGTGGCGTTGCCGGCACTGTACGAATGCGCACCTACACCAGCCAGCTTGCCACCGTTAACGATCAAGTACTCATCGCGAATGGGACGTTGTTCAAAGTAACACTCCAGGATTTCACGGGTGCCCGCGGCATAACGTGCCTGGGCCGTTAGACTGGTGCCTGAGATGTGGGATGTCATGCCGTGGTGTGGCATGGTCCGCCACGGATGGTCTGCCGGAGCTGGCTGGGGGAACCACACGTCGCCTGCGTAGCCGGCGAGTTGGCCGCTCTCCAACGCCGCCGCAATGGCATCACGGTCGCACAACTTGCCTCGTGCGGTGTTGATCAGATAGGCGCCGCGTTTGAAGTCCTTTAGCGACTGCGCATTGATCATGTGCTCCGTCTCGGGGTAAAGCGGGCAATTGAGCGTGACCACGTCGCATACTTTGGTTAGGCTGTCGAGGCTAGTGTGGTAAGTCAGATTCAACTCCTTCTCGACGGCCTCCGGCAAGCGGTAGCGATCCATGTAATGTAGGTTCACATCATGAGGCTTGAGCAGGCGCAGCACGCGTAGTCCGATGCGACCGGCGGCTACGGTGCCCACGTTCATACCTTCAAGATCGTAAGAGCGCGCGACGCAGTCGGCGATGTTCCAGCCACCTTTGATGACCCAGTTGTAGGACGGGATGTAGTTACGTACCAAACCAAGCGTCATCATCACAACGTGTTCTGCTACGCTGTTGCTGTTGCTGTAGGTCACTTCGGTGACCGTGATGCCGCGGTCCATGGCGGCCTGCAGATCGGTATGGTCCGAGCCAATGCCCGCCGTCACAATCATCTTAAGCTTAGGCGCTTTTGCGATGCGTTCTGCCGTCATATAGGCCGGCCAGAATGGCTGTGAGATCACGATCTCGGCATCGTGCAATTCGCGGTCCAAGATGCTGTCAGCCCCGTCCTTGCTGGAGGTCACGACCAACTGATGGCCATTGGACTCTAGATATTTGCGTAGACCTAGTTCACCGGAGACACTGCCAAGCAGTGCGCCCGGTTGGAAGTCGATGGCCTTGGGTGTGGGTAGCGTCTGGCCGTCCGGGTAGCGCTCCAGTTCGGGCAGATCATCCCGAGCATAGGACTTTGGATAACCCTCTATCGGGTCGTCGTAGAGTACACAAATAATTTTAGCCATTTTTTCCACCTTAACTTAAGTTAAAAATTGCAGACATGTCGGCAAACGCGAGCCATCAGTCGGACTGCCGTTTGTTTACACCTCTAGCTCGTTTATCTTCGTTACATTCAAAAATTCAGACACTAATCCTTTCCTGTCGTGGTTGATACGTGTAAAAAACTTCCCGATCACTTTCAAGGTGACCTTTTAATTCATACCATTCCTTAGCCTTATCGAGCCTGTTGCTGGTCTTGCTGACCTAAATAACCATTGCAAGCCGATCGAGCAACGCGCTATCTGAAGATTTAATATCTTTAAGACAAAATAAGCGCGAAAATTTAGCAATTTTAAAA
>Ga0105055_10004080_pt1 | contig 21682 bp, 19 predicted proteins | sample BON03_FD_78090 | JGI IMG/M metagenome (GOLD analysis project Ga0105055, IMG submission 78090) | Freshwater microbial communities from Lake Bonney liftoff mats and glacier meltwater in Antarctica - BON-03 | ecosystem: Environmental > Aquatic > Freshwater > Ice > Glacier meltwater | place: Lake...
AATGCAACGGTTTGAGTCTGTGGAGTGTCACCTCTCGAGGCAAAGTGGTGGGTCTGATGCTCTTCTCGCCGACTTTTTCTGAACGGGCCCACTTCTGGGGTAACGATGCTGACTATCCGGGGTTTAAGGTACAACACCCGCACTTCAACCGGCCCCACGAAGTTTCGGACTTGTTGGTGTTTTGTGCTCGAGGTGGCCCGCAAGGCGTGGGTCAGTTGCTGGTGTTACTGGCTCTATCCATGTCCCAGAAAGGCTTGTTTGTACAAGTGGGCCTGATTATGAATCGTATGGAGCTGACACGAGACAACTTGACTCCGGAAGAGTTACGGGATTACGGCGGAGCTGTCCAGGAAACCTATTTCGTGGATCGTCCCTATTATTCGGAGGCTGCTTTCCATATTTACGGTAAACTGGGTTTTGAAAATGTCCATGTGACCACCGACCAGGGAGCGCGCTGGGCGTCACTCTATTTTTATTACCATGGCAAACCGACTCGCGCTTTTCTTCAACAACAACTGAACCACTTGGACCAAAAGAACAAGCGTTCTGGTCAGGCGGCGCGACGCATGGACCGTCTGCAAGACCAGACCGAGAATTTTTTGTTGGACGCGCTACCGACGGACCCCAACCTGTTCTCCAATGTGATGCATGCCAGTCAGCCGGCGGCTTCTTCTTCGTCATCTGCAGTACCCGCCCTACGTTTTCCCGACCTGGACGCGAGTGTACCGCGCAACGACCTGGAGCAAGTGAATCCGTTCCCAGGCGCGGGACCCAATCAAGTTCAAGTCGGAGGTCAAGGCGGAAGTTACGTTTTACCGTCGAACGTAGGTCTTCACGACGTGTCCATGCGACTGTCGCCCGGTTTCGCAAACCATCAATTTGGCCTGGGTTTAACCAGTCCGGGGGGTCAACACAGCCCCGGGGGCTTGGGTAGTCCGGGTCCAGGACAGTTAGGTAGTTTAGGTAGTTTAGGTAGTTTAGACATAGGTGGAGGCGGTCTAGGCAGCGGACAAGGTTTTGACAATTTCGACAATTTAGACCTGGGTGGAGGTATGGGCGGTATGGGCAGCCTGGGTGGTCCTCGCATCAGCTTTACGCCGCCTACCCTTGTCCCTGTCCCCTCAAACAAGCCTGCACCAAAACGCCGCAAGTCAAAGGACAAGGTCAGGAAACCCAAAGTGGTGAAACCCAAACAGGTCAAGGGTACCCCGACGTGCCCCGAATGTGGCAAGACGTTTGCACGTGCCACCAACATGCGACGTCATCTCAAGACCCACTTTGAAGCAGAAGAGCACGCCTGCAAACATTGTGACCATGTGGCTCATCGCAGAGCCGACCTTCAAACTCACATGAACCGTCGCCACAGCCGAATCAAGCCTTACAAGTGCGACGTGTGTAGTCACAGGTCTGGGTCTCTGAGCGACAAGTACAAACACATGGAAGACAAACACAAACACAGTCGGAAGAAACGAAAGTGATATGAGTGAAATCAATTCTTTTTAATCAATAAATTATGAGTGGCCATATGAGTGATGAAGAATTGGAAGCTGAGCTAGCCAAGTACGCTCCGGATGACGAACCTATGAACGACAACGAATTGCAGCGCTTGCGGCTGGGTCACAAACTGGAGAGAGATCACCATCTTCACGGTAACCGGTGGTCGTGGCCCTCCGTTCCCAAGATGCCTAGTATAAACTGGAAACTGCTCAATGTGTTGGCCGTAACCTTAACCTTGTTATTGGCTTTATCGGCCCTCGGTGTGGCTCTGGCCGCCTTGTTGGGTCAAAAATCTGTCAATACTCAGACGGGAGTCATAGGCTCACAACAAGAGACTGTGCTCACATCCAACGAATGCGACTCTTACTTTTTCCTAGATATTCAAGTGGACGCTTCTCAAATAATCTTGCCTGTCCCTCATAAGGTTTCAGGTTGCACCTTTCAATTCGTCTATGCTAGATCTCGAACAGGAGTTACCGAAGCTGATGCGACGTTTACTACCGAAGGAGGGGAATTTGTGGGACCTGGGCTGACTGGTACCAATTTAGACACATTGATACAGTTACAGAAAAAGTCGGTCGTCATGGAGGCTGTGGACAACGTCTCTCAGCTAAATGTAATTTCCGATGGGACCAACTATCGAATTCAAGGGTTGGCCTTAAACATAACGAATATGTCTTGACAGCTCCAAATAAACCTTAATTTTAATTTTTTTTAATGTCCTTGTTAGATAGCCGTTAACCCTGTTTGGAAAACTTGGACTGACGAATACGCTGTCGCACCACTTTCATCGAGAAGTTGGACCGTCTAAGCATGTGAAACAATAACATGAGTAGTCCTAACACCAGCAAAGCCCCCATCACCCAGTACGCGTAGCCTGGCGTGTTCCGCGTCATTTCCATGGCCTCAAGGTCGTCGTCTTCATCGTCGTCCAACCGCGAGGGTAGATCCAGAGTACCGTTTTCAAAGGCATTGATATAAGTCTGACCGGCGCAAATGTACAATTGGGGTCCTCCGACCGACAGCGTGGGAAACGTGCCCGTGACCAGTTGAGCATTGATCTGCTGCTGACACTCGGTGGTCGTGACGTCACCTACGGGTGCTCCAGAGGGCACAAACTGTGTCAAGGGGTTGCATCCATTTTGCAAAATGTTGACGAACGATTGGGTGGCCGCGGCCGAGTGGACCGCTAACAGTTCCTGCCAAGCATTGTGACACTCACAGGCAAACGAATCCTGACCCTCCACGCAGATATCTTGATACAGTGTGTCATTGTTAATAGCATACGTAGTGCCATGCAACTGTACGGTTTGTTTGTTGGCTGCAAGGTTGGCCAACACGGCGGTCCACGGCACTGGATTGTGAATACGCATTCGCTCTATGGGTTCACCTTCACCCACTTTCCATACTACACGGTTGCCACAATTCACGGTACCTGTTATACAGGGTGAATCGTCCCAGTTGCGCCAAGCCGCCAGCATAGCATCCAAATCTTGAATAAGTTGCTGACCGGTCAGGGAATAGTATCCGTCTCCCCCCGTGGCCCAGAGTTCTAAGACGGATTGTGGCGGCACATAGATTGATTTGATTTGACTCATGCCTAGGGTTTCGGGTCGCACCTCAACGGTGGTCACCGGTTTTCCGGCTACTGTAGTGGTCACCGGCACACCCAAGTACTGACCCCAAAGATTAAAGTCTCCTTCCGGAGGATACCGCACTCCTTGACAGTTTGTTTCGCTAAACATAAGCAAGGGAAACTGCGCATTGACCGGAGCAAGTTCTTCCAGTATTGCGTTCACCACCTCTTTACAAGTTGACATGCTGGTTTTTTATTAAAGTGAAACAATATGCACAGCTCGGTCAAGTTCCGTTTGGCTTCACTCTACATACAGCGCCAGCTGCTCCCACGACTCTGCAAAAATCACCTCGACCCCTCGGTCCTTGCCCACGTTGATTAGTTGATGCAGAGCCTTGTTCATGCTGCAAATGTATAACGTTTCTGGGGGTACGGATCTGTTCATAACGGTATGGGCCTCTACCACAAGCTGCACGATTTCCGGTTTTCGAAATTCCGAGGACACCGCCCGCCACCGGACTAAACCTCGATAGCCCTCCCGTTGGCTCTCAGAAATACCCGCAAAGGTACCCACAGCAATGATTTCATAGTCTTGCGAGTAGTTTGCCACATTAGAAATTATATGCTTGACATTGCCCGTGTCCACAATAACTGTGCAGCGTTTTCGATATCCATGTCTCGTTAGCGTGTCAGCTGCGAGAAACCCGGCCGTAGGAGACCACACAGGAGGACAATCCGAAGTTTTGGTCGCCACTCCGTCTTCCTTGAGGGTGTACAGCAGTCGGTTCACATCCTTCTTCTGACACGTGTACGAGCTTTGCAAATGACGACAAATGGCGAGTGCCGTGGCACCCTGACACGAGTGCAGAACAGACAAGACTTGATCCTTCGTAGGCAAGGGTAGAGGACACTGCGAAGGCAGTGACGATCGACGGCTTTTCTGTTCCATACTATCTTTCAGTGTAGACACCGGTTCTACGGTGTTCAGATAAGGCAAAGGTGGGGTGTTTGAACGCTCCATGGTTTATTCGTGGTGTACAATCTCGAGGTCTGCGAATTTTGAGGTCGTCGACGCGTCTTGAATAAGCGGAGGTTCCATAGTCTTCAATCGGTTGACTTCCGAAACAAATTCCGGAGCTTCTTCACCGTCCATAAACCGTGTCAGGCTCTTGACCATGTAATGGCGTTGGTCCGGATCGGACATCACCTGTCGCAGGGCCGCCACAAGTTGGTTACCGGTCACGAATTCTCCCGTGGTTTTTTGAATTTCCGCTTTCAAGTACGCTCCGGTTTTCAATAACATAATGGCCTGTTGACAGTCGGACCACGACGCAAAATTTTGGTCAAAGAATTCGGCAAATTCTGGGTGGGACAGCATGAGGGCGAACTTGGCCAGGCGTGGATTTATTTTGGCCTCTACTTTACCGGCTTGTTCCAATTCTTCTGACCATACTGCTCGAAGTTCGGCTCGTTCCACCAGAGCGTCGAGCTGCTCTCGGGCCACCAGCTGCTTTTCGTCGGTAACTGACATGTTGTTTGGTTTCTTAAAATGCCAAACACCTTTTCACCAAATTACAACACACTGGGCACAGCATACAAATTGTAGAAACACTGAGCAGACCGTTTGGTGCAGTAGCCCGTGCAGTAACTCACCAGGAGTACCTGCGGGCTCAGACCGTTGAATTGCTCTGCCACTCGGGCGGCCAAATCTTTCGGCACATAAGCAATTCGTTTACCAAACGAGTACACGCCAATGGCGTTAGCGTCGAACTTGTTATCGACCTCTGGCAAGCACGCATAAATCCGTTTGGCTTCCGGCTTTTCACCAAAGCGATGGAAATACAGTCCGGTCATGTACGAAACGTAGGAGCCCAACAATTCAACTTGCGGGAACCCTTCTGCCCGAAGGAACTGTACACATTCGTCCATGTAATTCTTAAACTCTTCCGTGCTGGGTTGAGGCGGGTTGGCTCGACCACTCATGTTGAACAACGCAGAGGTTGATTTATTCCAGGGAAAAAAAGGGTTTTCACAAAGGTGCGCTGCAATATGATAAGCCTTATCCAGTTCGAGTAAATGTTAAATCGTCATAGGCTTTTTCCACTTCGTAATAGGTGCGGTCGGCGTTCCGTGTCGCGTCCACTGCAATGCGCGTACCAGATCTTCCTAGAATGCCGGGCTCAAAGTCTTCTACGTCTTCTCCGTACAAACGAGGCGGTGCAAACGTTACCGTCATCCAGGCCCACCGCCAGCGTACCAACAAATAACTACTAAACAGAATCCACAGCACAAACATGCTGAAAAACAAGTAAAAGAAAATCTTGAGAGCGTCTGCGTACTTTTTCGCAGCATCCTTCTTGTAGGCTTGACACTCCCGTGCATTGTAGAATCCTCCTCCCATGGCAACGGATCCGGTGACCATGGCTGTTAGGGTCAAGCCTACATAAACTTGTTTAAAGGTGAGAGAGGTCCGTTTGTCCCGTTGTACCAAGGGTTTGGTGTACGTGTTTTGTCCGTAAGCGTTTCGAGGGGTCAGGTCAAATTCAGGTTCTCCCCCTAAATCTTGGGTGCTACTAGCGTACGGATCCAATTTCGATTCCATCCGGAAGTTTACCGTTTTATTCATGTCTTCAAAGTGAATTAGATATACAGTGTCCAAAAGCTGTTTCGCTCGACCATGACATAACTCACTTTCTCAACCATGAATGTCGTCGGGGAGCTCTTGAAGGCCAAGTTTCCTAAGGATCACGGGATCGACGTGAAACAATGGGATACGCAACAACAGACGTTAATAGAATGCTTCTTGCGTAAGCGAGGCATTCATCAGGACGAATTGAACAATTACAACTCGTATCTGAGTGAGATTATAGGCTTGCTGAAGGAACATGTAAAGTTGAGTTATGTTGACCAGTTTGATCAGCTACACACGGTCGAAATCCTGGAGGCTCATTACGTGCTCCCGTACGAGGAAAAGGTGGGTATAGATTCGCCCGAACGTGCTTTAATGCGCAACCATTACGAGTGTGAGGTGCACGGCGTCGTTCGGTATCGTATTTCTGTCAAACCGGATACCGGTAATGCAGAGGTTTCTTCTCCGGAAATGAACGGTGATTGGTCTGACGAGGACGACGCTTCGGATCTTGAACCTCCGGCCAAGCGTGCTCGAGTTACTCGAGATCCGAAGCAGGGCACGCTAGAAGAAATTGAGGAAGAAGAGGATGAGGAGGAGGACGAGGAAGAAGATGAAGTAGAGGTGGAATCAGAGGAAGAAGAAGAAGAGGTCCACGATCCCGACGGGTCAGAAATCGATGCCGAAGAATTTGGGGACGACGAAGAGGAAGAGGACGACGACGGAGAGGACGGAGAAGGGGGTGAGGTGACAGAAGAACAGGACGATGAACTGGCCCCCGCAGTGGGTCTGTCTCGTCATACTTCCTCGAAACCCGCCTTTTTCATTCAACGGGAGGATTACTCGGCTTATTCTGTGGTGGTGCACGAAGCCAAGGACAATCATCACATTATGAACATTCCTCCTTGGATCCGTTCAAAATTGTGTTGGATGTCCACACCCATGAGAGAACCTCACCTCTTTTCCAAACCGTATCTCATGGGGTGTAACTATTTGGTGAACCGTAACTTTAAGTTGTGTCCGTACGAGGAGTACTACATCAACAATCGTGTGTTTTCTTCCAAGGTGGACAAGGTGGAGATCCGGTCCAAGTTTTACCAGATGTCCAAGAGATTTCGTACCAACTGCACGCTTAAATTCACCATGGAAACTCCCAAGTTCCGGAAGAATCAGAATTGGTATCGACCACCTCGTTTCATGCTGGAGATTCCGCACGAAACGCCCAAAGCTTTGTGCCCCGTAACGGTGCTGGCCATGGCCTACGGATGGACGCCTCGAGACTTTATCGAATGTGTCCGTATGTTTCTCCGGTTCCAAAAGTCGGCCGAGATTGACATGTTTTTAATGATTCTCGGGTTTGACGTAGAAGAGTGCCGCACCCAACACGACGCCATCCGACGCATGGGTGGTTACCTTTCCAAATGCAAAACTATGGCCGACCCCAGTAGCATTTCGTCGTATGTGTCTTTCACCCTTCGAGGGGAATTCTTACCCAATCTGGTGGACCACGAAGTTGACGAGAATAGTAACCATCGAGGTGAGAACCTTCGCAAGGGGTACGCCTTGGCCGAAGCCGTAGCCGAGCTGATCCAACTGAGTGATTTGGTCAACGAAAAACGTCCGGTGGATGAACGGTGGAAGGTGTTGGACAAACGAAGTTACGCTGTTAAACGTATCGACACGCCCGGAGAAAAAATTACGTTTTTGGCTCGCAAGTACATCAAACATTTCGCCAAAAAAGGGGTAGGCAACCTGAAAAAGGCGGTGGAAAACCGTCGGGGGATTGACCTAAAGTCGATCCTCAACCGCAAGATGATCAAACTCACCAACTCGGTCAAGAACGGTATCTGGGATTCCAAATCGGATGCTGTGGATAGCAATCAGAACAAGACTCAGATGATGATTACTGGTTTTTGTTCAGACGCCCTACACATGCAGGTGCAAAAGATTGTCAAGTTTGCCATGAAGAAAAACAGCAATCCGGAACCGCTGTTGACTCACCCCACCCAAACGGGACGTGTGGACCTGTACATCACTCCCGAATCTGATCGGTGCGGCATCATGAGAAACAAGGCCCTGGGCTGTTGGATTACACCTCTGGTGAATTCGGTCAACATCAATCACATGATTCGTCGCCTCATCGAGGCTCATGCCGCGGACCTGGGTTGGCTGCCCTTGAGTAACGGTCCGTCGTTCCCCGACAAAACTTATACAATTGTCAAGGACGTGTACGGAGGTATTATGGGCTGGGTCAAGCACACCTTCAAGCTGTACCAGCTCTTTGTTCGCTATCGTCGCAGATGTGCCGTCTGGGCGTTCTTGGGTTTCGAATGGGATCGACTCCGAGACATTTTTTATTTTAGTTGTGATGAAGGTCGAATGACCCGGCCTCTGATCATCTTGGACCGTTTTAAGGACCTGCTTCAGCTCATGGGAAACATAGCTTTCCTGTATCACAATGATCCGGTTCAGTACTTGATGGAGCACGGTGTGATTGAGTATTTAGATGCCGCAGAAGAATATTGCGGCATGGTGTTCACCGCTGATTCGCTAGAAAGCACCATTCGTGCCGGGTTTACCCACACCCATATGGAAATCCACGGAGTTTTTGCTCTGTCCATCACGGTGGCCAAGGCCTTTTGCAACTTTAACCAGGGTCCTCGCCGAATGTACACGGGTAACATGGAGAAACGTTCGATCGGTCTCAAACTGTACGAAGACCGGGGCACCACTGTCAGCTATTCTCTGTGGTACGGTCAGGATCCGCTCTTGTCGGACCCCGTCGATCAGGCTTTGGGACTGAGACACAAAGAACCGAACGGCTTCAACATTGTGCTGGCGGTGCTTTCGGATCGGGTAAACATTGAGGATTCGTACGTGATGAAGAAGGAAGCCATTGAACGAGGTTTGTGTGTCTCCTCAGAGACCATGGTGACCATCTCTCCTCTGGGAGCCGGTTGTGCCTTCCAGAAGCCCGACTCTCGCACCCGTGGAAAAGCTCCCCCGGACAAGTACGACCATCTGAATCCAGACGGTACCCCCAGGATAGGTTCTCACCTGACCGGCGGTAAAGCTGTAATTGGCAAGGTGTTTCAGAAGAAGGACGGTTCGGAGATGAAACGTCGGTGTGTGTCTCGCTTCTTGCCGTGGAACATGGATTATACGGTGAAAACGGTGGATCGATACCCTGACAGTGCTCTCAAGCCACCCAAGATTGTCCGAGTGTCGCTCAACAAAACCAACTTTCCGTCAGTGGGTGACAAGAACTACATGGCGCACGGACAAAAGGGTACCATTTCGGAAATTCGACCTGCCATTGACATGCCTTTTATTTGTTACGGTCCAATGGCCGGTCAATCTCCCGACATGCTGACCAATGTCCATTCCTTGTCTCGTATTACGCTAGGTCTGTCCTTGGAAATTCTCTGGGGTAAAGCCCGAGCCCTGAACCCTACCCTCATTTCACAGTACCAGACAGTGTTTTTGAGTGACATCTCCTTTGACGAACGCCAGAGGTTGTGTGCCTCGGTGCTACACGAAAACGGTATGTCCTACACCGGCAAGGAAAAGATGAGGTTGGGTACCACGGGGGAAGAAATCATGTGTGAAGTGTACACCGGCATGGTCTATCTTCGAGTCCTCAAGCATATGGCCAAGGACAAGCTGCGTTCACGACAGCGCGGTCCCACCAACGAGATGACACGCCAAACTTCTGTGGGGAAGAAAAATTACGGAGGTCAAAAGGAGGGTGAAATGGAAAACTGGAACCTGCATTGCTATGGCATGCCCTTTACCTTTCGAAACATTAATCACGAAAGTGCTGACAAGTTTATGTTGTACTTTTGTACCCAGTGCCACACGCAGTCCATCGGCTGCAAAGAGACGGGCTTTTATCATTGTCTGGTGTGCAAAACGGGTGACCACGTGGTGCGTCAACCCAACACCTACATCACCAACTTGGCCTTTCAGGAATTGTACACGGCTGGCTTTGGTCATACCATTGTCACCGAGGCGGTGAAACCCGACGACATGGAGGTGGACGAAGACCGTATTTTTGACAAGTTTCGACGCATGGCAGTCAAGTGAAAAAATACGAAAGGAGAGAGTTGTAAAACGTTTTCGAGACAGTCGAATGAGAAATATTTCTTTCGTCAATAAAACCTTGACATGTCGGCCTACAGCAATTTTGCTATGGATGATGACCTCAGCCGGTACGAACCGAGTCCGGAATTTACCTCTGCCATCACGTCTCACAGTGAGGCACCCAAGTGGGTTTTGCAGACGTATTACATTGGTACTATGATATTCGCTATAGTGGCCATTGTGACGGCGGCCGGGCAGATCTACACTCGTATGCATTGTGACCAGTTCAAAACGCCGAGTTCCAAGACTGGGTCTGACATTTTCGAAGTGTTTGCTTGGATCACGACCGTGGTGTCGTTTCTCATCGTAATCATGTCCATCTACGCTTTGATTACCCACATGGGCTACGGGGCCCAAATTACGGCCAGCTACCGTAAGATTTTCAAGCCCGACAAGTACGACAAGAGCTATCGCTTGAAAGAGCTGCACCGCAAGTTGGGCGATCAAGATGCCAATTTGATGGAACGGGCCGGACAATCCCAGTTACAGTCCAGTCTGGACCGGGCCTATCAAACCCCGTATCCCAACCTTCGGGTGTGAAACAGTCCCAACCTTCGTGAATCAGTCCCAACCTCCGGGTGTGAGCGAGAAAGACATCAAAACAATAAAAATAAAAAATTTCTTTCAACGAGTTTACAGCACGACACAGGAATCCTTTTTCATGACTTTCCCTTGTTGGATTTGGTGCACGTTCCAGCGAGCCTGTGCTCCATGGGCCGGGTAATCTGTCATTTCTGGGAAACATTCAATTTCTAAACATCCGTCTTGTTGCAGTTGTTTTACACGGGCCCAGTCGTCAAGTTTGACGTGTTCGTAGAGAAACATGCGGACTGCTACGTCAGATTCGACTGCTACGTCAGATTCGACTGCGATGCAAGGTTCTGAATTCTCCTTGTCCGGATCCTCGTCGTCCGAGCTGTCATACCCCTCACCCTCACCCTGTTTTTGAGGCTCTTCAGCAGGCTCCGCGTCAGATGATACTAGTGGAGGAGCACTGGGCTTTGATGTTAACATATTTGGTGTTGAATCCTGCGCCTGTTCCACAGCCAGTTCCACACCAAACTCGGGCCAGTGCAAGATCAAGTAAGCGTCGTACACCTGTTCGTTATCGCCTGCTTGTAGCAAGATCCAATCCCCTTTCACGGCTCGAACACACAAATAGTAAAGGTTGTGACAGTAGAGCGAGTCGGAACGGTTGGGCAAACACGACCACCTCAGTCTTTTGCCAAGCAACACGCGACCGGGTCTCTGCACCAATCTTGAATTAAGTTTCAACTTGCCAGTGTAGGCCAAGTTACACCAAGGATTACCCACATCAGGAACATACAGCTCATTAAACACGTCGCCGTACGTGCTCATTTTTGTTAGAGCGGTTTAATGGTTTAAAAAGTGCGTAAAAAGTGAGACACTTTCGATTCAAGACTAGCTTTGAAAATTTCGATTCAAGACTAAACGGTGTTTCATGTGCTATTGGCGCAACAGTGCCTCATTCATCCAAAAATACAGCCACCATGAGTGATCACAAAATTGAAAATCTTCAAACCCTGTTCCAAGCATCTGAAAACGTTCAAAAGGCGTTTCCAAAATTTTCGTTTTGTGTCGACGATGATCGCATGTTCAATGAAGCTCTGGAACACGGATACCTCGACGCGGCCAAGTGGATCAAGGAGCACAGAAGGAACGCTACCACAACGATTCCTGTCTGTTGGAACTTTCCGATAATTTGTGGCCACGGCCACCTTGACGTCATTCAATGGCTATATCAACAAGGCTTACAACCAACTCAACCGATAGCTATTTCGTCCGGGATTGATGCAGCAGAAAAATGGGGTCACTATCACGTAGCTCAGTGGCTAAATCAGAACGGTTATCATTACGCATTTCAGCCGGTGCAAACACCATTTGACATGTTTAGACGTGCAGAAGAAATGACGGACCGTAAAACCCGTGAAATTCGCTTGCAAGCTCAAGCAAGCAAGGAGCAAAACCAAGCCCTGAAAGCCGGTCACCCCGATGGCCACATCCACATTTGGTGGAACAACCTTCCCGCAGGCGTTGAGCCCAGTGACTATGTCAAGACCTCGAAAGAGTTTGTAGCCGACTCGCCCCTCAACATTCAAGACCTGTATGTTGGAGCCGTGAACGAAGGCGCAACTTTCGAGTGGAAAGAGCTGGTTATGCTTCCCGTATGGGGAGCGCCTCCAGAAGGCCTCCATGAAGTCCACCCACACTGTGGCTCGGTGTTTGTCACTCTGGCAAAGGTAGAAGCCTGGCTCAAACAGAAACTTCAATCTCTGGAATTTCAAGAAGCCTATGTGAACAAAATTTGCAAAATTGTGTGTGGCCAGGCTATTAGAGAAACCCAAAACTTGTGGGTGTCCTTAGCCCTGCACTACAACGGATGTCTCAAAACCTTGATGCAAGTTCGACGCTTCAGAGAAAACCAAGAAGAAAACAGTATGTCGAAAGCTGCCAGTTCATAAACAAAAGCTAGAAATAAAAACACATTAAAAACCAAGTCAATGTTTTTGTCTCGTGAGTTAAAGGAAACGAGATCGGGAACTACAAGTGAACCGGTTGAAAGATCTTCAAACCAAAAGACTCAAACAGAGTCCACAGTTTCCGGATTTGACGGGCTTGATATGACACTTACCCTATGACCTGATGCACACGATTTGGAAATTTGTATTGCCCAGCCACCCAGAACAGGGGTTGGGCAAAGTTAAAGATGAAAAGTAGAGACTCTTTCGATTAAAGACTAGCTTGTTTTAACTCGTTTTTTTTATTCCCGGAGACGCTTGACACCGTGCTTTTTCTTGTGACTCATGGCCAAACGAACCACATCCGGATCTTCACTCGGCTCAGAGTCTCCGATCGACTCACTCTCGGAAGACACCAGGTTGACGATCTGTCGTGCGGTGGGGGCACCGGTTGGTTCTCCGGCTTGAAGCTCGTCACTGTCAGACTCGGTCTCGGACTCCGAATCGTCCACCTCGACCTTGCCAGGCTTGATTCCAGGATTGGTCTTGCGTCTCTTGGGCTTGCTGGACTTGGTCTTGCGTCTCTTGGGCTTGCTGGACTTGGTCTTGCGTCTGGCTTTGCTGCGACCAGACTGGTATTTGCCGTAAACACGTCGGGCGATGCTGCGAATCTTCATGTCCTTGGTAGAGAGGGCAGACTTGGATCCGGAGAGTTCCATCATGAGGGTTTGAGACATACCGTCGGTCATAACGGAGGCAAAGCCGGCGTCGTGGTTGTGGTAGAGGACGTGAGACACCTCGTGTACAGCACGGGCGATGAGGTAGCCCATGGTCTTAAAGCGATTGATCTTGCTGAAGTTGCCGATCTCCTCCATCATCAGCTCCGGGTTGATGTAGTAGGTGTTGCCCTCCTTCATCGCCAAAGTGTCAGCGTCGAAGACAAAGCCCACCTCAAAGTCAGGCTTCTTCAGTTTCAGGGCGTCGTGGGCCTCGTCCAGCGCCAGTGTCCAGCCCAGCAGAAGGTATACTTGTTGTACGTGACGGCCTGGCTTCCAGATAGCGTCGATGTTGTCCATGGTCTTGCCTCCACGAAAGAAGTACTTGCACTCGACCGGGCCAACTTGCACCGGGACCTCAGCGACAGCCGGGACAGCCCTTAATTTGTTCTCGCCAGCCAACACTAAACGAGGTGCAGCACTTGACTTGTTCTCGGCTTGCGAGCGGAGTGACAGGGACTTCAGCATGGAGAGCCCCGTCACACAAACTTTGTGGTCCTTGTCCATATCGTTGGAGCCGTGGTCTCCGTCTCGAGCACTGAGGAACTTGCGAAGCGCCTCACCAGGCTGCTTGATGAGGCCCTGGCGAGCCTGATCAAACATCTTAAAGTTGACTTTGGCGTCGAGCTCCACGACAAAGTAGCCTGGGGCGGAGTTGGAGTTCCAGATCCTCTTACTGAACATGAGCACACCCGCGGAGGTGCGTACCATGTAACAGGCGTTGGCGTGGTCCAGGTCGAACTGGCAGCAGACGAACCACTCCTCTCGAGCGATAGTCTTGCAGACCGTCACGGGCTGAACTTGTTGCCCGGCGACAAAGATGGGGAAAGTGGTGCGACAGAACCTGTAGTACTCGTCGCGGGCCCGGATCAGGTAGTCCTGACTGCTAAGGAAACCGTTGAGGTCTGAGTAGTTGGCCAGGATGGTGGTGCCGCGAGGAGTATCGCGCTCGTGAAGCCCGCACTTGTCACACTGCGGACCGTCCAACAAACTCAAACAGCGACGACACATGATCTTGAAGCAGTTGTAGTGGCCCATGACCAGCATGTGACGGGCGGTGAAGAACCACAACGGAGCACAAAAGAGGATGACAAAGCGACCCACACCAAAGCCACCGTCACCCGAGACGCCGTCCTTGCTGGAGCCGTTCATCTTGAGAAAGTAATTTGTGCAGACCTCAAAGGTCTGGTACTGGTCCTCGGGACACCACACACCCGTGTCTGAGAAGCCGATGAACTCGTGTCCGGCATTGAGCTCCTCCAGATTCTTCTCACACGGATGGACGTCGATGGCGCCGGTATCGAGCTCGAATTGCCAGAGCTGTTCCTCCAACACCACCGAAAAAACATCCAGACGATCAGTGCCAGCGTCGCTGCTGTTCTGCAGAACTTCACGAGCGGCGGCCAACGCCTGAGCCTTGTTGGAATGATCAAAGATACTGGTGTAGCGCAGCTCCTCGCGCTGAAAGAAGGCCTCGGTGGGGACCACGTAGCCCATCTTCTGCAGTTGGCTCACGGCATTGGTGCGGTGCGCCACCATGAGGCCTGTTAACTCAGTGAAGCGGACAGCCAGACAGTCCTTGTTGAGGTTGAACAGAGGCATCTGCAATAACAAGGCATATACAAATTATTATCTCGTCAAGGCATATTACAAGGCAAAATATTATCTGCATATACAAGCAGCACCTTTGCGACCTATGCGCACCTTTTCGGTTGGAACCTTAACTTCTTCTTGAATCAATGCCGCTCCCACGTTCATCGACGTGTCTACCATACTGTCAACAACCAAGTCCATGTCTGTCATGTCGAGAGACCTATTGAGAATACAAGCAGAGCAAGGAGGAAGAAGGCAGACGTTTGGAGGAATGAGATTCGGTCTGGCTTTATGGTCTTCAATGGGATTTTGCTCCGACGATTTTCAAAAATTTACTCCGGAGATTTTCAAATTTTGCTCCGACGATTTTCAAAATTTGATCCGACGATTTTTCGGTTTTATTCCTATTCAAGACTAGTGTCGCGGCTAGAGTTTAACCTACCCTCTGTCTCTTTTATTCAGTCATTCGTTATGACCACTCCATCCCAGTCTGCTTTTGAGTGGGACGACGTGCTGCACAGGGAAACCCGACCCTCGTACTTTCGAGGTGTGGTCGAACACGGAGACTGGAAGGTTCCTATCTCGCATCTGAGATCTTGGCAGCACAAAGAGTCCCGGCGCAGTCAGGTGTACAAATTGGCTCAGTGTGTCATGCTGCAAGCCTCGGGGGGATACGTGATGGAACCCCTTCGCTATTTCGTGAACACCATTTTTGCCGAGGACATTGGTGTGGCTCAGCCTGCACTGCTGGACAAACTGTTTGCCTGCTTTTTCAAATGGCACACTCATTTCAAAACGCTCAAACCCAAGTGGCCCATGACACCTCAGAACTTTCATCAGTTGCTTCAAGACCTCTACAACACCTGTGAAGTAGTGGCCGACAGTCCCAAAAGTCGCTTCGTTCCTTCATGGGCTACCCTTGCCGTATTGTCTCACGTCGGCAATTGGTCTGCCGATGAAGCCTGGCCTCCTCGCCTTGCTCGCTTTCGGGTGGCTCTGACGACCTGCTTGAGTGTACCTCTTAACCGCACTCAAATCACCCCGGACGATGAACGTTTGGAACCGCTGATGATAGCGTTAGAGGACTGTCTGCTGTACCTTGCCTATGCCAAGAAGCACAAAGTCAAGCAACCTCGACCCGGTTTTCGAGCTCAACTGTGGGGAGTAATTCTGGGCGCTCGTTTGCCGTTGAGGGACTCTGTGCTGGATCTCAAGGCCGACACTCTAGCTTCTGCTCAAAACTTGGACAAGCTCATACCCGGACGATTAATCATTTATTTTGCCACCTTGTATCGTGCCATGTCGCTGAGCCACACGGGACCTTGCCGAGACACAGAAGTGACCGTGGGTTTGGATCCGGATCAACTTCGAGAACAACTTTTTCCTGCCCCTGGTCTGCTACCTCTGGTACCTGAGTATGCTTTGGACAAACACGTGGGTCGGGGAGGAGGCTACCAAAAGTTTCAGACCGAAGGCATCCGTGTCCCTCCGGAACATCACTGGTGTGCTGAGGCAGACACCTCCCTAAGTGATCGTTCGTTTCGCCAACGTTTTCTTCGCGAGGCCAAACACGGTTCTGGCTCTTCCAAAACGGCCAAGGTCTACGCCTTAATTCTGAAAGCTGCAGCAGCTGCTTCATCCCTAACCGATTTGGTCGAAGAAAAAGAACACAAGGGTCAGAAACGCAAGTCTTCACCGGGACCGGCCCCAGCCGACCCAAAATCCAAAACTCGACGCAAGGCACCGGTGTCTATGACCCCGACCCTGGAGGCACCGGTGGCGCAAGTCGTGACGGGTCGCCACAAAAAGTATGTTTATGTCTATCCGAAGGTGGTCAAGAAGGGTCCCTACTTTTGGGATCAGCCGGGTGATGTGGCTCGTGTTCGGCGGAACATGACTGTCCCTTCTGGATTTGACACCTTTCACAAAGCTCAAGGTGTACCTACCACCGTATTAAACCCGGGAGGCGAGAGTACGGACGACGGCAAGGCCACGTACCTGTTTTGGGACAATGTCGGTGACTTTGCAGACCTGACTACCGAACGCCGCAGCACCAAGCTGGCCCAAGACGTCAAGGTGGTCACTCGAGGTTCTATGGTGAAACGGGTGTCGGACGTGCCGATAGTCCAGCTTTCTGATCGAGTGATTATGGGCTGTCTGCACCATTTGTATGCCCGTTACGTGCTGGGTATTGGAGATTCTGGACCTTGGAACGTGTTGATCGCCGACTGCAAGGTGGGAGCAGACGGCAAGCTTGATGGCCGGTCCGTGGGTGTGGACTTAGAAGAACTCCGAAACTTCAAGACTCTGCCACAAAGCAAGCTTCAGATGCTCTTCAGCAAGCCTACCCGTCAAGCTCAACAATTGGTGCCCTATCTGTCCCGTATCAAACAAATCGATTTGGTTTGGGCCAAAAAGAACTTGGAGCCAGAGATGTTTGTCCGGGCTCGCAACTTTATCCAAGCTCCTCCCTCGTGAGGTCTCGTTTGGTTTACACCTTGGTGATCTCTCTTTACAATAAAAGCACCTGCATGGAATTTCTGATCATTGGTTACTGTCTTAATCGTTTTCACGGGCATCAAAAGGACATTGACTGGTCGAGGTACGGCTTTCGTAGTGACCGACGACCTTCCGTAAACCCCGTCGTATCGGCTGACACTTTTGAATTCGAAAACCCTGTGGAAGAAGCAGAGATAGAGAAAAAACAGGAACAGAACCGGGTCACCACCCTTTTTAATGTGGCCCGAACTCATGATCCAGAGGAGAAGGAGGAAGAGAACACAGAGAACACAGAAAAGGAGGACAAGTGCTGGGCCATCTTGATAGAGGACTCTTACTTTTTTCAGTGTCCTCACTGTCAGGGTGGTGTTCAAGTGTTGCAGAAGGAGGTGGCCTGTAAAAATTTTCGCCACGGTTCTTATAAACAACCTGAAAATCCGCAGATTCCACCTCACTTACCCCAAGCACAATGCGAAGCCCTGGTGGCCTCAGGTCAGATTAACGGTTGCGGTAAACCCTTTTTGTTTGTTTATGGTCCCCACGGCAAGCATTACGTGAAAAAGTGCGGGTATTTTTGAATGCGGGTCTTCTTATCTTTTTCGAGAAGCCACTTTCCTCGTGAAAAGATTATCCGTCTCACATATTTTCACAATCTTGTGAATAGGTGCCACCATTAAACTCTCCTTCTTGTCCCGCATTTCGAAGCCTAACTCCCTGTAGTACTCAATTAGTTTACCCGAACCCTGGTCGGCGGCGTGCAACGAAATGTTCCGGATGTGTTTTTTCTCCGACAAGAGGCAGAGGGCGTAACACACCATCACAACACCCAACTTAGACCCTCGGTACTCCTTGCGAGCCTCTACGTGCCCCAAATACGCAGTGTCGCTCGGGATGTCAAAGTGGTTGGCCATGTATGAACCTGGTAACATAAAGGAGATGCTGGCTATGACAAACGACTGGCGTGAACGTTTTTCCTTGGGATGAAATTCCTTTAGGTGCACTTCAAACTCGTCTTTGGTCCACACAGTTTCTAGCGTGATCTGGTACTGGCTCAACTTTCGGTTCAGGGCTTCGCGTACTTCTCGGTTATGGCAACGTGCTGTCATTTATTTTTTATGTAGACTTTTTCAAGCGAACCCCACCAAGAGTCCGATGCCGGTCCAGGCCGCTCCTGTAGCGTTATACACCAAGTGAGCAAATACGGTCTGCTCTCCACCTCCGCCCCCGTTTCCAATGGAGGTGGTATGGGCCACAGAGGTTTGACCGGTGGCCGCCGGTGTCGTCTGAGTCACAGTCCACGGGTTTGTACCGTTGAGCAACATACCAGCAATGACATCTGAGCTGCCTCCCCGCATGATAGTTTCAGAAAAAGCAAAATTGTTGCCTGTGGACACGAACATAAACTGTGTACCGTCTGGAGGAGCATCGGGCAAAGTAATAATAACAGCAGCTGAGGTAGCGTCCATACGTACCATTTGTCCAGTTTGTGAGGCGGTTAATTGGTTGGGGTTGGTGGTGTGATCCACGTCGATAAAAGGTACCAGAAGGTCTGCTACAGGGTCTGCCCAGGTGGCGTTGCCACTAACATCCGATTTGAGGACCTTGTCAATCGCTGCACCGGTACTCAACGTGAAAGCCTTGGTGATAATAGAGTCTACGTTAAGATCGGTGGGCACTGGGTCACCGGCTTGCCACGATCCGATGCCGTTAGCGTCCGATTTAAAGAACTTGCCGTCCCCTGCGCCCTCGGTGATTTGTAGTGTGTTGGTCTTGATACCGTCCTGACAATCTAGTTGATCGTTCACCTCGATGGGAGAGAATCCGGTGATGGACGTGGTTTGAATACCCTGCGGAAATTTAGCAATGTCTTGAGTCACCATGGCTCCGCCCGGCAAGTTGAGTACGTCTGTCACCGTCCACGTGGGCACCGTGTTGTCCTCAATGTCACAACCTGATTGACCCGCACTGTTGAGTTCGGATTCCTGCTCCCCAATTTGCATTTCCGTCAGCGTCGGATTGGAGGGTGTTCCCCAGCAGCGCACCCCGGGTCACTTGCAGCGCATTCGTTTTCACACCGTCTTTGCAATCCAGTTGATCATTAACTGTGATCGGAGAGAACCCGTTGATGGCCACGGTTTGGATACCTTTGGGAAACACGCCTTTCGTAGCTGTTATTTCGCTTCCATCGGGTAGGGTGGCCTGTTGCGTCACCGTCCACTCAGAAACGGTGCGCTCTTTAAATATTTCTCCGGTTTCACCTTTGTGAGACAGATAGTAACTCATAGTGACGGTATTGAACAACAACAGTACAAACAAAACTATCAACATGGTACCCATCATAGTGGTAAAGTTTTTTATAATTCCCCAAACTTTTTAGAAAACTCTGGAGTTTTCTGGTGGCATCACTTTCAAAACTAGCAAGTTGAATCACTTTCAAGACTAGCAAGTGAATTACTTTCAAGACTAGCCAGTTGATTCAACTTTATTCTTCGTCTAGGCTCGTCATATTACCGATTGTATGCCTGGTACTATGACCACCCCACACACCATGAGTCAGACCAAGCAACTGGTGATGCATGCCACCGAAGACGGGGCCATGTGGATGCTCCACGTCGAAGCAGATGGTCGACTCATGGTCACGATGCCTGAAGACATGAAACGGTGCCAAACCCGGGTGCTGTTTGACGAAAAACCGGTCAAGCAAGTCCAAGACGGCGGTCAATGCATTTTTTTACTGACCCACGACGGCACCTTGTTCTACGCGCTTAGAGTCAATTCGGACGCAACTCCCGAGTGGCGCGAGGTCAAGTTCAATATGAAGATCAAGGACCTATCTTCCCGGGGTGGTCCAGGCTGGGTAGGTCCTGCGCACACTCGGAAATTGGTGTTTTGCACCCACCAAGGCTACGCCGGACTATGGCAGTGGCCCTTTTCGCAGCACACCTGCAAGATGATTTTGCACCCTTGCCCTTCGTCGGTCGACCAAGTCTACATGGGTCTTCAATCTCAATATTTTCTGGTTATGACCGACGGGTCCCTGTGTCGAGGCCACACCCCATACGACGTTGAACTTATTCGCAAACCCGGATGGTCCCGTGTACAACAACTCACGGTCTTCGAGAACCTTCCACATGTTCTGAGTCAAGGCGGTAACCTTTTTGTTCTCGATGGAAAGTCCAAAGTGGACTCGGACTCGTTACGGCCCATTACTAGCCAGGGCGCAATCCATAGTTTTTCTTCCTCCAACAATCATGCGGTGTTTTTGATGAAAGACGGTGACGCCTTCACGTGGGGTAACAATGCCTTTGGACAGTGTGCTGTACCCTCAGAAGCTTACCTAAACCAAGATGTTCCGGTGAAAGTGGCTTCGAATGTGTTGGACGCTGCTTGTTGGTCTACTGGCACTGTTCTACGGAAATCTGACGGTCTCTATTACTCTGGACGGTGGGCTTCGACGGGTGCACCCCTCCACACCGTGAATGAACTGATGAAACTCACCCCCGAAATACCCATGGAACTGTCGGACGAATAGCCTAGCGTTTTTCCTGAGGTTCGTCGCACGTGCCGAGAACAACTTCTACCTCGTAGTGTGTTTGCAAAGCTGCCGCGGTGTCGGCGTTAAAGTAACTGGGAGACAAATAAATTTTAACTTCGTGATGAAGTCCCTTAAATTTCTCCATCTTGAGAGGAGCAAAGAACTTTGGCGCTTTTGGATGTATTGCAGATAAAGGCGAGGTCCGTAGCATGTCTTTATGACATTTCAGTTTCTGGCGCTTGGTGCACCACTCATAACTCATAGCTACTCGCTTGGAAGGAAAGCCGTCAATGTACGCTAGTAGCTTGCGCTTTTTGAAACGCCTAGTGTACTTTGCACCACCTTTGATTTCTTTACGATGTTGGCGCAGTCTCCGTTGAATATTCACTGTGTATCCGCGATAACTCATTTTCTGTGTCTCGTTTAACAAAAAGTAGACACAGATAGTCGTCATGGTTTTTTACACCTTGTCCAAGGGTTCAAAAGTCAACCTCGTTTTGTAACAGAGTCAATAACGATTCACAGTGAATCTTATTGTAACAGAGTCAATAACGATTCACAGTGAATCTTATTGTAACAGAGTCAATAACGATTCACAGTGAATCTTATTGTACAAAATACACGAAAATCTGATTTATTTTACTTCTGCTCTCCTTTGAGTCTACGTCTATTTGTTGCAACTCGTCAAAAGCTTTTTCTATTCAGAAGCCAAATAAATATGGATCAGTTGTGTTTGCTCTGCTATGACCAACCACACGATCCCTTGTCTCTAATTTGCGCACATGTATCCTTTAAAGCCCTAAGGGCAGGATATGGGTGGTGAGCCTAGAGAGTTAACAGGGCTCGATAGGGGTGCGGATTCTGCACAGACTTTGCTCGGGGCTTGGCTCTTGGCTTTGCCTCGGGCCCGTCGTTTGAAACACTCCAAAGGAGCGTCTCCCACCAAAGTCGTGT
>Ga0105055_10004083_pt1 | contig 21677 bp, 17 predicted proteins | sample BON03_FD_78090 | JGI IMG/M metagenome (GOLD analysis project Ga0105055, IMG submission 78090) | Freshwater microbial communities from Lake Bonney liftoff mats and glacier meltwater in Antarctica - BON-03 | ecosystem: Environmental > Aquatic > Freshwater > Ice > Glacier meltwater | place: Lake...
ACCACCACCACCACCACCACCACGACCTCAACACTGCCGCCGACCACGTTGCCGCCGACGGCACTCGCGCCGACCACGCTCGCGCCAACCACCACATCGGCGCTCACCACGGTGCCGCCCTCCACACTTGCTCCACCCGAACGGGCGCCGGTTCCCGTGGTGGTGTCGAGCGGGCCCAGCAACGGCGACCGTCTGGGGCTGGGGGCACACTCCTGCTCGGATCGGTCGGTTGGAGCGACATCCGTGCGCTCAACGGCTCGGTGGCGCTGACCGAGACGACCGTGTTCTACGTCGAAGGTCTGCAGGCCGCGGCCGAGTTGCCCGCCGTCGACGCCAGTCTGGCCAACACCGCGATCACGCCCATGTCCGAAGCCCCACCCGTTGCCGGTCTGGCCAACGCTCAACTCCTCTTCTACTTCGGCGGCGCCTGACCCTGGTCCGTCGATCGGGTCGGGGAACTGTGGGGTACCCCTTCGTCATGATGGTTGACGTATGGAGTCCGTCACCACCGCCGTCGAGTTCGCCGCTGTCGCCCGCACCCTCACCAGTGAGGCACGCCGTCGAGGCCTGGTCGGGCCGAGCTTTCGGTGCCCACCCAGGCTCGTCGGCCTCGACCGATCGATCCGCCGTCGCCCGGACGGTGCCGTGGTGTCGATCCGGCTCAAGGGTCGACCGCGTGGAGCGGTGATCGCCGACATGATCGAAGGTGTCGTCGTCACCAACCACCTTCGCCCCCCCGAGGCCGATCGTGTCCGAACCGAACTCTGGGCCGCCCTCGACGGCGCCGCCCACTCCGCCGATGCAGCGTGACGTGTTCGAGACGTGTCAGCACATCTCGAACACGTCACACGGGTTGCGGCGCGGTGCCGGCCACGCTGGTGCGGAACAGTTCGCGGCGTTCGCCGGGGTAGTCGTTGATCGCGAAGTGCTGCGTTGCGTTGTTGTCCCAGATCGTCAACATCTCCGGCTCCCAGTGAAGACGACACGTGAAGTTCGGGTGCGTGGCGTGAGCGACGAGTCTGCCGAGCAGGGCGGCGCCGTCGGTGGGATCCATCCCCTCGATACCGGTGGTGTACACCGAGTTCACGAACAACGCTGCACGCCCGGTACGGGGGTGGCGGATCACCAGCGGGTGGGTCTCGCTGGCGTGCGCGTCGGGCGACGGCGCCACCGTCATCGAACTCTTGCCGGCCACCGCTTCGAGGTAGCCGCCGGTGCCGTAGGCCATGCCCGCCGAGTGTGTCGCCCGCAATCCGTCGATCTGTTCCTTCATGCTGTCGGGCAACGTGTCGTAGGCGAGATGCTGGTTGGCCCACATCGTGTCGCCGCCGGCGGCCGGCACGTCGTGCGCGTGCAGCACCGTGTACGCGGGCGGCGCTGGCAGGTACGACAGGTCGGTGTGCCAGGCGTTGGCGAAGTTCAGTTCGTCGCTCGGCTCCTTGATCACCCGGATCACGTGCGGTCGTTCGTCGACCGCGGTGATGTACGGCGTGATGTCACGCCCGCCGAGCTCGTCGGTGAACGCCTCGAGTCGGTCGAGGTCGAGCTGCTGGCGTGGGAGTGCGATCACCAGATGCTCGTCGAGTAACTGCAGGATCGTCTCGATCTCATCGGTCGACTGGGGTCGGCTCACATCGATCCCCTGCACGACGGCCCCACACGATCCACCCAACCGTTCCACGTCCATAGTCGAACAGTAGGACAACGCGAGTCAGACCCGTGTTGTCCGCCGACCGCGACGAACGCTGAGCGAAGCCGAGAGTACGGTCGATCCATGTCGCGTCGGAGCTCCCCAGCGATTCCCGCCGACACCACCGAGGATGTGTGGCGTCTGGATGCGATACGGCGACGACCTCGTCGAGGGTGCCTGGCCGAACGACCCGCTCTTCGACCCGTGATCGACTGAGCTGCGCCAACAGCGGCGCAGTCAGAAGGCTTCGCCGGAGTGGACCGCTTTGGTGGCGTCCTTGGAGATCTGCGGGACGAGCTTGCTCTTTGCTACCGCCGTGCTCTTCGAGAAGACCCCGGCGACGTCGGGGAAGATCGTGTCGAAGCAGAACTTGTGCAACGATCCACCCTCGCCGTGCCACGCCTCGAGCGACAGATTCGCCGAGGCTCCCTTCGGACGAACCCAGGCGGGGAAACGGGCACCGATGCTTGCCGTCGATTTGTTGGTCCGGCCTGTGGTGGCGATCTCGATGATCGAATCACGCGACTGGTGCGCTGTCTCTGAGGAGTACTTCACCATCTTCGAGCTCTCCTTGCCGAGCATCGCGTTGTCGCCGTAGATCTTGTACGGCGTGTCGCCCTCCGCAGTGGCCACGTCGAGTCCGTTCGCACAGAAATGGTCGTGCAACACGTTCGACGCCAACTGCAGGTAGCCGTGGTTCAAGAATGCGTGGTAGTCGCCGTAGGTGACCGCCTTTGCCATCTTGTCGTACGCAGCCGAATCGCCGCCCTTGGCCTGTGCGACAGCATCGGTGAACGCACCGGCCTTGGTCGGGTCGGGGATGTACTCCTTCTTGATTCGCAGATCCTTCGCGTAGCCGAGCGTTTCGAGCCCGATCGCTTCGGCGCCCTTGGCCCGGTCCTTGGTGGAGTAGTGCGAGTAGTAGACGACGCCATCGTCGATGAGGTTCTTCAACGCTGCCTGCAGCTGACCCTTGACCCTGATCGGACACACCTTGATCAGGTCCTTGTAGTCGACGGTGAGGAACTTGCCGTTCATCGCCTGCTCCTGCCACCAGGTGAACAGATCCCACTCTGCACTCCCCGGCGTGCGCAGCACGCCCGGCACCTTGAGCCCGAGCGCATCGAACCGGGTGGTCCAGTCGCCGTCGAGGTTCTCGACAGACTGCGGATCATTCGACACTGCCTGCCCGATCGTTGCCGGGTCGGCCAACCCTGTGGCGGCGACGCCGGGCTGGCCGTATGCGATCTGCTGGACACGTCGCCATTCCTCCTCGGTCATGTAGTCGCGCTTGGCTCCCTTGGTGTCGAGCCACTGGGCGAACCACTGCATGATCAACGTCTTGTTGATGAGGTGACCAGCGGCGTACGAGTCCTGCAGGAAGTGATCGCCGAAACCGTTTTCGATCAGTGCGGCATTCAAGCTGTCTGACGCAGCGGTGTCCATCGTGGAGCGTTGCTTGCGGTTGTACTCGACCGCCTTGTCGTTGCCCTGACGCGGCGGGCTCTGCTCGATCTCGACCGTCTGCGCCTCGAGTTTCACCGCCTGGTCGCGGTTCGTCCACGACGTCTGCGCCAACGTGATCGCCTTGGCGTGCGCTGTCGACCACGAATGCCAACTGTGCGGCGCGAAGTGACACGCATTTCGTCCCAGCCCAGCGGTGTACGACGTGTCGTCGCGCCCCTCGATACCGAAGCGGGGCTCGTTGCCCAGCTCGCCCATCATCTTCAGCTCGCCGAATTGATCGGCGTTGAGCACGGCACTGAGCGCACCGGCGCCGTTCAAGGTGCCCTTGTTGCCGATCGCCCCTGCGATGTTGTGGTCGGTCGAGTCGGCGTCGTACTGTTTGTTGCCGACAGTGAGATCGTTGCGCAGGTGCATGAACTTGCGGATGCTCTCCTCGCGGACCCCGCCGACGATGCTTCGGAAGTTGTCGGCCGGTACCCGGGCCATGTCCTGCGCACTGCCGTAGAAGTCGGCGAGCGTGTTCATCTCGCCGTAGGTGACGAGGAACGTCGTGCGGTCGAGCAGCCGGATCGAGAGCAGCTTGACCCCCCACTTGGCGTCGTCGATCGCCTTGGTGGCCTCGGCCTTCGCGAGGTCATCGACGGTCGGATCGATCTCGGCCTTACGACGGTCGGCGTCGAGCTTCTCCATCGTCGCGGTTGCCTCTTCGACGGTGCCCATCGGCGGTGACGACTGGAAGAACTTGAGCCGGGCGATCTCCTGGTCGATCGTGTGGAGCACCGTGTCGAGGTCGATCGCCTGGCCGCTCTCGGTCTTGATCGTTTTCGCCGATGCGCGGGTGCTCGCCCAGAAACCGGTGCGCTTGGCCTGCTCGGCGGCCACGTCACGGCCGGCGGCGATGATCTCCAGCGTCGCCGGGTCGACGTCGCCGAGCATCTTGTGTTCCCACGATGCGTGCCGTTGCACGACACTGGCGCTTCCCGGGGACACGTCGATCATCCTCGACACCGCAGCGCCCTGCTGGATGGTGTGGGTCAACTCGTGCGCCAGCAGGCTCTGACCGCTGGCAGTCGACGTGTCGGGCACGCCGTCGCGGAAGTAGATGTCGCTGCCGGTGGTGAAGGCCTTCGCCTGGATCCGGTTGTTGAGGTCCGTGGCCTGGGCGCCCTCGTGGACCCGCACGGAACTGAAATCGGCGCCGAATGCACGCTCCATCGGCAGCCGGGCGCGGTCGTGCAGAGGCGACCCGCGACCCTTCGCCGATCGCACGATCCGTTCGGTGTCGGCATCGACGTCGCCGCCGGCCGCCTGGATCGGGGCGGCTCGTTGGATGCGTCGAGCGACCTGCGGCGCAGCTACCGGCGAACCGGGTGAGGCTGCACGGTCGACGGCCCGTTGCGCTCGCGCGCCCGAGCCGGACTGCTGTTGGTCGGCGTCGGCATGAGCGTCGCGGCCGGCAATCGCCTCGCTGCGGATCGCGCGCACGACCCCGGCCGCGACGTCGTCGGCCTCACGTTCGAACCGGTCGCCAGCGGGTCCAACGGTCAACTTGGCCTGGATCACCGCGTCGATGAGTTGCAATGCCGACCGCGCTGTGCTCGGAGACCGCGACGCTCGCGATGACGTGGGTGACGAATCGGGTGCGGCGACTCGGTGCTCGGTGTGTGCCGGCGAGGGGGCGACGACGGGTTCGACCGATATCGGACGACTAGCAGCGGACCCCATGAGGCCACGCTAGCAGTGGGCGGGTGGTCGGCTGATCCGAACCGTGCCACCAGTGTAAACGGGTGGTTTCTTCCCCGGGTGTCGCCTCCGCCAACGGACCGTGAAGAAGGTGTCCGAGCGAAACGATCACACGGTGACGTCGAGGCAGGCAACGCCGCTCAGGACCGCTCAGGACCACTCCGGACCACTCCGGACCACGCGTGACCACGCGGGACCACGCGGGGCTCGAAGGCCGCCTCGGCTGCGAGCGCCGTTCGGGAAACGTCGAATGATGCGCGGGATCGTGATCTGGCCTTCCAGCCGGGCGAGTGCTGCTCCGAGACAGAAGTGCGGCCCACCACCGAACGACACCTGAACCGGAGCACTTCCTCGACCAGGTTGGTGTCGTGCTCGTCGGTGCGTCGCACCATCTCGAGCTGCTCTGGGTGTCGGACCAACTCCACGAGACCGTTGCCGATCAGGTTCGTCGTCGTCTCGTGCCCGGCCACGTAGAGGAGCCTGATGTTCGAGATCACCTTGTTCTTCGTGAGCCGATCGCCCTCGTGCTCGGCAGTGATCAGTGCCGAGAAGATGCCGTCGTCGGGCTCGGCCACCTTGCGGTCGTAGATGTCGCGCAGATAGCCGTCCATCGCGATCGCGGAGTCGACCGAGCGCTGCTGCTCTTCCTCGGTGTCGACCGCGTCGAGCGTTTTGGCCATCGCCGTCGACGCGCAACATGTAGCCGCCGGTGATCGTCATGCGTCCCCCAGACGTTGTCGACGTTCGGCCGAGTGTGCGTCATGTCGGTGGCCCGGTCGATGTCGCACATGGCACACCGTCCGACACCGCGGTCAACGTCTGCCGGAACAGATTCTCCATGCGATCGCAGCGGGCGTGACCGCCTTTCAAGCCATCCAGGGTCACACTGGCACGCTCCCGACATGCGTGCCGCGCGACCTTGTGCAGGGTCGCCTGGTCGAGAAGATCACTGCAGTGTGCTCGGCGCGATGCAACGACAGCTGCACGACTCGAGACTCGCTGATCCCGAGACCATCGAGTTCTACGTATGCGCCCGCGAGGAGGTAGAACGATCGCAGGGCGTGCATGTGGTCACTTCAGCCGACATGTTCTCCTGACGATCCTGGCCCGCTCGTCGGGGGTGTCGGATGCTGCTGTAGTCGAAGACCGAGGTGTGGACCGGGCGACCTGCTGCATCACGCCGGTTCCCAATTGCTGCTCAGAGCGTTCCTGTCCGGGAATTGCTCACGCATCGACGAGCTCGTTCGTCGAGAGCGGATACTGGTCAGGCGTCGTCGCCTGCTTCTCGTTCAGACAGCCGAGCACACGATGTTCTTCGCATCGCCGCAGCCCCGACAGCGTGTTTGTTCGGGGCTGTGTCGGGTCACGACTGCGCGTCGTCCGCGAGTTCGGGACCTTCGGGTTCGCTCACCCCACGGTGAAGAACAGCACGTGCGCTACTGGTCGGGCGCGTCCTCGTCGAAGTCGACCTCCGAGTGCTTTCCACTACAGAACGGCTTGTTCTGGCTCGCACCGCAACGGCAGAGCGCAAGGTGGTCGGTGGTTGCGCCTTCGGGCAGTTCGACGTCGACGAGCTCGCAACCCCCGGACACGAGGTAGGGACCGCCCGGCTCATACGCGATCGTCGATTCCCCACCGCGATCACGGTGCTCCACACCATCGATCGAATAGCTGAGCGCACCGGACGGACACAACCCGATCACGGCAATGATCTCCGCAGCCGTGGCTAACGCAGGGTCGACGAACGGCTCGGTCCCCGACCGGAACACCGATGACAGATTGTCCGAGCAGAACCCGGAGTGCGCACACAGCCCGCGGTTGTCATGGACGGTGAGGGTGCCATTCACGTAGTTGTCGCGCTGATCGGGCTGACGGTTCGGATCCTTGTCGCCGGAGAATCCGTTGCGGGCGTGAGTGCCGTCGCAAAACGGTTTGTTGCTCGAACCGCCACAGCGGCACAACGAAACCTTGGGCGGTGCGTCGATCTCGGTGCCGTCACGCATGCGGGTGATCGAGGACATCCCTCCGCCTTGGAAGGGCCCGTTCTTGGTCGACGTGATCCGTACCTCCTGGTCACTCATCTGATGCCTCCTCGGGCGTAGCCGCAACACTCGTTGTGTGCCCAAGTGCTGCAGGAGCTAAACCGCCTCGCAAGAGCAATCCCGACCGGCAGCCCGGCGGCGCCAGGTCGAGGGGGCAGGCGGTCTCTACAGTGGCTCGGATGCAACCCGGTGACTTCCCGACATCTCGCGTCCGGCTCGTCCTCGACCGCCGCCGCTTCCTGCTCGCCGGTGCCGGGGCGACCGCGGCAGTACTCGCCGGCTGTTCGAGCGACGACTCGTCCGGCTCGTCGTCGACCGACGGACCCGGTACGACCTCGGCGACACCATCGGACAGCGCTCTCACTGACACCGTCCCGGCCGACTCGACCGCTCCAACCGTGCCGTCGAGCCTGCCGTCGAGCGTGGCGGCGGCCGCCCTCGCCGCTCCCGGATCGCCGGGGCTGATCGAGGAACTGGTGTACCAGCAGCGCGTCGACGACTACCTTGCGTTCGCCACCACCGCCGAACACTCGTCGAACCCCCCGGGCATCAACGCCTACCTCGGCCGATCCCGGCGCGACCCCGAGTTCACGTGGCCGATCGAGAACGTCACCGTCGAGTCGCTGTCGGCGGTGTTCGCCCAGATCGACGCCTGGGAGGACACCCGCGACTTCCGGTTCATGGACCTGCACTGGATGCTGGCGCTCGGCCAGGGCGACACACCGATGACGCAGCTGTCGCCCGAGGTGATCGCTGCGATCGACGCACGCATGCTCGCCAACCGCTACGCCTGGGACGATCCGCTGCCCGACGGGCGGCTCGACAACCTGTGGTTCTGGTCCGAGAACCACATCATCATCACCCGAGCGATCGAGTACCTCGCCGGCCAGCGCTACCCCGACGAGACCTTCGCCGTCACCGGCCTCACCGGGGCTGAACACCTCGATCGGGCCAAGCCGTTCATCCTCGAATGGATCACCGAACGCGCCGACCTCGGCTTCTTCGAGTGGCACTCGAACGTGTACATGCTCAAGAACATCACGCCGCTGCACATGCTCGCCGAGCTCGCCGACGACCCCGAGATCGTCGTCGCGGCGGCGATGGTGCTCGACCTGTGCCTCGTCGACATGGCCGCCCACAACCAGGCCGGCACCTACACCGCACCGCGCGGCCGCACCTACAAGAAGGACAAGATGACCTCGCTCGACGAGGACACCTTCAACGTCGCCAAATTCGTGTTCGACGACACGACCGGCGCGTATCAGTCGACGAGCGACACCGGTGTCACCTACTTCTGTTCGGGCACCCGGTACCGGCCGCCGCAGCTGGTGATCGACATCGCCCTTGACGACGAACCGAGCGTGGTGCGCGAACGTCACGGCGTGTTCTTCGACGGCTCGTCGCCCGTCGTCGACGATCCGGAGGCGCCGTACGGCAAGGATTTCTCCAAGCGCGAGAACATCCCGTTCTGGTGGAGTCTCGGGGCACTGGGAATGTGGCCGCTCGCCGAGTCGGGCGTCGAGTACATGACCGAGTTCCGGCTGTGGGAGACCGAGCAATTCGAACAGATCAACCTGCTCGCCGCGCTGAACGACTACGACCCGGAACGCATCCGGGTGTGGGAGCAGGAGCGGGCGGCGGTGATCAACTTCGGGTTCCTCTCCGAAGCGAACACGTACGCGTACCGCGAGCCGAAGGTGTCGCTGGCGTCGGTGCTCGATCACCGCTTCGGCGAGATGCGCGACCAGGGCCACGCGTGGCAAGCCGCGATCGACGAGAACGCGATGGTGTTCACCACGCACCCGGTGACCGACACCCCGCAGTCGACGATCTGGGGTGACGACGCGCAGCCGGGCTACTGGACTGGCAATGCGTCGATGCCCCGGTCGGCGCAGCATCGGGGCACGGCGGTGCACATCTACCAACCGAAGTGGAACGAGGCGACCGACCCGCTGGTGTGGGGCGTGTTCGGATACCGGCCGTTCACCCATGCCTATGTGCCGCAGGATCACTTCGACGAGGTGCGCCAGGTGGGCAACTGGACCATCGTCGCGAAGAACGGTGGGTACATCGCGCTGTGGTCGTGGCGCACGCCGACATGGCGCGAGTACGACCCGTCGCTGGTGGCCACCAATGGCATGGTGAAGCCGTTCGACCTGGTCGCCGAAGGTGGGTCGGACAACGTGTGGATCGTGGAGGTCGGCAGCGACAACGGTGGGTCAGTCGACGATTTCGTGAACGCGGTGACGGGGATCGATCCGTCGGTGGTGCGCGACGACACCGGGTTCGCCGTGTCGTGGACGTCGCCGTCGTCGGGGATCATCGACTATTCGAGCACCGGCGTGTTCCTGGTGGAAGGTGTGGAGTATGCAACGAGCGACCATCCCCGCCACGAGTCGCCGTGGGGCGGCGTCGATCATCTGTCGCGCCAGTACAACCTCACTGCCGGCACCTCCACCTGGAGCTGCGACTTCGACACCATGACCCGAGACCTCGCATGACGAATCTCACCTGGGGTCAGACCCCAAGTGAGATGTTCGTGGGGGAGTCGTGGTGACGGGGCGGATTGCGTTGGTGGGGGCTGACCACAACCATCTCTACGAGATCATCGACCGGTTGGTGAAGGCAGGCGCGTCGGCGGTGGCGCACACGACTGAGGGCCAGTTCGTCGAGCACTACTCGGGCTGGCAGGCTGCCTCGGTGGAGGCATCGTTCGACGACATTCTCGCCGACGACTCGATCGATCTGATCGTCACCGCAGCGATTCCGAATCGGCGTGCCTCGATCGCGCTCGCGGCGATCGCAGCCGGCAAGCACGTGATCTCCGACAAGCCGGGGCTCACCACGATGGACCAGCTCGATGCGGTGCGCGCCGCGATCGCCGGGCGGCCCGGGCGACCGTGGACGGTGTTGTTCACCGAGCGGTTCGAGAACCGGGCGATCAACGAAGCGGTGCGGCTCGCCAAGTCAGGCGCCGTCGGCACCGTCGTGCATGTCGTCGGCGCCGGCCCGCACACGATGTGGGCCGAACGGCGCCCCGATTGGTTCTGGGATCCCGACGCCACGGGCGGGATCCTGGTCGACATCGGCTCGCACCAGGTCGATCAGTTCATGTCGATCACCGGCTCGACCGCCGCCGACGTGTCGATCGTGTCGTCGATGGTCGGCAACGTCGCCAGCGTCGACCACGCCGCCATGCAGGACATCGGTTCGATGACGTTGGCTGCCGGGGTGGTCGTCGGCGACCACCGGCTGGACTACTTGACGGCACGGGGTCTGGGCACGTGGGGTGACTGCCGGCTCATGATCGTCGGCACCGAGGGCACGATCGAGGCGCGGGCGAACGTCGACGTCGCTGGAGCCGACGGTGCCGAGCACCTGATCGTCGTCGACGCCGACGGCACCCGCCGCGTCGACATCTCCAGCGTGGTCGTCGACTGGGCCGAGCAAGCAGTCGCCGATCTCGCCGACGGCGGCGAGCGCCTGATGACACAGCAGCACGCGATCGATGTCACCGACGTGTGCCTGCGCGCCCAAGCCGCTGCCGGCCCCTGGGGCAGCGCCGCCATCTGACGTTTGTGTTCAGATTCGGGTGACCCGCCCCACCGGGACTGCAACGCAAACGTGGGTGGGGGCTCGGGTTGTAGCGTCGGCTCGATGAGCGAGCTGCGAGTTGGCGTGGTCGGCATGGGGATCGGCCAGAGCCACCTGTTGTCGTGGCAGGAAATCGAGGGTGCATCTGCCACCGTGTTCGCAGAGCTCGACGACACCAAACGATCCAAGGGCGAAGCCGACTGGGGGATTCCCGGCGTCGCGTCATTCGACGAGTTGCTCGACGTTGCGCACGATCCGGCGTCGGTGCATCACGTCGACGTCATCGATCTGTGTCTGCCGCCGTCGATGCACGAGGAGCAGATCGTGCGCTGCCTCGACGCCGGGTTCCACGTGATCTGCGAGAAACCGCTCGTCGATTCGGTGGCTGCCTGCGATCGCATCGCGTCGGCCGTCGAGCGGGCGGCGACGACATCGGGGGCCCGGTTCATGCCGATCTTCCAGTATCGCTTCGGCGAGGGTGCCGCCCAGGCGCGAGCACTGATCGACGCCGGCATCACCGGCCGGCTCTTCACGGCGTCGTCGTCCACCTGGTGGCGCCGCGGACGCGCCTACTACGCAGAAGCGCCATGGCGCGGCACGTGGTCCGGCGAACGTGGCGGCTGCGTGCTCAGCCACTCGATCCACAACCACGATCTGCTCACCTGGATGGCCGGACCGCTCGTCGAGTTGCGGGCGATGACCGCCACCCGGGTCAACGACGTCGAGACCGAAGACTGCGCGGTCGCAGTTGGCCGTACCGCCGACGGCGCGCTGGTCACGATGAACGTCACGCTCGGCGCGGCGTCGGAGTCGTCGCGACTCGTGTGGCACTTCGACAACGTCACGATCACCTCGTCGACCGAGGCCTACGACCCGGCGGCTGGCCCGTGGAACTTCGAGTTCCGCCGGTCGGCGTTCGCCGAGGAAGCCGAGCAGGCGTGGGCCGACCTGCAGCCGTCTGGCACGCAATACACCGGCCAGTTCCAGGGCTTCGTCGATGCGCTCGCCGATGCCGGCGGCGGCGAGTTCCCGGTGACCCTCGCCGACGCCCAGGCCTCACTCGAGTTGGTGACCGCCTGGTATCACTCGGCCCGCACCGGCTCGGTCGAGACTCTCCCGCTCGCTGCAGATCACCCCACCCGCACCTCCTGGGTGCCCGAGGCGTCTCCATGAGCGTGCCCACCCCGCTCCTCAACCCTCGTTTGCGCTGCATTTTGGGTGACTCGCCCCACCGAAAATGCCACGCAAACGGAAGAGGCGCAGCGATGGGTCGTTTGCGCTGCAATTCGGGTGACCCGGTCCACCGGAAATGCCACGCAAACGTGGTGGGGGTTGCGCAATGACGCCGGGGGAGCAGTTCGGGGTGCCGTTGCCGGGAGGCACGTCGGTCAGCCACGTGCGCGTCTACGACACGATCGGGCCCGACGGATTGGCGGGCGGATCCCCCCATCTGCACACGGTGTGCACAGAGGCCTACCTGGTGATCGCCGGCGAAGGGATGGTCCAGACGCTGTCGGGTGAGGGCTACGCCGAGACGCCATTGGTCACCGGCACGATCGCCTGGTTCTCGCCCGGCACGATCCACCGCCTGGTCAACCTCGACGGGCGGCTCGAGTTGTACGTGCTGATGTCGAACGCCGGACTCCCGGAGGCTGGCGACATGATCCTCGCCTTCGCGCCAGAACTGCTGGTCGACGACACGGTGTATCGGACGATCGCCGACCTGCCCGTCGACGCACGCACCACCGATGATGCACCCGACGCAGCGATGCGCCGACGCAACGCTGCGGTCGAGGGCTTCGGCTATTGGAGATCGCAGGTCGAAGCCGAAGGTCCGTCGTCGCTCGATGCGTTGTATCACCGCGCCGTCGAACTGCTCGGCGACCGGCCGGCTGACTGGCTCGACCTCCTCGCTGGCGATCCAGCCACCGATCTCCACCGGTCCCGCGCTCAAGTGGAGGAACTCTGGTCGCCCGACCGTCGCCGCGCAGCGGAACGGCTCGGCGAGTCGGCGATTCGATCTCGCTCGCTCCTGCCGGCAACGCGCAACATGGGCTGCTGCGGCACCCTCGGCACCGTCGTCCACTGACGCGATGCGACGCGGCGCACCACACCACGTTTGTGTGACGTTCCAGGTGGCCCGCCCCACCCAGAATGCAACGCAAACGTGGTGGAGGAGACCTGCGTCAGCGGAAGCCGACGACCTGGTGCGGCGTGTACGGCGCTTCCAGGCGGGCGATCTCGTCGGCGGACAACTCCAGTTCGACTGCCGCGACCGCATCGTCGATGTGGCCTGGCTTGGTGGCTCCGACGATCGGTGAGGTCACGAACGGCTTCGACAGCACCCACGCCAGCGCCACCTGCGCACGGGACACGCCTCGCTCGCCGGCGATCTCGACGACCTGCTCGACGATCACCTGGTCGTCGGGCGAGTACAGCATCTTGCCGAACTCGTCGGTCTCCGAACGTGCGGTGTGCTCGTCCCAGTCGCGGGTGAGACGTCCGCGGGCGAGCGGGCTCCACGGGATCACGCCGACGCGCTGATCGACGCACAGCGGCATCATCTCGCGCTCCTCCTCGCGCTGGAGGAGGTTGTAGTGATTCTGCATCGACACGAACTTCGTCCACCCGTTGGCCTCGGCGGTGTACTGCGCCTTGGAGAACTGCCAGGCCCACATCGACGACGCCCCGATGTAGCGGGCCTTGCCCGCCTTCACCACGTCGTGCAGCGCCTCCATGGTCTCCTCGATCGGTGTGCGATGGTCCCAGCGATGGATCTGGTAGAGGTCGACGTAGTCGGTTCCGAGGCGTCGGAGGCTGTGGTCGATCTCGGCCATGATCGCCTTGCGCGACAGTCCAACGGCGTTCTGGCCGCCACGCATCGGACCGTTGACCTTGGTGGCCAACACGATCTCGTCGCGGTTCGCCATGTCGGCCAGCGCCCGCCCGGTGTACTCCTCGCTCGTGCCGGCCGAGTAGACGTTCGCGGTGTCGAAGAAGTTGACACCGGCGTCGAGCGCTTGGCGGATGAACGTGCGCGACGTCGCCTCGTCGAGCGACCATGCGTGCGTGCCCTGATCGGATGCGCCGAAGCTCATGCAGCCGAGACAGATGCGTGACACGTCGAGGCCGGTGTTGCCGAGCTTGGTGTACTCCATGACCACGCACCGTAGGCCACCGACCCGCCGTCGCCCCGCGTCGCTCGTCACGCAGTGCCGGGCCTGCCGGGACGCCGACGGCATGGCGGGCACGACCTACGCTCGGGAAATGGCCTGAGGCGCAAAGATCCCCCGAGATGATCCGCGTGCGGTGTACATCGCACGCACCATCACGGTCGACCGTGCCGGTCTGGCGGACTTCGTCGGCGACAAGCACCGCTGGATCCTGGCCACCACCCGCGTCGACGGGCGCCCACAGATGAGCCCGGTGACCGGCGCGATGATCGCCACCGGCGAGCTGGCGATCTCCACATATCCCGAGCGGGCGAAGGCCGCCGACGTTCGCCGCCGAGTCGACGCGTCGGTGATGTTGATGGGCGCCGAGTTCAACGATGCGTGGGTGCAGATCGACGGCACGGCCTGGGTGGTCGATCTGTCCGAGGCGGGCGACGTCTTCGTCGAGTACTTTCGAGCCATCTCGGGTGAGCACCCTGATTGGGACGAGTACCGCCAGGCAATGGCTGATCAGGGCAAATGTCTCATCGTGGTCGAGCCCACCCGTCGTGATCAGCCGCATCGATAGGGCGATGACCGTCACGTGTCGTGCCCGAACCTCAGTCCTCACGATCGGCCTGGTCGGTGCACTGCTGGGGTCAGCGTGCGGCGGCTCGGACGACACGGCCGGGGGTGACTCGGTGGCCACGCCGACGACGGAAGCGACCTCGATCGACTCGTCGACCTCTTCCGACTACCGCACCCTGGGCATCGCCCCGGTGTTCCCCGGTGACAGCGCCGAGTTGTTCGCGGTGAGCTGCGACGGCTCGGTCGCCACCGAGGTGGGTTTGTTCGGCATTGCGGTGCAGTACCTGGGGGGCTCAGACGACTACAACGAAGGGCTCGACGAGTCGGACCTCGGCGCGTTCGAGTTCGACTGCTCCGGCCTGTCGCTCTAGAACGTGAGGACGGGTTTGATGACCGAGCCGTCCGCAGTCGCCGCTTCGGCGTCGTTGATCTGCTCGATCGGGAACGACGTGATCAGCTCGTGGTACGGGAACCGGCCCTCGGCGTTGAGCGCGGCGAGGTGGGGGATGAATTCGTTCGGCGTGGAGTCGCCCTCCATCACACCGGTGATGGTGCGGCCGCCGATCAGCGAGAGGTAGTCGAAGGTGATGTCGCCGAAGCCGACCCCGGCGAGCCCGATCGTGCCGAGATTGTTGAGGCCCTCGAACGAGGCCCGGACCACGCCGGCATTGCCGGTGGTGTCGAACGCGTAGTCGGCGCCGCCGCCGGTGGCGTCGAGGATGCCGGCGGTGATCTCGGCCAGCGTGCCCGACAGGGTTGTAGTCGCGCCGTATCTGGTGGCCAGTTCGAGCCGGCTCGCATGACGGTCGACCGCGATGATCGTGGTGGCGCCGGCAACTTCGGCGGCCATCACCGCGCTCAACCCCAGTGCGCCGGCGCCGGTGATCACCACCGACGATCCGGGCTGCACGTCGAGCGTGTTGAGGATTGCTCCTGCCCCGGTCTGGACGCCGCAGCCCAGTGGGCCCATGACCGTGAGGTCGTAGGAGGGGTCGACCTTGACCACCGATGTGCGAGCCACCACCGAGTGGCTGGCGAACGACGACTGCCCGAAGAAGTGCGACCCGACGGGGCTTCCTTCAGCGTCGGTGAATGCCTTCGAGCCGTCAGGTCGCCCGCCGCCCATGTTGTACTGACTGAAGTTGTAGCAGTACGGCAACCTCCCCTTGCCGCAGGCGGGACACGTGCCGCAATGATTGAACGACAGCACGACATGGTCCCCGACGGCGAGATCGCTCACTGCGGTGCCGAGCGCTTCGACGACGCCGGCACCCTCGTGGCCGTACACCTGGGGGCCGGCGAAGAATTCGGGTGGAAGCTCGCGATACAGCAGGTCGGTGTGGCACATCCCGACGGCAACCATCCGCACGAGCACCTCGTCGTCGCGGGGGTCCTCCAACTCGAGATCTTCGATCGTGAACGGTCCGTTTCCCGCTCGGAGTACTGCGGCTCGTACCTGCATCGTTCGGTTCCCCTTCGTCGGATGGCGCTGTGTGGCGGCGCGTTGTCGTGCGGTGAGTTTGTCGCACCGGGGCTCCACATCGAGAGCCGGGAGACACGGTGGACGGGACAACTGGGCTCAGACCTCAGTCGTGCGACCCCGTAGGGTCGGCGGATGGAGCTGGTTCCCGCCGTCGACATCCGCAGCCCCGGCGCCACGTCGCTGGCCGATCTCGACCGGGCGTGTCGCGACCACGGCTTCTTCCTCCTGACCGGCCACGGCCTCGACGAGGTCATTGCATCCACCTTCGCGGCTGCACGCGAGTTCTTCGAGTCGCCGTTCGAGGTGAAGGACGCCGTGCGGCGTGATGCCCGGAACCCGCTCGGCTACAACGAGCGCGAACTCACCAAGCGTGTGCGTGACCACAAGGAGGTGTTCGACCTCGTCGATCCGGTGCATGGCCGGGCGAAGCACTACAACCGTTGGCCCGAACTCGATGGCTTCCACGACGCAATCGCCGCGCACTACGACGCGTGCAGCGACCTCGCATTGCGCACCACCGAACTCGTGCTCGGTGCGTTCGGTGTGTCCGCAGCCGGGCTCGCCGACCATCGAGGCGATCGCACCACGAGCAACATGCGGCTCAACCACTACACGCTCGGCGACCCCGTGCCGGAGGCCGAGCGCAACGGACTCGCCGCGCTGGCTGACGTCGCGCTCGGCCACCACACCGATCTCGGGCTGATCACGCTGCTGATCCAGGACGATGTCGGTGGTCTGCAAGCCGAGTCGGCCGAGCACGGTTGGATCGACGTCGAGCCACGGCCCGGCACGATCGTGGTCAACCTCGCCGACTGCATGCAGGTGTGGTCGAACGATCGGTATCGGGCGGCGGTGCATCGGGTGCTGCCGATGACGACGAGCACCCGGATGAGTATCCCGTACTTCCTCAACCCGCCGCGCGACTGCGTGATCGAGCCGATCGCCTCACCCGGCATCGAGGTCCGGTACCGATCGTTCGTGTTCCGCGACTACATCGACGCCCGCAGCGCCGACAACTACGCCGACGCAGGAGCCCCCGACAGCCAGATCTCCGACTTCGCGGTGTAATCGTCAGGTGCTGCGCACCAAGGTGCCGGGGCGGGCGCCGGTGTCGGCGTCGTGGCGGCGGGTCACCTCGCCCTTCACCATGGTGGCCAGATAGCCGTGAACCGGCTGGATCAACCGGGTGCCGCCAGCGGGCAGGTCGTGATGGGCCTTCGGGGGAGCAACGGTGAGGTGTTCGAGATCGATCACGTTGATGTCGGCGCGCTTGCCCGGAGCGAGCAGGCCGCGATCGTGGAAGCCGTACAGCCGGGCGTTGGCGCTGGTCTGCTTGGCAACGATGAACTCGAGCGGCAGACGTTCGCCCCGCTTGCGGTCGCGGACCCAGTAGGTGAGTTGCGTGGTCGGCATGGTGGCATCGCAGATCAAGGTGACGTGCGCTCCGGCGTCGCTCAACCCTGTGACCGTGTCGGGGTGCAGCAGCATCTCGCGCAGCACCTCTAGTCGTTCGGCGATGTCGTTGCCGCCCATCAGCGCTCCCATCGACATTCCACCATCCTCCAGCAGGAAGTCGTAGAGCACGTCGAGCGGCTCACGGCCCGTCGACGCCATCCGGGCGCCGAGGGTCTGGTCCATCGTCGGTTCGTAGTCGACCGGATCGGCGAGCGGGTAGATCATCGGCGCCGCCCTCTGGAACAAGGCGAACAAGTTGGCCATCGACCCCGGCTCGGCCACCGGCACGTCGGGATCGGCCAGGATTGCTGCCTTCACCTCGGCCTTCGCCATCTCGATCACCCGATCGGCGAGGGGGAGGTGGGCGAGGGCCATGTAGGTCGGGCGCCGCTGGAATGCGTGGTAGCTCGACAGTCCGGTGACGAATCCGATGGGGCGAGACGACACCTGCGGACGCATCTGCGCGCCTGACGCGTTCGCGTCGGCCGTCAGGTCGAGGATTTCGCGCCACAGGTCCTGGTCGTAGTCGGGCGACTGCACGAGTGTGAAGGTGACGGGCCGGCCACCCTGCTTCGACACCTGTTCCATCAGAGCGAACTCTTCGTACGGGGTGGATCGTTCGCCGCCGAGACCGTCGAGCTTGCCGACGGTGCCCGCTGGAATCATCTCGAACACGCCCTTGCCGGTGCGGCCCATCGCCTCGGCGATCGCCACCAGTTCATCGAGCGGAGCGAACGTGCCCGGCACCGGTGCTCCGTGCAACGACCGGTGGCCGATCGTGCGTGAGGTGCTGAAGCCCACCGCTCCGGCCTCGACGGCTCGACCGACGAGCAGGGCCATCGCGGCGATGTCGCCGGCGGTTGCGTCCTCGTTGGCCGCACCGCGCTCGCCCATCACGTAGTAGCGCACCGCTCCGTGGGCGACCTGGGCGCCGATGTCAAGCGAGTACTGCCGGCCGCTGATGTAGTCCATGTAGTCGGGGAACGACTCCCACTTGCCCCACTCCATCCCCTCGTGCAGCGCGGTGCCCGGGATGTCCTCGACGCCCTCCATCAGTTCGATCAACGTCTGCTGGCCGCCGGGCCGCACCGGTGCGAAACCGACACCGCAGTTGCCCATCACGACCGTCGTCGCACCGTTGCCGGCCGACGGATCCATCACGTCGTCCCAGCTGACCTGGCCGTCGTAGTGCGTGTGCACATCGACCCAACCCGGGGTGACGATGGCGCCATCGGCGTCGATGGTCTCCTTCGCCGATTCGGTGATGGTGCCACCGACCGACACGATCACCCCATCGCGTACGGCGACGTCACCGGTGGTCGGTGGCGCTCCGCTCCCGTCGACGATCGTTCCAGCCTTGATCACATAATCGAGCACGTCGAACCCCCAGTTCATTCCGATTGATGGCCGAACCGTACTGCTGTGGGCCATCCCACTCCGAGCCGGGGGCCACCGCTCAGGAGGCGAGCAAGGCGCGGGTGACCACGGGGAACCCATCACCACTTGCGGCGAGAGTTGAGTGGACCCCCTGCCCACAGATCTCACCTCGATCGAGCCCGTGGAGGTTGCGGTGAGATCTGTGGGCAACAGTCCCGCTCCCCCCTCACCGCAGAGCCGGTGGGCGGGTCAGGCGAGGGTGCCGGCGGTCTGGGCTTTGGCGACCGAGGCGCGAACGACGGGGATGTCGGCGTCGGCGAGCGGCTGCATCCAGCTCTTGCGGGCGAGTGCCGCCTCGACGAACGGTGCGAGATCTGCGGCCTTTCGCTGCTGCCGCTCGCCCTCGTCGGCGGCGAACTCGGGCATCACGTCGGATGCGAACAGCTCGAGCGACGAGCAGATGTCGGTGTGCGCATTCCGTCCGGCCTGCTGGATGAAGATCACCTGATCGACGCCGACGTCGCGCATCTGACGCAGGTAGCGAGCCGCGTCGAGTGGCGTGCCGATGCAGCTCGCGAACGCGTCGCCCTGCTCGTGGGCTGCGGCGATTCGTCGCTCGACGCTGTCGGGGGAGCGGCGGGCCTGGAACTCGCCCCACAGATCGGTGCGTCCCGGCACCTGGTCGTGCGCCACGAGTGCGTTGAGCGCGTAGCCGAAGAACTCGAAGCCCTCCTGCCCACGCCGGATCGCCTCGGCCCGATCTTCGTGCAGTGAGAAGCCGGTGACCAGCGCAATGTTCGCGTTGACGCTGTGGCCGAGCGGAACGCACTCGTCGCTGCGAATGATGTCGTAGTACAGCTCGACCCACGACTTCGCTTCGTCGGGGTCGATGAAGCTGAACGCCAGTGCGCCGATGCCATTGCGAGCGGCGACCTTGATGGTGTCGCGGTTGGTGCAGGCCATCCACATCGGCGGGTGCGGCTTCTGGCGGGGCTTGGGCAGCACGTTGCGGCACGGCATCGAGAACGTGTCCGAGGTGTAGCCGGGGTACGGGTCGAGCACCATCATGTTGGCGATCTGCTCGGCGGCCTCCAGCGACATCGCCCGCTTCTGCTTGGCGGGGATGTCGAAGCCGTGCAGCTCCAGTCGGGTCGCCCCCTCGCCGATGCCGAAGTCGACGCGGCCGTCGGAGATCAGATCGAGCGTCGCCAACCCCTCGGCGGTGCGTGCCGGATGGTTGTACTTGGGGATCACCTGGCGGATGCCGTGGCCGAGACGGATGCGCTTGGTGCGCGCAGCGGCAGCAGCGAGGAACACCTCGGGCGCGGACGAGTGCGAGTACTCGTCGAGGAAGTGGTGCTCGACCTCCCACGCATAGTCGAAGCCGAGCCGGTCGGCGAGCTCGACCTGGTCGAGCGCGTCGCTCAGCAGGACGAACTCGTCGTCGTCGGTCCAGGGCTTGGGGAGTTGGTGTTCGTAGAAGATGCCGAACTGCATGTGAGCAGCTCAGCAGAACGGGCTCACCCAACTCGGGTCGAACTGTTACTCGTGGTGTCTGACACCACGAGTAACGGATCGTGGTACGTTCTCGGCCGACCGACAAGGGGGCTTGGGTCATGGAAACACAACTGAGGGAACTGCTCGCGCAGTACTTCCCGGAGGCAGAACGCATCGAGGTGACCGGCTTCGAGCCGATACCCGGCGGCTACTCGCGCGAGACGTATCGCTTCGATGCGCACGTGCGAACTGCGGCCGGCAAGGTGGAGCACCCGCTCATCCTGCGCAAGGATCCGCCGGCGTCGGTGTCGATCCTGCAGACGAGTCGGGCGATCGAACACGATCTGATCGAGGCGTTGCGCCTGCACACGAACATCCCGATCGGGAGAAGTCTCGGCCACGAACCCGACCCTGAACGTTTCGGCGAACCGGCGATGGTGATCCAACGGATGCACGGCAACTCGCGGACCTCCGACCTGTTCCACGACGGGCCCGACACGCATCAGGCCGACGACGTGATGCGCCACTTGTGCGAAGTACTCGTCGAACTCCACACCACCGACATCTCCACGCTCGACCCGCACGGTCGCCTTGCCGATCCCCGAGGTGAGGGCGTCGACGCGAGTTCGTAGGACGCCTACATCGACACGACGATCGACTACTACGTCCGAGCGTTCCCGACCATCAATTACGACCCGAGTGTCAGCGAGATCCTCGACCTCTTCCTCACGCTGCGGCGCACGAAACCGAGAGCGTTGCCACTGGTGCTCGTTCATGGCGACTTCAACCCGGCGAACTTCCTGTACGAGGCCGGCAAGGTGACCGCGCTGATCGACTGGGAGAATGCCCGCATCGGCGACCCGCGCGAGGATCTCGGGTGGATGACCACCATGGACATCCTGTCGAACAGCAAGGTGATGGATCACCCGCTCGACGAGGGCGGCTTCCTCGCCTATTACAACAAGCTCACCGGCCTCGAGGTCACCCAGGACGAAGTCGACTACTTCACACTGTTCGGCACGGCCAACATCGCCGTACCCGTGCAAGCGGCGATCAAGCGCCGGGTCGACGGCGAATCGACCGAGTTCATGCTTCTCTACCTCGCCCAGTCGGCTGGCGGCACCGTGCCGAACCTGCTTCGTCTCCTCAACTATCCGGGGGTCCCACAGTGAACACGTCGCCGAGCATCGACCAGATGTTGGAAGGCGTGCTGATCAGCATCAGCAGCGACATCATCCCGAATCTCGTGAACCCCAAGGCGCACGCGAGCGCGCAGATGATGCGGTCGATCATCCAGGGGATCCGCCAGGTCCTGCCGGTCTACGACCAGTACCTCGCCGAGGAGCACAACGAGATGATGGAGGTGCTGCGTCGGGTCGCAGACACGATCGACGGATCGACGGGCTCCGCCGCTGACCGGATCCGCGAACGGGCGACGACACTCGGCGCCGGCGACGAGGTGCCGATCCCGCTCGAGCGTGAGGTCGTGATGGCCGCCCATCGTGAACTCGGATTCTCGCTACAGGCGACGATGATCGATCTCGACGAGCTCCAACGCGAGGGCAACGCCGATGCAGATGAAGCGCTCG
>Ga0105055_10004087_pt1 | contig 21665 bp, 21 predicted proteins | sample BON03_FD_78090 | JGI IMG/M metagenome (GOLD analysis project Ga0105055, IMG submission 78090) | Freshwater microbial communities from Lake Bonney liftoff mats and glacier meltwater in Antarctica - BON-03 | ecosystem: Environmental > Aquatic > Freshwater > Ice > Glacier meltwater | place: Lake...
AGTAAGCTGCTCGCGGCGGGACGCAAAGTGGCGATTTGCGATCAGACAGAAACGGCACAAAAAGGGAAACTCGTTAAGCGCGCACTCACGCGAATCCTCAGCCCTGGAACTACCCTCGCGGCCAATCAGCTCGACGCGGATCGCAATCACTACCTCTGCGCAATCAGTGTCACCAAGACCGGTATGCATGCCGCATGGCTCGATCTCTCGACGGGAGAATTTCAGCTCGCGTCGGATAAACGCGTCGAAGATCTGCTGCCCGTGCTCACCGCTCTCGATCCGGCGGAATTGATTCTGGCGGAAGATGAATTGGCGCGTTGGGATGCCGCACCGCATGACGCAGTGTCGTTGCATGAGCTGCACCAGTTTTGCCAAGAGCGCCTCTGCACGGAAGTGCCTGCTTACAATTTTGAAACCGCGACGGGTGCGAAGACAGTGATGGATACGCTTGGGGTGTTGAATCTCGAAGGGTTCGGGCTTGCTCAGGATCATCCCGCGCTCGGTCCGGCCGGTGCCCTCGTATATTACGCGACTGAAAATCTCTGTGCGAAACCGGAGAACCTACGCGCGCTTCGTGAATACCGCAGCTCGCAAACACTCCTGCTCGATCCGGCGACCTTAAGAAACCTTGAGGTCTTCAGTTCTAGCCGCGGCACGCGCGAAGGTTCACTCATCACTGCGATCAATCGGACCGTATCCTCAGCAGGCGCACGTCTGCTTGAACGCTGGTTGTCGGCTCCGACCTTGGATATCGACGAAGTGCATCGTCGGCAGAATCTGATCGGCGAATTACTCGCGCAGCCTACTCGTCTCGCGGAGTTGCATAAAGGTCTCGGCCACGTCCGTGATATCCCGCGCATTCTTGGACGATTACAGAATCGATTGCGCAATCCGCGCGAACTCGGTGGCGTGCGTGATACGTTGGGGCAACTGCCCGCGCTTTTACAGGAGTTGACGGACTACTCCGGAAAGCTCGGCGAAGAATATAATCGACGGATCGTCGATCTCCCTGATCTGCGCGAGTTGCTCAGTAACGGCTTGGCCGATGAAATGCCGGCAGATGTGGCGGATGGGAATTACATTCGCGAAGGCCACGATGCAGAACTCGATCGCATGCGTTCATTAATGCGTGATAACAAGACGTGGCTCTCCGAACTCGAGAGCGCCGAGCAACAGCGAACCGGCATCCGGAGCCTGAAGATTAAATACACGAATAATTTCGGCTATTACATCGACGTCACCAAAGCGAATCTGCACCTCGTGCCCGAGGATTACACGCGGCGCCAAACGACGGTCGGCGGTGAGCGCTACGTAACCGAGGATCTCAAAGCGAAGGAGAAAGAGATTCTCCACGCCGAGGAAAACTCACTCTCACGCGAACAGGAATTGTTCAACGCGCTGGTCTCCGCGGTTCTGGCTGATGCCGACGCGTTGTCGTGCACGGCGGAGGCGCTCGCTGAACTTGATGTGCTGGCCGGTTGGGCTGAGTTGGCCCGCGAATGGGATTACACGAAACCCGAGATCGACGAAAGCGATACGTTGGAAATCAGCGAAGGGCGACACCCAGTCGTTGAGCAAATGCTGAAAGCTCCCGGGGCGAATACGGCCAGTGGCGCCAGCTCGGCCTTCGTGCCCAACGATACGCTCCTTTCCGCTAGCGATGCGCAACTCGGATTGATCACCGGTCCGAACATGGCGGGTAAATCGACTTACATTCGGCAAGTCGCCCTGATCAGCCTGCTCGCGCAAGTCGGCTGCTGGGTGCCGGCGAAACAATGCCGGATCGGTTTGGTCGATCGCATCTTTTCACGAGTCGGTGCGAGTGATGATCTCGCACGGGGCAACTCGACCTTCATGGTCGAAATGAATGAAACCGCCAATATTCTCAACAATGCGACCGACCGCTCGCTGATCATTCTCGATGAGATCGGCCGTGGCACCTCGACCTACGATGGCCTGTCGATCGCATGGGCCGTGGTGGAGTATTTACACGGGAACGCTGACGCCGGCCCGCGCACTTTGTTCGCCACGCATTATCAGGAACTCACGCAGCTTGAAAAACATCTGCCGCGACTTCGCAATTTTTCAGTCACAGTCAAAGAGTGGAACGACGAAATCATCTTCGTGCGACGCGTTGTTCCCGGGGCGGCGGATCGCAGCTACGGTATTCAAGTCGCCCGCTTAGCCGGTCTACCTCTCACAGTCATCGATCGCGCCAAAACGATACTAGCCAAACTCGAAAGCGATGATGCCGATGTCACCCTCCCCTCGGCCACCACGCCGAAAGCGCGACCAAAGAAGAAGATTACGGTCACTCCGGAAGACGACTCGCAGATGAGTTTGCTGTGATTTCCCGTGCAGTTCTACTCAATTAAAGGAATATTCAGCAACCTCGCCGCATCCATCATTCGTTTATCTTTGGTAAACAGTGGGCCGGTAATAACCGACAAATAGGTAGCGAGGTGGATCGCATCCAATGTGCGCAGTGGCACATGAGGGTGAACGGTCAGCATGACTTCCTGCGCTTGTCGAATCACCGCTCCGTCCAGGCGAGCGAGATAGATGCTTTCCTGTTCTACCTGTCGTTCAAACTCAGTCCACAATAACGCTCGGTTTGCGGCCGTGAGTTCGCCTGTGCGCTCTTTCCGGAGTAAAGCAGAAAAGAGCTCTCCGTAGGCGAGTTCAGAGGAAACGATTACCGAGCCGGACACGAGTTCTAGGCAATCCTCTGAATCCGATTCGCGAATAAACAGTTTCGCGAGCACACAAGTATCGAGATACATGGGTGTCAGTTTCCACTATCTCTCTCCGTGCGGATCGCGGACGTGGAGTCCTGAGTCATCGGCATAGAGCGCAGGAGTTCTAGATTAGGAGCAAAGGGCTTTCCACGTATGATTGGTTTATAGCGCACGATCATCGCGGTAGGCACCCCGCCGCTTGTAATGACAATCTCCTCCCCATTTGAAGCGCGTTGTAAGAGAGACGATAATTGATCTTTCGCCTCGCGCACGCCCAGCACATCCCGACGAAGACCAAAGACTGCTGCGTCTTCTTTGATTTGCGCGGCGCTGTCTTTCGATTCCGGATAAACGTGCTTGGTGGGCTGGGATTTCTTCTTCATGGCGACAATGTGGCCACGCGTGGCCACATTGTCAATCATGGGTTAAGCCGAGACGGTCATTCCCGGCGAATTGCCCAGAGCTGCTTGGCCTGTTTGATCAGCTTGGTGAGCACTTCCGGCGTGATGGCTTGCTTCGGATCGTCGCCGATGCCCTTGGAGGGGTCGATGTGACTTTCGATGCAGAGACCATCCGCGCCGTAGGCAACTGCAGCCAGTGCAGCGGCGGGCACGTAGGCGGCCTTGCCGACCGAATGCGAGGGATCTACGACGACGGCAGCCCAGGTCTTTTCTTTCAACAAGGGCGTGGCGCTTTCGTCGGGATGATTGCGGTATCCGTCGAGAGTCGGGGTGGTGCCGCGTGGACACAACATGATGTTGGGATTGCCGAAAGCGGCGATGTATTCAGCGGCGGAGATGAATTCGTTTAGCGGCCCCATATGCACACTGCGTTTCAGGAGCACGGAGGTTTGCGGACGGTCGCCAATCGCTTTGCCGATGGCGCGGAGGAGCGAGTAATTGAGCGCATTGCGCGCGCCGACTTGCAGCATATCCACACCCGCTTCAATCGCCAGTTTGAGGTGTTCCTCGTCCATGACTTCGGTATCGACCGGCAGTCCGGTGCGACGTGAAGCCTCCATCAGGATGTCCAGGGATTTGTTGTCTCCCTGAAACGTGTAAGGATTGGTGCGTGGTTTCCATACTCCGCCGCGCAAGACATGGGCACCCGCTTCTTTCATGGCGGCGGAGGTTTCGTAGAAGAGATTTGGATTTTTCGGATCGATCGTGCACTGCCCCGCAATGATTAAAAGTTCTTCGCCGAGGGTGACTCCGCCAATCGTGAGGCGGCCATTGGCCAGATCGGAACGACGGTCCATCAATTTGAATGGCGATTGAATCCGATCAATCCGTTCAACGTAGGAGAGGCCTTCCAATCGATTGATCATGAGCTCATCGCGCTCGTCGCCAACTATGGCGTAGATCGTGCGCAAATCTCCGATAATGGGCTGCACGTGGCAGCCGAATTCCTTGGTAATCGCCGTGATTTCGGCGACTTGCTCAGGATTGAGTCGATTGGGTTTTGGTAGGATCATGTCGGGTCTTGATTGAGGATCACAAAAAAAGCCGCCCTGGATTAGGCGGCTTATTTTGCGATTATAGAATAATTATAATACGCTTAGTTTTCGTGGCAGCCGCCTAGGTGTTTCGGAGCAAAATATGCCCAAAAACCAAAGCTAAAATAATAAGCGGCGAAACGACTCACGGGCCCAGAGGTGGCGGGCTGTATTCGATTTGTCAATCACCCGAATGATTGGGTAATGGTATATTTCATGTCATCGCGAGGTGTGCGGAGCTCGCCGCTGCGATCCACAATCAAGGGTCGATGAAAAATAAAGAGAGTATTGTGGATTGATTCGTCGCTACGCGACTCGCAATGACATCCAGCCCAATCATTCATTCGGGAATTCCGAAACCATCCGGTAATGGCGCGGTGGCCTTGAAGGAATGGCGCTTACCTTTGAGTAGATACTCGAATGACGTTTCCAACGAATGGAGAAACAGCCGCTTAGTGCCCTGCTCTTTCGCGAATCTGCGATTGCGGGAGAAATCGCCATAGGTGGCATCACCCACAATCGGGAAATGTCGCTTGTTGCACTGCACCCGCAGTTGATGACTCCGTCCGGTGGTGGGCTCGAGCTGCAATAGCGCATGCACGGTGCCCTGCTTCAGGACTTTCATTTTGCATTCGGAGGGAATGTTGCCGCGACTGGAGGTGCGGATCTGGCCGCCTTTTCTTTGCACCACCAGACGATCGCGCCACACTTGGGTGGTCGGATGGGCGTGCCCAAAGACGAGCGCATTATAAATTTTGCGCACCCGTTTTTGACGAAAATGCAGGCGCATGATATCGGTTAGATCTTTGTCAACGCAGACGAGAATTACACCTGAGGTCGCCGAATCGAGCCGGTTGAGTAGCCAAATCTTATGCACTTTGCCCTGAGGATCCGTCCACTGGAAACACTCCTCATTGATCGAGTAAGGACACGTCAGCAAAGCGCGACTTTCCTCACTGGGAATATTTGGATGCGACAGGACGCCGGCTGGTTTCGAAAACGCCGCGAGACCATGGCGGTCTAGATTAAGCAAGGTGACATCTCTCCCCCATGGAAGTTTCCGGATTAAATTCTGCGTTGAATCGCTCATTGGTAGTAAAATGTAAACGTCATCTGTTGCTGTTCGCCGAGCACAGATTTCATATCTTCAGTCCATTCGCCATAAGGCGCCCGATTGGTAATCGCGCTGACGCAGTTTTGTTTGGCGAGATCATTACCGGAACCGTCGACGCCAAGGATACGGGTAATGTTGCCCTTATGATCGAGGATAAACGATACGATGACTTTGCTACCTGATTTCGGATAAACTTTGCTCTGGATCAGGATACGATCCCATTGCATCTGCACCGTCTCGATCAGTTCTTGCAGATACTGGCCATAGCTACTCCAACGCGCGTCTAAACCGATCGGTCCAATATTGGAGGTGCCGACATTGTTTTGGGTAAAGATCGCTGATCGCGCGCGCTTTTGGAGTGAGGGGCGCGGGCGAGGGACTTGCGGGTTGATTCGCGGAGAGGGACTGGTGGGACCATCGACGATCGGCGCATCTTTGATGCCTTCCACGTATTCGTCTACCTCGACGTTCCCCTCGGCCAATTGCGTGGCCTTGGTGCCAAGGCCGTCGGACTCTAGATCAGTATCGTCTTCAAATCCGGAGAGAGGGATTTGCTCGCGTTGAGCTTGAGTCGATTCCTCGACGGCGTCAGCCGGTTCTTCTTCCGAATTTTCCGGAGCGCTGGGCATTGGCGGGATAACGGGCGAGAGTTGTCCCGAGACGATTCGATCCGATTCGATCTCGGTTTGTCCCTCCAGAACCGGCCGATCACCGGACATATCCTCGGATTCCTCCTCTTGCGCGACTTGTTGATTCCGATCGCTGAACGCATCGGTTTTGTCGGGCTCGTTGTCCGGGGCATCCGGATTGGTCTCCACAAAATTGAACGGATCCGGTTCGGGCTGGTCTGCTTCGGTGATTTCCGGTCCCAACTCGATTTCGAATGAATCGGCTTGCTTTTCCCGCGGGACGAGCGCCTCGCCATGCTCCATCCGGAGTAGATAGGGGGCTAAGACCAAGATCAGCACATGAGCCAAGATCGTCCCCACCAATCCAATTTGCATCGAGCGATGCTTGGATTGAGCCGCCATTCCTGGAATAGGAACAGGCGAAGCCCGGCGCTTTGAGGGTGGTTCTCGGAGAGAAGTCATTTAATCAAGATGCGGTAGAGTCAGGGCAGCAGACCCACTCGCGTCAAAATTTGTTTCGTTTCATCGAGCGGAAGTCCGATAATATTTGAAAGTGAACCTTCCTGGCGCTCGATGATCAGATCGCCCTCCTCTTGAATCGCATAGCCACCGGCCTTGTCGAGCGTGTGAACTTTAGAGAGATAAGTTTCGATGACCTCATCGGTTAGTTCCTTGAACGTGACTTGGCTCGCGACGCCCTCGTCGATACGGAGGTCCGAAGCGTTATGCCGAAGCGCAAGCCCGGTGAATACCGTGTGGGTGAGCCCGCTGAGTTGGCGCAACATCGCCCGTGCCTCCTGGCCATTGGCGGGTTTGTTGAGGGCGATTCCATCGATAAATACGGTAGTATCGGCTCCGAGGACGTAGGCTTCGGGGTAACGAGCAGCGATCCAGTCGGCCTTTAGCGCGGCATTATGAGAGACCATTTTGCGCGGATCGGTCGTGGGATCCTCATGTTCGACGACATCGGCGGTGATGGCCTGGAAGGAGATTTCCAGTTGGCCAAGCAATTCCTTCCGACGAGATGAGGCCGAGGCAAGGATCAAAGTAGGCGGACACGTATTCATGAACCTACCAGCAACTTCTCTGCAAAACAGAAGGGCAAGCCTTGCGAGTTGTCAGGTTGCGGAAATCCTTTCATTGGTAACCTTTTCACTATGCGCATCGGCCTCGCCCAATTAAATACCATTGTCGGAGATCTCGCGGGAAACCGCCTGAAAATCATCGCTGCTTACGAGACTCTCGTCGAGCAAGGCGCCGAATTGGTCGTGTTTCCCGAGTTGGTAGCGTGCGGTTATCCGCCCCGCGACCTGCTGTTCAAGCGGCGTTTCGTGAGCGATACGGAAGAATCGGTGAATGAGATTCTCAAATCGATTCAAAAGGTTCCGGCGTTAATCGGCACGGTTTTGGCCAACACCGATGAGCACGGTCGGCATTGCTACAACGCCGCGGTATTTTGCCACGACGGGCAAATCAAAGCCACGGCCCGCAAATGTTTGCTGCCGACCTACGATGTGTTCGACGAAGATCGTTACTTCGAACCGGCCACCACGCCGACGGTGGTCGAACATGAAGGACAGCGAATCGGTATCACGATTTGCGAAGATATTTGGACCCACCCGATGATCAGCACGCGTCGGCTCTATCGCGGTCTCGATCCACTCAAACAGCTCGCGTCTGCAGAGTGCGACTTGATGGTCAACCTCTCGGCAAGTCCGTGGCATCATGGAAAGAATCAGGCGCGCCAATCATTGGTCATTGAAGCGGCGAAATCGCTCGGCTGCCCCGTCGTTTACGTCAACGCGGTCGGCGGTAACGATGAATTGATCTTTGATGGCCGAAGTCTTGTGACGGATGCCGAGGGAAACGTCACGGCTGGATTGGCTTCATTTGCCGAGGAGTTTCGCGTGGTCGATACGGCGGATAAGCAACCGGTCATTCACGCGAGTTTCAAACAGGAGGACATGAAGGATGTGCGCGATGCGCTCGTTCTCGGGCTGCGAGATTATGCTCAGAAATGCGGATTCAAACGCGCCCTGATTGCACTCTCCGGTGGGATAGATTCTGCCCTGGTTGCGGTGATCGCCAAGGAAGCTTTAGGGGCCGAGAACTTGATTGGCGTTTCCCTGCCCTCCTCCATTTCATCGGAACATTCCAAAGACGATGCGCGCCTCTTGGCGGAGAATTTGGGAATTCGTTTCGAGACTATTGCGATCGCTGATGCGGTCGCCGCGTGCAACAGTTCGCTCGCGCCAGTGTTTGAGGGGCTTGATGACGACGTGACGGAGGAAAACGTGCAGGCCCGAATTCGCGGTGTCTTGATGATGGCGCTGTCTAATAAATTTGGATCGCTTCTCCTTACGACGGGTAACAAGAGCGAGATCGCGGTCGGCTATTGCACGCTTTACGGAGACATGTGCGGTGGACTCGCGGTGATCAGCGATGTGTTTAAAACACAGGCTTATGATCTGGCACGATGGATCAATCGTGCGCGTAAAATTATTCCAGTGAATACGATTGAAAAAGCACCGAGCGCTGAATTGCGTCCCGACCAGGAAGATCAGGATAGCCTGCCACCTTACGACATACTCGACGGAATCCTGCGTGGTTATGTGGAGGAAGGTCTGTCAACGAGCGATCTTGTCGCGAAGGGATTTTCGGCGGATGTCGTCAAGGACATCGTGCGCAAAGTAGATCTCAACGAATACAAACGTAAGCAAGCCGCCCCCGGTTTGAAGATCACTCCCCTCGCCTTCGGCGTCGGCCGCCGCATCCCCATCGTGCAGAAATACGTCAGCTAAGTGCTAGTCAGCAATTTTTAGATATGACCAATTCCGAAAATCTTTTCGAGCGCGCCAAGCGCCTCATTCCCGGCGGGGTTAATTCTCCCGTGCGGGCGTTTCGCTCCGTGGGCGGATCACCCTTCTTTGTGAAGTCAGCGCGCGGCGCCATTTTGACGACGGCGGATGACCGCGAGCTGATTGATTTTGTGTGCACCTGGGGGCCGGCGATTCACGGACACAATCATCCGATAATTAAAGCGGCGATTATCGAGGCGCTTGAGCACGGCACATCGTTCGGCACGCCCAATCCCTATGAGGTTGAGATGGCGGAACTCATTGTGAAGTTCTTTCCGTCGATTCAAAAGCTGCGCATGTGCAACAGCGGCACGGAGGCGACGATGTCGGCAATTCGTTTGGCTCGCGGCTACACGAAGCGCGATAAGATCATCAAATTTTCGGGATGTTATCATGGCCACAGCGATTCACTATTAATCAAAGCAGGCTCAGGTGCCCTTACTCATGGCAATCCTGACAGCGCGGGTGTGCCCGCGGCCTTTGCCCAGGAAACGGTGGTGGTGCCCTATAATGATCGTGCCTCGCTCGACGCCGCTTTTGCCGCGAATCCTGATCAAATTGCGGGGGTGATCATTGAGCCGTATTGCGGCAACGTCGGATTTATCATGCCCGATTCGGGATACCTTACCTATCTGCGTGAGGTCACGGCCAAGCATCGCAGTGTGCTGATTTTTGACGAGGTGATGACAGGATTCCGATTAGCTAAGGGTGGAGTGCAGGAGCTCGAAAACATCACGCCCGATCTCACGGCGTTGGGTAAAATTATCGGCGGCGGCTTACCGGTCGGTGCGTTTGGCGGACGAGCTGAGATCATGGATTACCTCGCGCCGGATGGTCCGGTTTATCAGGCGGGCACCTTGAGCGGAAACCCCCTCGCGATGGCGGCGGGGATCGCTTCATTGAAACTATTGGAAGAGCTCAATCCGTATGAGCAACTCGACGAACTGGGCGCACAACTTCGCGATGCCGTGTCTGCGGCCGCGCAAGCTAAGGGCATACCCATTCAAGTGCCGCAGCGAGGTGCGATGTTCAGTATCTTCTTCAACGATAATCCGGTGCGCGATTACGATACGGCGCTCGAGGGGGATGCGGAGTTATTCAAGCGATTCTTCCACTCCTGCTTGGATAAGGGGGTCTATCTAGCGCCAAGCGCCTTTGAGGCTGGATTTCTCAGCACAGCTCACAACGGCGCGGCGATTGATCGAGCCTGTGAGGTTTTCGCCGAAGCGATAAAGGAACTCTAATTGCTCGATCCGCTTTGAGTGGGACTCGGTGGAGGCGACTTCGCGGTTTTTTTCATCTCACCGGCATCGATTGAGAATGGCGTCATGGTATCCTGTGAGGCTACGGCGGTGTGATCCTTAAAGGTCTGCCGCACGATCCGCCGCATCCTTTCTGTTTAGATTCGAATTCGGCCGTATATTCTCAGAAAGCCGCGATTTACCGGATGGTGCATATATTCTAAGCAGCAGCTGATAAACTCCTTATAGTGGGTCAACCGCGCCACATCCTGCACAAAATCGTTGTCGGCAGCTAATAGTCGGCATCAAACAGAGTAAGAATCGGCGGGAGGAAACGGGCATGCGGATAGAGGGCGCGACTTCTAAGGTGTTTGAAATATCTTTCGGGTGATAGGCTATGCTGATCACAGTAAAGCTGCTGGAAGCGGATATAATTCATTACTGTGAAAAAAATAGCATAGCTGATTTCCTCCTGCAAAGGCAAACACGTTATATATTTACATAACGTTGGCATGCAGCTAATTAAGTAGCTTTATCTTCTTCCTGAATTCTAAAAAAGGAAAGCTCTTCCCAAGCTGCTTATTTCACACTTCCCCTTCACTCTTTGTTCAGGCGCGAGGATGCGCTTTGGCATAAACCTCCTGCAATCGAGCGATGCTCACATGCGTATAAATTTGCGTCGTAGCGAGTTGTGCATGTCCCAGTAGTTCCTGGACCAAGCGCAGATCAGCTCCTGCATTCAATAAATGGGTCGCATAACTATGGCGTAGTTTATGTGGCGTCAGATCATGAGGCAGCTCAGCTAAAATTAAATAGCGCTTTAGCAGCAACTGCACCTGGCGCACGGGTAAACGCTGATATCGAGCCGTAATTAAGACCGGAGCCTGAGGCCCCTTATCACGAGCGTAATTTTCACGGAATCTCTGCAGCACGGCGATCGCCATCTTACCCAGCGGGCATAATCGCTCCTTGTTCCCCTTGCCCGATACTCTCGCGACTCCCGATTCGAAATCGATCGCGCCATAATTCAATCCCGTCAATTCGCTCACCCGCAAACCACCCCCATAGAGTAGCTCCATGACCAATCGATCGCGCCACGCAGTAAACGCATCGATGCTCTCATTCTCGATGAGCCGTAGCGGTCCCATGAGCAGCTTCTTCATTTGCCCTTCCGTGAGAAATTTGGGTAACGGCTTGTCGAGCTTGGGCAGCGGAATCCCGATGAAAGGATTGCGACGAAGTTTACTCTTTAGCATCCAATATTTCACAAACGCCCGCAACGCGGAGACATGGTTGTGCAAGGTCCGCCGGCTAAACCGGCGTTGCGCTTCAATCACGAAATCACGCAGGTCGCGTGTATCCAGTTCATCGATCCCCTTATCCCATAATTCCGCTTCTTTCAGCCAGCGGTAGAAATCTTCAAAGGCCTGCCGATAGTTGCGCAGCGTATACGCCGAATACCGACGCTCTTTCGTCAGATAGTCGGCAAAGGGCTGCCACCATTCAGCGAGAACGGTATCAGGCAGAGGTTGGATTGGTAGTGTGCTGCTCGACATCGTTGATCAATTGATCGGATTTGCGACGGAGCGCGCCTTCGGGATCCAATCCCTTAGATCGCGCTGCCGCGGTTAATTCGAAAAGAGCCTGCCCCAGTGAATCGTCAGTCATCTCGGCGGCCAAACTTTCGACACGTTCGGTTTTGATGCGACCTGAGCCGGCGAGTTTCTTTTTCTGAATCTGTTTCCAGACCGACTCCGCAAACAGCAGAGCGTTCAAACGTGGCGGCGAAGCTTTGAATAATCCGGATTCAGGTTTTCCGGTCTGCTGCTTTTCTTCGGCTTTGATCTCATCCCACTGCTTGAGGACTTGATCGGAGTTTTCCAACGAGCCATCGCCGAAGACATGCGGATGACGTCGCACCAATTTCTCGTTCACCTCGCGCGCGACATCATCGAGATCAAAATGCCCGGCCTCCTCTGCCAATTGCGCGTGGAAGAGCACTTGAATGAGCACATCGCCGAGTTCTTCGCGCATGTGAGGCATATCGAGTTGGTCGATCGTTTCGATCAACTCGGTGGCTTCATCGATCAGGCAACGCACGAGGGTTTGATGCGTTTGCTCCTGATCCCAGGGGCACCCGCCGGGGGCTCGCAAGCGGGCGATTGTTTCGCGAAGTTCGTTCATAGCGCTCGACATACCCAAGACGAATTACATGGAAGCGCAGGAAAATCACTTAATTTCCCTCTTTTCTTCGCGGGCATCCACGTGTTCCGTAACAGCACATGGATAAGTTGACTGAGATCATGGCATGGAAACGACAGGAGATCACTGCGCAGATTCGCGCGGTCTCTCTTGATGAACTGTCGGAGCTCAACCACGCTCTGCCCGCTCCGCCTTCATTTGCGAATGCCCTGCGTCGCGACGATGGTCGCCTCGCTGTAATCGCCGAGATCAAAAGGCGATCTCCTTCCGCCGGGGCGATTGCCAGCAAGGCTTCGGCTCCGGAACAAGCACTCAAATATCTCGAGGCTGGCGCCAGCGCGCTCTCCGTTTTAACGGATAATAAATATTTCGGCGGTGAGCTGAAAGATCTACGAGAAGTGACGACTCAGTTTCGCCAGAGTCCTCCCGCTCTTCCCTGTTTACGTAAGGATTTCATGGTGCATCCGATTCAAGTGCTCGAAGCTCGTGAAGCCGGTGCCAGCGCGATCCTGATTATCGTGCGAGCACTCAACGATGAAGAAATAGCGACACTCTTCGTCGCCGCGCGAGCTGCCGGTCTCGATGTTCTTTTTGAAATTCACAATGAAGCCGATCTCGCGCGATCAGTGGCTCATGAGGCTAAAATCATCGGCGTAAATAATCGAGACTTGGCTGTATTTACAACCGACCTCGCGATCAGTGAACGATTGATTCCACAATTCCCCGCAGGCGTGATTGCCGTCAGCGAAAGCGGAATCTTTTCGGCCACCGAATCCTCTCGCGCCCGCGCTTCGGGAGCCCATGCCGTATTGGTCGGTGAAGCTCTGATGAAGGCATCGGATACCGGCGCACTGTTGCGTGAAATTGCCACGGCGGGACAATGAAAATCTCGCTGCAGTCTCTCTCGGCAAGTGACTATGAAGACTGGTGGCAAATGGGGGTGCGTGATTACGCTTCGGACAAAGTGGCCAATGGCACTTGGACGGTTGAGGAATCGCTCCTTCGCTCTGAAGAATCGTTTCGGAAACTACTCCCCGAGGGGCGCGCCACCCAGGGACAGTATTTGTTTTCAATCAGACTCACAGAAAACAAGCAGCGCGTGGGTTTCATTTGGTTTGGCCGCTATGAAGGTGAAGCTTATGTTTATGATCTTTATATTGCCCCGGAACACCGTCGCTGCGGTTACGCCCGTGAGGCGATGACTTGCTTGGAGCAAGAAGCCCGTGAGCGTGGATTTTCAACTATCAGCCTGCATGTTTTTGGACCAAACACTGCCGCGCGCGATCTCTACGAACAGCTGGGCTACGGTATCACCGATTTAAGCATGCGCAAAAAAATCCCCACGAGCTGAAACGCGGCGGGGATTTGAAATGAAGAATCAGGTCTACGACTAAGTGTTCTTGTTCTCGGTCTGGTGAATGTGCACGTCGCGCTGAGGGAATGGAATGCTGCAGCCGTTACTTTCGAGCGCTGCCTTAACCTTTTCCATCATGTCCATGCGCACAGCCCAATAGTCATCACGATTGACCCAGGGTCGCACGACAATGTTCACGCTGCTATCGGCAAGTTCCATGACCCCGACAATAGATTCAGGATCTTTGAGCACGCGCGCATCTGCTTTCAGCACAGCCCAAATGGCTTCTTTGGCCGCGCTGATGTTGTCATCGTAGGAAATGCCGAACGTCATATCCACACGCCGCGTATCTTTAGCCGAAAAATTAGTGATGCTGCCACCGGTTATTTGTGCATTGGGCACGATCACCGCAAGATTATCAGGAGTGCGCAGATTGGTGGTGAAGATAGATATTTCTTCTACGATTCCCATGATTCCACCGGCATTGATGAAATCGCCACTTTTGAAGGGACGGAAGAGGATGATCATCACCCCTGCGGCAAAATTCGCCAGTGAACCTTGCATAGCCAAGCCGATAGCGAGACCGGCGGCACCAATGATCGCAACCATTGAAGTCGTTTTGACACCAACGCGATCCAATGCGGCCAGCACGACCACGATGAGAAGAATGGTATATGCGATCTTGGTGAGGAACTGATTAAGTGTCACATCCATCTTACTGCGCGCAAACGCATGGTTGATCGCGCCGCTGATAATTTTGGCGAGACACTTACCGATCACGAAGATCAGGAGCGCCGTGACTAGACGGATACCGAAGTCGAGCCCATCAGTGGCAACCCACGCTTTGATGGCTTCGTTAGTTTGGTTAATTGTTTCATGGTCTGTTGATTCCATAGGAGATGGCCTTAGGGATCCCCCCCTGGATCGTCAATCCCTATGCACGGAGTTTGACCTCGGAGGGAATTGCTTCTCTCTAACAATGCTATGCCGCTGTCTCCCTCCGCTACTCGAGAGTTATTGACGAAACTCGATCACACTCCCCGTCATTTTCTGGGGCAGAATTTCCTCGTGGATGGAAATATCGTGAATAAATCCGTCGAACTGGCGGAGGTCACCGCGAGTGATGTCGTGGTCGAAGTGGGACCAGGGCTGGGCACTTTAACTGCAGCACTGTTGGCAACCGGAGCCGACGTTTGGACGATTGAGAAGGATCGCACCTTGCACGCGTATTTGACGGAGACCTTGTCGGTGGAATATCCGGATCGTTTTCACCTCATTGAAGGTGATGCGGTTAGCGATCCACTGGCCAGTCTGCCGCCTGGGAATACGGAGTATAAAATCGTCGCCAATCTTCCCTACGCAATCTCCACCCCGTGGATGGACAAGGTGCTTTCGGGACCGCTGCCGTCGCGGATGGTCTTGATGCTACAACGCGAGGCGGCTGATCGCTATGCGGCGAAACCGGGGGGTAAAACGATGGGTGCCATCTCCGTCTTCTTGCAATCAGCCTACGAGGTCGCGCCGGGGCACAAGGTTTCTCCTCAATGTTTTTATCCGCGCCCGGATGTGGGTTCTTATTTGTTACATCTGGTGCGTCGCCCCTCCCCCAGAATATTTCCTCGGTCCACGAAACAGTTGATTCGCGATTGTTTCCAGCGCCGTCGGAAGCAGCTCGGATCCCTCTTACGCGGGAAATTACCAGATGATGGTCAACATTGGTTCGAGAAGCTTGAAGCAGCGGGCTTCTCCCCTCAATCCCGTCCGGAACAGGTGCCAATTGCACTTTGGAGGGAACTTTTGGTTCCGGAAGCTGTGTCTTGAAACTTTCCGCATCACTTTTAAATATACGTCCAATGCTTTCTTTTTTTCGCGCTACCCCCCTTCTTTTAATGTTCTCCGCCGTGATGGTATCGGCCCAATCGACAACCGCGGGTCTCGTGGGCAGTATCGATGGATTTACCTATATTTCTCCCGAGGGGCATTATCGTGTTCACATCCCGGTTTTGCCTGATTTGGGTGGCACGGTATCCGATACACCGACGGTTGTCGTGTTCCGTGATGATTATGGCGCCCACGTCAGTATCGGCGCGTTTCCTCAGGATGCGACGCAACGTTGGGAGTTATCCACTCGTGGATTAAAAGATTATCTCCCCCATTTCTTCGCTAATTTTGTGCTGCCGGATTTTCGGCAAATGTTTCCCGGCACAACTGTGGAAACAGCCGTCTTTCAGCCGCAGAGTTTCGGCGGAGCTCTGCTGTGCTACACCTTGATGCCGGGTGGCACGATGTTCCCCTCCGAAGTGGCTAATTTTGGCGGATCCGATGAGGTTGTCGTCGCGAAGCGCGGTAACCTCGTTTTTGTGCAGAATCACATCGTTTATGTCGTGAGCGTGGAACTCTCCGAACGATCTATTGAAGGGTCATCCTACAACAAGACTCTCGAAGAAGAAGATAAGATCCTGCGCGAGAGATTGAAGGAAATCGTCGTTGAGATCGAATTCAAACGTCCGAGCGAGTAGGCCGGATACGATACACCCGGAAGCGGCGAACCGGTTCCGGGTGTAATAAACAAGCGCTTAGTTTCCTGAGATTGGTTTACTTGTAGCCCTTCAGGAATTTCTTCTCTGCTTTGAACATTTCCAGCGTCATCTTTTTTATTTCTGCTGGCGAACATACCGCCGAAGTCAACGGATCGAGCATCAGTGCGTAGATCGCTTTCTCGATGGATTTTTCGATACATGCCTGCGCGCCCAGATCGAACATCCGCATGTTGGAATCACACAAGCCCGCCATCTGCGCGGGCAATGAACCATAGCGCGTCGGGTTGATGCCATTGCGATCGATCATGCAGGACACTTCCACGCAGCCATCAGCTGGTAGATTAGTGATCAGCTGTCCCGCGCCGCCGTGATTGTTCATCACATTGCCGTGAATGCGGAAAGGTGAATCCTTTTCGCGGGCCTCGATGATCCAGCTGGCATATTCCCAACTGCGCTCCCACTCCATCGGCTCCTTGCCGGCATTCATGCGCTCGCGTTGCTTGTCCGCTGCTTTGCGCCAGTTTGGCCAACCCTTGGAATAAAAACTTGAACCACCATCGTAGCCCTCGCGGCTGTATTTTTCGATGAGATCAGGACGTTTGCGATAATACGGAAGATACTCGGAAAGATGACCACTCGACTCCGTGATAAACGCTCCAAAGTGCAGCATCATATCCTTGCGCACGATGTCGCGTTGCCAGTCCGGTCCCTCGACCTTATGATGACTTTCCCACACGGGATTTTCCGGACGTCCTGCCGCCATTGCCTGCTTGAGATCGGCCGTCGCCTTCCGTTTGAGCAACGGATACAGGTCCTTGCCTTGATGTTCCAATCTCGTGAACCACGCCATGTGGTTAATGCCGGCGCATTCCCAATCCATATCTTCGACGGGCACTCCGGCGCGACCTGCGAGCAAGCTGCTCGTGCCCTGCACGGAGTGACAAAGCCCGACGACTTGCATCGATGAACTCCGCCCAGCCGCGAGACACATCATCGCCATCGGATTCGTGTAATTGAGCACGATCGCTTTCGGGCAAAGCTCTTCGGCGTCTTTTAAGACTTCGAGAAAGACTGGAATCGTGCGCAGCGATTTAAACAAACCACCCGGACCAATCGTATCACCGATACATTGATCGATGCCGTATTTCTTCGGGATATCGTTATCGAATTCCACACAAGCCGTGCCGCTCACCTCGATGCAATTCACGATGTAGTCTGATCCAGCGAGGACCTTGCGACGTTGCGCCGAACCGATTACTTTCCAGTCCGTCTTACCCAATTGCTTAGCCAAACGAGTGATGAGTTTCGTCATTGTCGTGAGGCGTTCGCGGTCAATATCGACCAGCGCGATCGTGCCGCCCTTATCGCCAGGAATTCGTAAAATATCATTCATGAGGCGCGGGGTGAAAGCACTCCCTGCTCCCATCATGGTTATTTTAATCGGACGAAGAAATTCGCCGGGCAAGCCGCGAGCAGCGGCATCTTTGGTATGATCGGCATGGCCGATTTGTTGTTTTTTAGCAGCGCACATATTCTGGAATGATGAGACTTCAGTTTGGGGTTAGGAGCTTATGATGGGTGATGCCCTGCTTGAGGCACGATAGCAAAAGGTTGATTCAATATGTGCATTATGTGATATTTGATTAATGTCTGCTCCAGGAGATTTCCCCGTAGTTCACGCCATGGCTGAAGAAGTGCGCACCGATCCTAGTTATCACTTCGATAATGCAAATCGTGAGGCCGTCTTCGTGCTTGTCATTCAACGCACTCTATCGGGCAAAGCCTTTTTTCGCGACACCAAGGGGTTCCACGATGTCCCCGCGGATCATGCGATGCTCTTCACGCATAACGAGCCCACTGGATACGGTTACCCTCCCGAGGCGATGGAACCTTATCGGCATCGATTTATATCATTTTCCGGGGCTGGTTTGAAAGACCTCCTCAGATTGATCAGACAGGACTTTGGATCAGTCGTGAGCATGCCCGCCAATTCTGAAGCCACATCTCTGTTCAACGAAATTGGCACGCACTACGAAACACGCACCTTCCGCGATCGCCTGCATCAAAGCGAACTCCTCTATCGCCTACTGCTCGCGCTTTATCGTGAACAAATGCAGGACACGCGCACGAGTGATCCGATCGAGTTTGGTTACCACTACGTGCAGAATCATTTCCGCTCGCCAGTAAACCTCAAAGAAGTGGCTCAAAAATGCGGGATCAGCCGAGAACATTTCATTCGGGAATTTAGCGCGCGCTATCCAGAATCTCCCGGCCACATGTTGCGTCGACTGCGGCTCGATCATGCCCGTGCCATGCTCGACGCCACTCGACTTAGCGTGCAGGACATCGCCCTCGCCAGCGGGTTTACTAGCAGCAATACCTTTTGCCGCGCCTACCGAATCAAACACGGCCTCAGCCCCGGCGCTGGTCGCCGCTGAGGCTTTCGCTCACCAGGGAGTTCCAAGGCAACTACGGTTATCGGTGATCCATCATCACTCGCTCAACATCCGCTGTAGCTTGAACACGTCACGCAAGGCCAAGCTCAGGATATCCTGAACGCCTTGGAGTGCACGATAGCGCGCGACGTTTTGTTTGTTCGGTTTGCACCGCGTCTTTTCATTCACGGCGACGACACCATCGGTGAATAGAGTTATCTTTGCTTTCGCGTTTTTCTGACGTGCTTCAGCCCACGCGACTTGAATCGCGCCGCCGACAGCGGCTCCTTCTTCCTCGACCATCGTGACGACAGACACGCCAAAAATATCAGCCATAATTTGTCGCCACGCTGGTGATTTTGCACCGCCACCCGTCACGCGAATTTCTTTCGCTTTAACCCCCAGTGAAGCAAGTCGCTGCAGGCCATAATTCATCCCCATCGTCACGCCTTCCATCGCCGCGCGAGCCAAATGTGCTTTGTTGAAATTCGTGGCGTTTAGGCCGATCATCGCGCCGGAACCATCGGGCACATTCGGGGTTCGTTCACCGGCGAGATATGGGAGCAGCACCAAACCACCTGCGCCTGCCGGGGTTTTGTTTACGGCTTTATCAAAGGCCTTGTGATCTTGGCCAAAGAGCCAGCGCATCTGTTCGGTCACTGTCGTCACATTCATGGTGCAGAGCAGCGGCAGCCAGCCACCCGTAGATGAGCAAAATGCCGCGATTTCTCCCTCAGGATCGACGACCGCCTGGTCGGCATAAGCGTAGATCGTTCCGCTCGTGCCGAAACTCGCGGTGACGACTCCCGGTTTTACATTACCCGTGCCAATCGCGCCCATCATGTTATCACCACCCCCAGCGGAAACGATCACGTCGGTTGAGAGGCCGTATTTCTTCGCGATCTTCGGTGTGAGTGTGCCTGCGATTGAATCCGACGAACTCAGCTCGGGCAGCCAATCAGCGAGTCGCGAATCGATCGCTTTAATGACTTCCGCGGACCACTCGCGTTTACGCACATCCATCAGCGCCGTGCCAGAAGCATCGCCATGCTCCATGAAGTAGTTTCCCGTCAGATAGAAATTTAGATAATCGTGCGGCAACAGCACGTGACGCAGCTTCTTGAAATTAGCGGGTTCATTCCGTTTCAACCACAGAATCTTGGGCGCGGTAAAACCCGGTAGAATCGCGACGCCCAATTTACGCAGCACCGCTTTTTCGCCACCGAGTTTCTTGGTAAGAATCGCACACTCTTCGCTCGCCGAAGTATCGCACCACAGTTTCGCGGGGCGGATTACGGATCCCTGATCATCAAGAGGCACGAATCCGTGTTGCTGGCCCGATACGCCAATGCCGCTCACTTGTTTGGCATCCACCTTCGCAACCACTGCCTTGATTACTTTGTCGAGCGCTTTGGTCCAACCCTGAGGATGTTGCTCCATGTGGCCGGCCGGTAGTCCTGTAATTGATTTATGCGGAGCGCGAGCCACCGCGACGACCTGACGCGACTTCATGTCCAGGACGACGGCCTTGGTGCTTTGGGTTCCAGAATCGATGCCAATATATAAACTCATAATGTGAAAGTAACTGATCCTAGTGCGGCAAGATTGGCCGACATGCGCAAGCCGGACTTGCCTCTCCACGAAATCCAGCGGCATTCCGCGTCGTGGAACTCTTCGGGTGCTCTAGTTGTTTTCGGTAACTACCGTGCTAAAAATCCCACGTATAACCCACCATCACTCCGACTGCATCGATACCCGGATTGGGATCGGTCTGTCCGCCATTGGACATATGTTGAAACATTATCGATGTGTTCCAACGGATTCCGCGTTCCGTAATATATTCAAAACCTCCCCGCGCAAACCAATTTAAGGTGAAGTCCTGCCCTTGGCCTCCTCGCACGCCCTGCGAATCAAGCAGACCGAAACCTCCGCCCGATCCACCGACCAGAGCCCAAGTGCCCTCTTCGTTCCACCACTCGATCGAAGGTGACCCAGCGAACGCTACATAATGTGATTCCGGCCCCTGTTGCACCCAGCTGCCAATCATCGTAATTCGATGTCTGAGCAGTAGCCGCGACCCATCGCTTAACGATTTTCCGAACACCTCGCCTGAACGCCAAGAGGCTTGGGTTTGCACAAATCGATACGACAAGGGCGTGCCGGTTCCCACTTGCCAGAGTAGTCCCGTCTCCACGGTTAAATCGCCGTGTTCCCACGGGTGTGCGGATTCCGCGTTCTCTCCCCGAGCCATTCCGACTAGCAGTAAGACCAATAAATAGAAACGTGTCAGAGTGGTTAACATGGTTACGTCCCGTGGGGCGATTTGCCGCACTGGGATAGTCCTAAGAAGGGGACGCTTTCGAATAGGCGTCAATACAGGCGGCCCTTTCGCGATGCTCGTAACCATAAATGCCTTTGACCAGACCGGCTACGACTCCTTAGCGTGGACGACTCTTTATTTAACATTCGATACTACGATACCATGTCCGAGTCACCTACCATCATCTACACCAAAACTGACGAAGCTCCTGCACTCGCCACCTATTCGTTTCTGCCGATTGTGCAGGCGTTTACCAAGCACGCTGGGATCAACGTTGAGACTCGCGACATCTCGCTAGCCGGACGTATTCTCGCCCATTTTCCCGAAAGTCTGACTGAAGACCAACGCATCGGTGATTATCTCACCGAACTCGGTGAACTCGCCGGCAAGCCCGAAGCGAACATCATTAAGCTGCCCAACATCAGCGCTTCAGTTCCCCAGCTTAACGAAGCTATCGCCGAACTCCAATCGCAGGGCTTCGCCATTCCTGATTTCCCACCGGAACCCAAGACTGACGCCGAAAAGGAAACTAAGGCCCGCTACGGCAAAGTCATGGGCAGCGCGGTGAATCCTGTTCTGCGTGAAGGTAATTCGGATCGTCGGGCCCCCAAGGCCGTTAAGGAATACGCCCGCCAGCATCCACACTCCATGGGCGCATGGTCAGCCGATTCTAAGACCAGTGTCGCCACGATGGCGGCGAATGATTTCTTCTCGAATGAGGAATCCGTCGTCGTATCCG
>Ga0105055_10004091_pt1 | contig 21655 bp, 16 predicted proteins | sample BON03_FD_78090 | JGI IMG/M metagenome (GOLD analysis project Ga0105055, IMG submission 78090) | Freshwater microbial communities from Lake Bonney liftoff mats and glacier meltwater in Antarctica - BON-03 | ecosystem: Environmental > Aquatic > Freshwater > Ice > Glacier meltwater | place: Lake...
GGAGGCTGCGTCGGCAAGGCGTCAAGAGCGCCGCTGGTCCTGAGGGAGTTCATCGCTGCCTTTCAGGCCGACAGCTCCCGGTCAGACATTCCGTGCGGAGCGACGTCGCGAAGCCGAAACACACAACTCCCACGGTCTCCGGGCTTCGCGCCCGGCGCTCCGCCGGCCTCTCCCATCCAAACCGCTTCTTTCGAAGCGGCAAAGAGTCATGCGCCAAACCTTCTCCCGCCGGAACAAATGAGGCACAAGGCCGCCATGCTCGCCGACTCGATCCTTTCCCCGCCCGCGCCATCGCTCGCTGACGCCCGGGCCACGCTGGAGCGGGTCTGGGGCCATAGCGATTTCCGCGGCCTTCAGGCCTTGGTGGTGACCGAAATCCTCGCCGGGCGCGATGTCGTCGCTGTCCTGCCCACCGGCGGCGGCAAGAGCGTCTGCTACCAGATCCCGGCCATGCTGCGGCCCGGCCTCGGCCTGGTGGTTTCGCCCCTGATCGCCCTTATGACCGACCAGGTCGAGGCGCTGAAACAGCAGGGGGTGGCTGCGGCGCGGCTGGATTCGGGCGTCTCGATGGACGACCGCTCGGCCATCTGGACCCAGGCCCGGGCTGGCGCACTGGACCTGCTCTATGTCTCACCCGAGGGACTGGCGCAGCCGCATCTGATCGACCGGCTGCACGACCTGCCCCTTTCGTTGATCGCCATCGACGAAGCCCATTGTGTCTCACAATGGGGACATGATTTCCGCCCGGATTACAGGACCCTGGGCCGGCTGGCCGAACTGTTCCCCGGCGTGCCGCGTATCGCCGTCACCGCCACCGCCGACGCCCGCACCCGCGACGACATCGTCCGCTCACTGCGGCTGGGGGATGCGAAGGTCGTGGTCGACAGCTTCGCGCGCCCGAACCTGCAACTCTCGGCAGTCCGCAAGGAATCTGGGTCCCGCGCGAAGACCGACGCCGCGGTCATCGATCTGGTGCGGCAGCGGCGCGGCAAGTCCGGCGTGGTCTATTGCGGCAGCCGCGACGGCTGCGAACGGGTGGCGGAGGCGCTGCGGAGCGCCGGCACCAATGCCATCGCCTATCACGCCGGTATGGAGGCACGCGACCGCGACCGCCGGCTGGAGCGTTTCCTCGCCGAGGACGGGGCGGTCATGGTGGCGACCATCGCCTTCGGCATGGGGGTGGACAAGGCCGATGTCCGCTTCGTAATCCACGCCGACCCGCCCGGCTCGCTGGAGGCCTATTGGCAGGAGATCGGCCGCGCCGGCCGCGACGGCGAACCGGCCGATGGCATCACCCTGTACGGTCCCTCCGACATCGCCTGGACGCTGAAACGGCTCGAGGGCCGACCGATGGCCGAAGCGGTCAAGGCCGTGCAGGTAAAGAAGGCCCGTCAGCTGTTCGCCATGCTGGACGGCACCGTCTGCCGCCCCCAGGCCGTGCGTCGCTATTTTGGGGAAGGGGCGGCAGAGGCTTGCGGCGTCTGCGACCTCTGCCTCGACCCGCCGGCCCTGTTTGATGCGAGCGTCCTGGCCCAGAAAGCCCTCGCCGCTGTCCAGCGTCTCGGCGAACGGTTCGGCAAGACCCGGGTCATCGACCACCTGCTGGGCAAGACGAAAGACCCCCAGCCGTGGGAGGCCGCCCTGTCGACCTGGGGCATCGGCGCCGACATCGCCCAGCACACCCTGCGCGATGTGGTCGATCACCTGATGTTCGAGGGCCTGCTGGTCGAGGACCCCAATGACGGCAAGCCGCTGGTCCGGCTCGGCGACCCAGAGGCCGTGCGCGCCGTCTATCGCGGCGAACGGGTCATCGAGGTCCGCGCCGCCCCACGCGCCGCCCCGGTGCGCGAACGCACCCGCCCAAAGAGCGGACTTGGCCGCAACACCGCGCTGGAATCGCTGGACGCCGACGTCCGCACCCGATTCGAGACCCTGCGCGCCTGGCGTCGCGACCGCGCCGCCGAACAGCACGTCCCGCCCTATGTCATCTTCCAGGACAAGACCCTGCTGGAAATCGCCATCGCCGAACCGAGTGACCTCGCGCGGCTGGGCCATATCTCCGGCGTCGGCCAGTCCAAGCTGGACCGCTACGGCAAGGGGGTTCTGGAGGCGTTGCGCCAAGGCTCGACCTGAGCCTCAAACGAAGACCACCGTTCGCGCGGTAAGGTTCGCGCAAGGTCTTGGAAGGAGCCCCTTAAACTTTCATCGTCACAGTCTGACGGTGATCCCCAGCCATTCCCCGTCCCCGGTCGACAAACTGGCTCTGGCCGTCGTGCATCAGCCCGAACGCGCCATTCCCGCCCCGGTCGGCGCGCGCGAGGAATCCCTGCGTCTGCTGCTCCAGACCGCCGCCGATGCGGGCGTGACCCGGATCGCCACCAAACCCGACGGCGACGGCGAGCGCTGGCTGGGTCAGGCCTGGCCCTTCCCCTCCCCGTTCCAGGTCTCGGTCAGGACCGTATCCGTCAGCGAGGGCGTCGACCGGGTCGAGGCCCGCGCCCGCCGCTCGCTGGAACGTCTCGGCCTGCCGCGCGGCGACCTTCTGCTGATCTCCGGTGCCGCCGATCTGGCCGGGGCCGAGGGCCGTGCCCTGTGGGATCGGCTTCTGGCCCTCAAGGACCGGGGCCTGTACCGCCGCATCGGCTTCTGCGCCACGATCGCGGACGGCCCGGCCCTGCTGGCCCGCCGCTTCCAGCCGGACGTGGTCCAGCTGCGTTGCAATCTGCTCGACCAGCGCGCCCAGCATTCCGGCGTCCTGTCCGAACTGGCCGCCCTCGACGTCGCCATCCACGCCGCCTCGGTGTTCGCCGACGGCCTGCTGTTCGTTGGGGCCGAGGCCCTGCCGCCCGAAATGCACCGCCACGGCCCGGCCCTGTCGCGTATCCGCCGCCGTCTGGCCGAGGCCCGCGTCGATCCGATGCAGGCCACCCTGGCCTATGCCATGGGCCTGCCCGAGGTGTCTGCCGTGGTCGCCAGCATCGCCTCGGCCGCCGAACTGCGCGCTGTCATCGCCGCCGCCCACGCCCCGACCCCGGCGCTGGACTGGGCCGCCCTGCAACTGGAGCCGGCAGCCGCCGACACCAGCGCTCAGGAACATGGCCGCATCAGTAGCGCAGCCTGATACCGACCCAGGCCGAGCGCCCCGGCTCGCCATAGCCGAACACCTGCTGATAGCGTTCGTCGGACAGGTTCTCGATCCGAGCCGTCACGCTAACCGCCCCGGTCACGGCGTATGACCCGTTAAGATTGGTGATGACGAACCCTTTCCGCACGCCACCCGCGTCGTCCTGGTCCCCCTCGGCCCTCACGGTCAGGGCCCCCGACAGCCGCTCACCCGTCCAGCCCAGGGTCGCCGACCCCGCCTGTTCCGGCGCGCGAAGCAGCCGCGCCCCGGTCGTCAGGTCCCGCGCGTCGGTCCAGGCCCAGGCGAGGCTGAGATCGAACCCTCTCCCCAGCCGCGCCCGGCCCTCCAGCTCAACCCCATCGGTCGCTGTCTCGGCGACATTGACGTAAAAACTGTCGAAGGTCATCGGATCAAAGACATAGGTGATCTGATCCACGACAGTCAGCCGGTAGACCGTCGCCCGGCCCTCGAACTGCCCGTTCGCCGAGGCCCAGCCGATCGCGCCCTCAGACCCCACCGCCGTCTCTGGCCGCAACACGGGGAAGGGGGTCGACGAGAAGCAGAAATCACACACCGCCTGACTGATCGACGGAGCCTTGAACCCGGTCCCGTAAGCCGCCGACAGGGTGATCCCGCCGCCGACATCAAAGGCACCGGAGACCCGGCCCGTGGTCTTCGATCCGAAATCGTCCGTCTCGTCGATCCGCAGCGCACCGGTCAGGCTGAGCCGGGGCGCCGGTTCGATCCGGGCTGTGGCAAAGGCCGAGGTCGTGCCCAGCTGTTCGGTCAGGCCGGTGGACAGGCTGCCTTGAGTCTCCTCGCGCTCGGCACCGATGACGAAAGCCACGCCCGCTGCCGCGCCGTCCGCCTGCCAACGCGCGATCTGTCGATCCGCCTCGAAGGTCGAAGGAAAGGCCGAGAGCGTCTCCCGTGCGATGTCCGAGGCCGACAGGCTGAACTGGTGTGCAAGGCCCAGAGCATTCAGACGCAGACGGCCGAAGCCCGACCATTGCGTGCTGGACTGGCTGTCGGGCGTGTCGGCCAGCACGAACCTCGGTGCCGGAAAGCCGTCGAGGTCGGCCTGACTGTCGGTCCAGCGCAGCGAACCGTCCACCGCCACATCGGGCGTCAGGACAGAGCGGCCCCGTGCGCCCACCGTGGTCGCCGTGAAACCATCGACCTCGGGATTACCGTCCTTCGCGTCCGCCGCCGAGATGCCGCCGGTGTCGAAATGCGAAACCCAGGCCCCGAAGCCATACCGTTCGGTCGAGATCCCTGCGGCCAGCCGACCCCGGAGGGTATCGAGCGACCCGGCCTCCAGATCGGCGGCGAGGCCGTCGAGATCGACAGTGGTGAAGGCGATGACCCCGCCGATGGCATCGGAGCCCCACAGCGACGACTGCGGCCCCGACAGCACCTCGATCCGCTCAATGTCGGCCAGTTCAAAGCCTGAGAAGTCAAAGGCGCCGTTGACCTCGGCCGGGTCATTGACCGGAACGCCGTCGACCAGCACCAGGGTCTTGCCGGGTGCGGCCCCGCGCATCCGCACCTGGGCGACGCCACCGAAGGCACCGGAGCGCACCACCGAAAGCCCCGGCACGTCGGCCAAGATGTCGGCGGCGAAGACCGCGCCGCGCTGGTCAATGGTTGAGCGGTCGATAACCCGAGCGCCGGGTGTATCGGCGACGATGGCTGGCAGACGGGTGGCGGTCACCACCACCTCGGCCAGGATTTTGTCGGGATCATCGGGGGTTTGAGCGTGAACGGACAGGGGAATCAACACAGCCGCAGCCGTGGCATAGAGGATGGATCGCGTCATGCGCGGGTCTCCGTCGGCCCGGCGCTGGCGCTGCGCGGGGCAGGATGAAAGCGACCGACCCGGCCCTCGACAGAGGGCGCGGCGCTTGGATCGGGTCGCTTCGACGGAACCGCTTCCACGCAAGCGGAAGGGTTGGTCCCACGCCTCTGTCTGGTCCCGGACAGCGGGCGAGCGACGTCGGCGGCCAGGTCTCCTGGCTTGCGGGTCAAAAACTGCCGTCCACGCCTTCCCGGTTGCCCAGTGGCGCCGGGGATATCTCCCCGGATCGAACGACAGCCTCGCCGCCTACAGTTGCGGGCACAGCCGCGGTGTTTGACCGCGTTCCCTTAACCGCCTGCCGGGCTTGTCGCAGCGCCTTGAAGCCTGCGCAAGGTGCTTGAGCGCGCCTCCGCAATCCTTCACCCTGCATCACTCCGATGAACGCCCTCCTTGCCCATCCCCCGAAAGCCGCAGCCGCCTCCTCCAGCGAGGGCGTGACGCCGGTCATGGCGCAATTCCTGGCGGCCAAGGCGGCCCAGCCGGACGCCATCGTCTTCTTCCGCATGGGCGATTTCTACGAACTGTTCTTCAAGGATGCCGAGATCGCCTCGGCGGCGCTGGGCATCACCCTGACCAAGCGCGGAAAACACCAGGGTCAGGACATTCCCATGGCCGGGGTGCCGGTGCATGCGCTGGACGGCTATCTGGCACGACTGATCCGGCAGGGGTTCAAGGCCGCCATCTGCGAACAGCTGGAAGCCCCTTCCGAGGCGCGCAAGCGCGGCTCCAAGGCCGTGGTCCATCGCGACATCGTCCGCGTCGTCACCCCCGGCACCCTGACCGAGGACAGTCTGCTGGATGCGCGCGGAGCCAACCGGCTGGCCGCCGTCTCGGTACGCAAGGGCCGGGCGGCGGTGGCCGTAGTTGAGCTGTCGGCCGGATCGGTCGATGCCGTGGCCTGTTCGCTGGACGACCTCGGCGCGACCCTGGCCTCGTTCCGGCCCTCGGAAATCCTTGTGCCCGACCGCCTGTTCTCGGACGAGACGACCAAAGCGGCACTCGACGGCTCGGGCGGTGTGGTCCAGGCTCTGCCGCAGGCGCTGGCCGAGCCGGTCGGGGCGCGGGTCCGCGTCGAGCGACTGTACGGCGTCGCCTCGCTGGACGGTTTCGGGGCCTTCGAGGAGGCCGAGGTCTCGGCGCTGGGCCTGATCGCCGCCTATCTGGAAACGACCCAGGCCGGCAGGATCCCCGCCCTGTCGCCTCCGCGCCGGTCGGGCGGCAGCGGTTTCCTGGCCATCGACCCGGCGACCCGGCTCAGCCTCGAGATCGACCGCACCCAGCGAGGCGAACGCGAGGGCTCACTTCTGGCCTGTATCGACCGCACCGTCACCTCGGGCGGAGCGCGGGCCCTGGCTGAACGCATCGCCCGGCCGCTGCGCGACCCAGCCGCCATCAATCACGGCCTCGACGCCGTCGAATGGCTGCTGGAGCGCCGGGACCTGAGGCGCGACCTGCGCGACGGCCTGCGCGCTTCGTCCGACGTCGCCCGCGCCACCTCCCGCCTCGTGCTGGGCCGGGGCGGGCCGCGTGACCTCGCCGCCATCCGCACCGGCCTGTCGGTCGCCGAGGGCATCGCCGGTCTGTTCCCACCGGTCCATGATCCGCTGACCGGCCCGCCCGCCCGCATCGTCACCGTGCTGGATCGGCTGGCCCTGTCGCCCGACCTCGGCCGCCTGCTGGTCGATCTGGCCGAGGGTCTGGTCGCCGAGCCGCCGCATCTGGCCCGCGACGGCGGCTTCGTCTCCGCCGGCTACCGCCCCGAGCTGGAAGAGGCCCGCCGCCTGCGCGATGACAGCCGCCGCGTCGTCGCCGACCTCGAGGCTCGCGCGATCGCCGAGGCCGGAGTACCGTTCAAGATCAAGCACAACGCCGTCCTCGGCTATTTCCTCGAGACCAGCGCCAGGGCCGCCGAGCCCCTGCTGCGGCCGACCGGCGACAGTCCTTTCATCCACCGCCAGACTCTGGCCAACCAGGTCCGCTTCACCACCGTCGAACTGTCCGAACTGGACGCGAAAATCGGCCAGGCCGGGCATCGGGCCCTGGCCATCGAGGGCGAGACCTTCGAGACCTGGCGCACCACGGTACAGTCTCTGTCCCGGCCATTGCAGGCTGTGGCCGAGGCGCTGGCCGAACTGGACGCTCATGCGGCCTTGGCAGAATGGGCCGAAGAGGTCGGTGGCGTTCGCCCTGCCATCGACGACAGCGGTTGTTTCGAGATTACGGCCGGGCGGCATCCGGTGGTCGAGGCGGCGGTGAAGGCGCAAGGCGACCCCTATACGCCCAACGACTGCAGACTGGACGGGTCCGGCGCGGCCGCCTCCCGGCTGTCGATCGTCACCGGGCCGAACATGGCCGGCAAGTCAACCTTCCTGCGCCAGAATGCGCTTCTGGTCGTGCTGGCCCAGGCTGGGGCCTTCGTGCCGGCCAAGGCCATGCGGCTGGGCGTGGTTGACCGGCTGTTCAGCCGGGTCGGGGCCGGCGACGACCTCGCCCGCGGCCGCTCGACCTTCATGACCGAAATGGTCGAGACCGCCGCCATCCTGACCCAGGCCACCGACCGCAGCTTCGTGGTGCTGGACGAAATCGGACGCGGCACCGCCACCTATGACGGCTTGGCCATTGCCTGGGCCGTGGCCGAGGCCCTGCACGACCGCAACCGCGCCCGCACCCTGTTCGCTACCCATTATCACGAACTGGCCGGGCTGGAGTCGCGACTGGCCCATGTCTGCAATCTGTCGATGACGGCGCGGGAGTGGAACGGCGATCTGATCTTCCTGCACGAAGCCGTGCCGGGTGCCGCCGACCGCTCCTATGGCGTCCAGGTCGCCAAACTGGCCGGAGTGCCCGCCGCCGTGGTGGCCCGCGCCCGCGAGGTACTAGACCGGCTGGAAAGCGAAAAAGCCGCCACGGTCCGCCTGGACGACCTGCCCCTGTTCGCCGTCGCGGAATCCCCGCCGCCGCCGCGTTCGTCCGCCGTCGAAGACGCGCTTCAGGCCATCGAACCCGATGAACTGTCCCCACGCGAGGCGCTGGAAGCCCTCTACCGCCTCAAGGGTCTGGGCCACCGGTGACCGATGCCCTCGATGACCGGCTGATCGAGGCCGCGTCCGCACCCGACGTGCGCAAGGCCGTTGCAGCGATCCTGAAAGACTCCTGGGACGCCGCCCGCACCCGCGTCGCCCGACGTCTCGACGCCGGCGGCGAAGGCGTCGAGGTGGCCCGGCTCTATTCCACCGCCGCCGATGACCTGCTGGCGGCCCTGTGGCGGTTCACCACAGAATCCCTCTATCCGGCGGCCAATCCGAGTGAGGCCGAGCGGCTCAGCCTGATCGCGGTCGGCGGTTATGGCCGTAGCGTTCTGGCACCCTTCTCGGATCTCGACCTGCTGTTTTTGCGCCCGTGGAAGTCGACTCCCCGCACCGAACAGGTGGTCGAATTCATGCTCTATGTTCTTTGGGACATCGGCGTGAAGGTCGGACAGTCAGCGCGGTCTGTCGATGAATGCCTGGCCCTGGCCCGCTCCGATATGGTGATCCGCACCACCCTGCTGGAAGCCCGGCCCCTGGTGGGTGACCAGGCCCTGGCCGCCGACTTCATCAACCGGTTCCACGCCCAGGTGGCCAAGGCCGACCCTCGCCCCTTCATCGCAGCCAAACTGGAGGAGCGCGACATACGCCACCAGAAGTCCGGGGCTGTCCGCTACCGGGTCGAGCCCAACGTCAAGGACGGCAAGGGCGGCCTGCGCGACCTCAATACCCTGTTCTGGATCGCCCGTTCGCTGGCACCGGACAGCCCGCTGGGGGCCCGGGCGCTCGACGACCTGCTGACCGCGCGCGAACGCCGGACTTTCGAGGAGGCTTTCGACTTCCTGTGGCGGGTCAGGGCTCATCTGCATCTCATCGCCGGTCGGCCTGAGGAAAAACTGACCTTCGATCTCCAGCCCGAGGTGGCGCGGCGGATGGGCTGGCGCGGGCGCGGCGACGAACCGGCCGTCGAACGGTTCATGCGGCGCTATTTCCTCGTGGCCCGCGACGTCGGTGCCCTGACCCGCGCCCTGTCGGCCAAGCTGGAGGCGCGTCAGCAGAAAGCGACGCTGAGCCTTTCGCGCCTCATCCCGGGCCGCAAGCGCAGACTGGGCGTCGGGGGCTTTATCAAGGATGCTGGCCGCCTGTCGGTCACTGGCCCGGAGGTCTTCGTCGCCGCGCCCGAGAAGCTGCTGATGCTGTTTCGCACGGCGGACGAACACGACCTCGATCTACACCCGGACGCCTTCTCTGCCGTCAGCCGCTCATTGTCACTGATCACCCCGACCCTGCGCCGCGCCCCCGGAGCGACCCGCGCCTTTCTCGACATCCTGGCCCACGGACAGCGCCCCTATCGCGTCCTCACGATGATGAATGAGACCGGCCTGCTGGGTCGGTTCCTGCCCGAATGGGGACGGATCGTCGGCCAGACCCAGTTCAACATGTACCACGCCTATACGGTCGATGAGCACACCCTCCAGGCCATCGGCCTGATCAACGACATCGCCCGTGGCAAACTGAAGGTCGACCACCCGACCGCCAGCGAAATCGTCCATCGTATCGACGATTTCGAGGCCCTGATGCTGGCCATGCTGCTGCATGACGTCGGCAAGGGTGGTGACCGAGGCCAGCTGGAAGACGGGGCCATCGCGGCGCGGCGCGCCTGCGACCGGCTGGGCCTCGACCCGCGACGAACCGAGTTCGTGGTCTGGCTGGTGCGCAATCACCTGGCGATGTCTGACTATGCCCAGAAGCGGGATGTGTCCGATCCGGCGACGGTCAGGGCCTTCACCAGACTGGTGGGCGATCCCGAGCGGTTGCGGACCCTGCTGGTCCTGACCGTGGCCGACATACGGGCGGTCGGGCCGGGCGTCTGGAACGCCTGGAAGGGCGGACTGATCCGCGATCTGTACCAACGGACAGAGGGCGTGTTTCGCGGCGAGGACGTGACCCACGCCGACCCCCTGGACGACCATCCAGATCTGGTCACCCGCGCCCGCGCCAAGGGAGCCGCTGCCGAGGCCCTGAAGGTGGAGGCCGACGAGGCCGGAGAACACCCCGCCACCCGGGTCGCCGTCGCCGCGCGCGACCGGCCGGGACTGTTCGTCGATCTGGCGGCGGCGCTGGCCGCTGCCGGAGCCGACGTCGTCGGCGCGCGGGTCGCCACCGCGACGGACGGGACGGCGCTGGATGTGTTCGAACTCCAGGACGGCGGCGGTGCGCCCTATGGCCAGGCCGAACCCCGTCGCCTGACCCGATTGATCACCGCTCTGGAGACCGCCGCGCGTGGCGGAGCCCGGATCGCGCCGGCTCCGGTCGCAAAACCCAGTCCGCGCCGGGCCGCCTTCGACGTGAGGCCCACAACCATTGTCGATCTGGACGCAAGTCCCGATGCGGCCGTGGTCGAGGTGTCCGGCGCTGACCGACCGGGCCTGCTGGCCGACCTCGCCCGCGTCCTGGCCGACAACAGCCTGTCGATCCGCTCGGCCCATATTGCCGGTTTCGGCGAGCGGGCGGTGGACAGTTTCTACGTCACCGACACCCGGGGTCGAAAGCCGAACCCAGGGCCGAGGCTGGAGCGACTGCGGCTGGAACTCGAGGCCGTGCTGGACCGCACCGACCGGGCCGGAACCCGGTTGTCCAGCCCGGTTCGGGCCAGCCTGCGCGACGTCTCGGAGGTCGGACGACGCGGTTCCGCGCCGGACCCCGTATCGCGCACGCCGGAAGCAGGATAAGCGCTGAATCGAGCCATCTCCCCGAACCCCTCGAAACACCACATGAGCCTCGCCCGTAACACCCTGGTGCAAGCGACCCTGACGCTGGGCAGCCGCGTACTCGGTTTCGCCCGCGACATGGCCCTGGCGGCCCGCTTCGGTCAGGGGCCGATGATGGACGCCTTCACCACCGCGCTGATGCTGCCCAATATGTTCCGGCGGCTGTTCGCCGAGGGAGCCTTCGCCCAGGCCTTCGTGCCGGTCTATGGCGGGGTCCGCGCGCGCGAAGGGGATGAGGCGGCGGCGGTGACGGCGTCCGAGGCCATGTCCTTCATGCTGGCCGTGGTGGCCGCCTTCTGCATCCTGTTGCAGGTGCTGATGCCGTGGATCATGCCGTGGTTGCTCTCGGCCTATCGCGACCAGCCACAGATCATGTCGGTGGCGGTGACCGCGACCCAGCTGGCCATGCCCTATCTGGCCTGTATGACCGTGGCCTCGCTGTTGTCCGGCGTGCTCAACACCGGCGGCCGGTTCGCCCTTTCGGCGGGCGTGCCGGTGTTTTTGAACCTCTGCACCCTGGTGCCGCTGCTCTCCGCCTATCTCGTGCCCGCCAGCCAGAAGGATGTTCTGCTGTGGGTCACCGTCGCCGTGACCGTGTCCGGTCTGATCCAGGCTGGCCTGCTGTGGTGGGGCGTACAACGGTTGGGCGTCACCATCCGCCTGTCCTGGCCTCGCCTGACACCCAATGTGAAACGGGCCCTCGCCCTGGCCGTTCCCGGAGCCCTGGCCGGTGGAGCCATGCAGATCAATGCAGTGGTCAGCCAGATGCTGGCTGGATCGGACGAAGGAGCCCGATCGGTGATCTACAATGCCGACCGCCTGTACCAGTTACCGCTGGGCCTGATCGGGGTGGCCATCGGCCTGGCCCTGGTGCCCCGCCTGACCCACGCCTTTGTTTCGGGCGATCATGACGGCGGGCGCAAGACCCTCGACGACGGCATCACCCTCGCCATGGCCTTCACCCTGCCGGCTGCCGTGGCCCTGTTCGTCATCCCCTACTTCATCATGGACGCTACCGTCACCCGCGGGGCCTTCACCAGCGCGGATGCCGCCCGCACCGCCGATGTGCTGCGCCAGTTCGCCTGGGGCGTGCCGGCCTTCGTCCTGGCCAAGGTTCTGACCCCACCCTTCTTCGCCCGCGAGGACACCCGTCGCCCCATGATCTATGCCGTCGTCGCGGTGGCCTTCACCGTCGTCGTCGGCACCGCTCTGTTCTTTGGCCTGTCCCGCATCGGTATCGACGGCGTGTTGGGTCTGGCGGTCGCCACCAGCCTGTCGGCCTGGATCAATGTCTCCCTGCTGGTCGGAACCCTGATTCGCGAGGACGCCTGGCGTCCTACGCCGGCCTTCCTGTCGCGCCTGCTCCGGGTCCTCGCCGCCAGCGCCGTCATGGCCGCCCTGCTGGTTGTTGCGGGGATCGGCTATGAGACCCTGAGCCGCCTTCTGCTGGCCAAGGAAATCGCAGTCCTGGTAGTCGCCGGCGTCGGTGCCCTTGTCTATGGGGCCTGCATCGTGCTTTTCCGCGCCGTCAGCCTCTCCGAACTCAAGGCGGCGCTGAAGCGTGAACCGGGCGCGATCGCGCCGACCGGACTGGATTTATGACCGACGCCTCCCCCGAAACCGCCCCGCCCGCCTACCAGGGCCCTCGCCGCGTCCTCAGCGGTATCCAGGCCTCGGGAGCCCTGCATCTGGGCAACTATCTGGGCGCGCTGAAGCGGTTCACCCAGCTGCAGGACACGGGCGCACCCTGTTTCCTGTTCGTTGCCGATCTGCATGCCATCACGGTCTGGCAGGACCCGGCCCTGCTGACCGCCCAGACGCGCGAAATCGCCGCCGCCTATCTGGCGTCCGGCCTCGATCCGGCGCGCTCGATCATCTGGCCCCAGTCAGCGGTGCGAGCCCATTCCGAACTGGCCTGGATCCTCAACTGCGTCGCCCGCCTCGGCTGGCTGGACCGGATGACCCAGTTCAAGGAGAAGTCGGGCAAGCACAAGGAACGCTCCAGCGTCGGCCTCTACACCTACCCTGTGCTTCAGGCCGCCGACATCCTGCTCTACAAGGCCACCGAGGTGCCGACCGGCGAGGACCAGAAACAGCACCTCGAACTGACCCGCGACATCGCCCAGAAATTCAACACCGACTTCAACGCACCCGGCTTCTTCCCCCTGCCCGAACCCCTGACCCAGGGGCCGGCCCCGCGCGTCATGTCCCTGCGTGACGGCGCAGCCAAGATGAGCAAGTCCGACCCTTCGGACCAGTCGCGCATCAATCTGACCGACGACGCCGACACCATCGTCGCCAAGATCCGCAAGGCCCGCACCGATCCCGATGCCCTGCCCGAAACGCTGGAGGGCCTCGAGGGTCGCGCCGAGGCGAAGAACCTGGTCACCATCTACGCCGCCCTGGCCGACATGAGCCGCGAGGCCGTACTGGCCGAATTCGCGGGTCAGGGCTTCGGGGCCTTCAAGCCAGCCCTCGCCGACCTCGCGGTCGCCTCCATGGCCCCGGTCAGCGCCGAAATGCGCCGGTTGATGGACGATCCGACCGAAATCGACCGCGTCCTCAAGGACGGCGCCGAACGCGCCACCGCCATCGCCGACCCGGTCGTGGATGAGGTCAAGACGATCGTGGGATTCTGGCGCGCCTGATCAGCCGACGCGGTCCATCCGCGCGATGAAGAAGCCGTCCAGCCCGCCCTTTTCCGCCCACATCGATGGCAGGATACGCAGCCAGCCTTCGGGCGTCAGCGCCTGTTCCGGCGCGCCCACGGCGACAGGATCAGCCGGGGCTGTGCGGAACTCCGGATTGCGGCGCAGGAAGGCGATGATCTGGGTCTCACCCTCCTCGCGCTCCAGCGAACAGACACAATAGACCAGCCGCCCACCCGGCCTGACCCGTTCGGCGGCGGCATCCAATAGCCGGTGCTGGACGTCGGCCAGTTTGGCGACATCGGCGGGCTTGGTGGCGCGCAGGACTTCGGGATTACGCCGGAAGGTGCCTGTGGCGGTGCATGGCGCGTCCAACAGGACGGCGTCGAAGCTGCGCGGATCGTCCCAGTCCTCGGCCGGAACGGCGACGACCTCGGCGGACAGGTCGGTCCGCGCCAGATTTTCCGTCAGCCGCCGGAGCCGCGGGGCCGACCGGTCCAGCGCCACGACGGTCGCGCCGGACGCCGCGAGTTGCAGCGTCTTGCCCCCGGGGGCGGCGCAGAAATCAACGATGGAGTCTCCGGCCATCGGCTTCAGCAGCCTGACAGGTACCGCGGCAGCGGCGTCCTGAACCCACCAGATGCCGTCCTCAAAGCCGGGCCAGCCGGCGAGGTCGCCGCGGCGGCCCGTTCGAACCGTCCCGCCCGCCAGGACTTCGCCGTCCATGGCCTCGGCGATCGCGGCGGCATCCGCTTCCGGCTTGAGGCTGAGGTCGGTCGCAGGCTCCTCGCGCGCGGCCAGGGCCAGGGCCGCCAGCGTCGCCTCGCCATAGGTGGCGCGCCAGCGGGCGGCCAGCCATTCAGGCAGGTTGGACTCGGCTGTGGTCAGACCCGGCCCCTCGCGCTCGATGCCGCGCAGGACGGCATTGACCAGATTCTTGTACGGACGGGTCTTGGTCTCGCGTTCGGCCAGTTTCACGGCCGTCGACACCGAAGCAAAGGCCGGGGTCTCGAGCACAAGGGTCTGGGCCAGAGCCACGCGTAATATGGTCCGCACCGCCAGCGGCGGGGCCTTCTGCAGTTTGCGGTCCAGGATCTGGTCGATCTCGCCCAGACGGCGCAGGGCCGCCATGGCCACCGCGCGGGCGAAGGCACGGTCGGGACCGGGCAGGTCCGAAACCTCGCGGAACGACAGGGCGGCATCCAGCCCGCCCCGGCCCTCAAGCGCCGCGTTCAACAGCACTCCTGCGGCCAGTCGTGCCTCGACACCGATGTCAGCCGCCTCGTCGGGGACCTCGACGCGCGACGGCCGGGCGGGACGCGACCCGGTCCGCGCCTTGTCCGCCATGCGGCGGCCGCGCGCCGATGAACTCTTGCCGCCTCGCGCCTCGGTCAAACCGACACCTGCGTGCCCAGTTCGACCACACGCCCGGGGGGAATATGGAAGAAGTCGGTCGGGTTGGCGGCGTTTCTCATCAGGAAGATGTACAGGCGATCCTGCCACAAGGGCATACCCTTGTGCGCCGACGGGATCACCGAACGGCGACCGAGGAAGAAGCTGGTCGACATGATGTCGAACTTCAGCCCCTGTTTCCGGCACAGGCCGAGGGCCTTGGGCACGTTCGGCTGCTCCATGAAGCCATAGCTGATGGTGAGTTTCTTGAAGTCGTCATTGATCGGCTCCAGCGAGATACGATCCGCCTCACTCACCCTCGGCCGGTCGGTGGTGCGCACGGTCAGGATGACGTTTTTCTCGTGCAACACCTTGTTGTGTTTGAGATTGTGCATCAGGGCCACGGGCGCGATGTCCGCGTCCGAGGTTAGGAAGATGGCGGTGCCCGGCGCGCGATACGGTGGCCGGGCGCGCAGCATCTCGATCAGATCGACCAGCGGCAAACTGTCCTTTCGGGTCTTGGCGGTCAGAAGCTGGGTCCCGCGCACCCAGGTCCACATCACCAGGACGATACCGCCGCCCATGGCCAGGGGAGCCCAGGCCCCCTGGGGAATCTTCAGCAGGTTGGAGCCGAAGAAGGCCAGATCGATAATCAGGAACGGGGTGATGGCGACCACGCTCAGCGGCAGGCTCCATTTCCACATCCGGCGGACGATGAACCATGCCAGCAGACTGTCGACGAGCATGGCCCCCGTCACGGCCACGCCATAGGCACCGGCCAGCTGGGAGGAGGTCGGGAACAGCATCAACAGAAGCAGCACGCCGATCAGCATCATCAGATTGACCGACGGGACGAAGATCTGGCCTGCTTGGCTCTCACTGGTCTGAAGCATCTTGATGCGCGGCAGCAGGCCCAGCTGGACCGCCTGTTGCGTCAGGGAGAAGGCCCCTGTGATCACGGCCTGGCTGGCGATTATCGTGGCCATGGTCGCGAGGATCAGCACCGGCCAGTAAATGCCCCGGGGCACCATTTCCCAAAACGGGTTCAGCCGGGCCGACGGATCACTCAGCACCAGCGCGCCCTGACCCAGATAGTTGAGCATCAGGCACGGCAGAACGAACCAGAGCCAACCGGCCCGGATCGGCGACTTCCCGAAATGGCCCATGTCCGTATAGAGCGCCTCGGCGCCGGTGACGGCTAGAAAGACGCTGCCCAGCAGGATGAAGCCGAGGAAGCCGTTGTCGATCAGAAACAGGGCACCGTAGTGCGGCGACAGAGCCCGGAGGATTGAGGGGTCATCGAAAATATGAAAGACGCCCAGGGCGGCGAGCACCAGAAACCACACTGCGGTGATCGGGCCGAAGGCGCGGGCCATACTGGCAGTCCCGCGTGCCTGGACCATGAACAGGGTGATCAGAATGCCGACCGTGATCGGCAGGATGAAGGGGGCCATCCGTCCGCCGACCCCGGGGGCGTCGCCGAGACCCTCGACCGCCGAAAGCACGGAAACCGCCGGCGTCAGCACCCCATCCGCATAGAACATCGCCGCGCCGCAGACCCCGAGGAAAAAGACCATTGTCGAGCGTTTTCCGATCGCGCGCTGGGCAAGCGCCATCAGGGCCAGGGTGCCGCCCTCGCCCTTGTTATCGGCGCGCATCAGGAAGAAGACATATTTGACCGTGACGACGAGGATCAGGGCCCAAAACACCAGCGAGACCGTGCCCAGGACCGCGAGCTCCGCCGCGCCTCCGCTGCGCGAATGCGCCAGCGCCTCGCGCATTGCATAGAGCGGACTGGTGCCGATGTCGCCGAACACCACGCCGACGGCACCGATGATCAGGCCCCATTTGCCGGCCTTGACGTGGCCGCCCTCGCCGGCCGCTGCAGGATGCAGGTGGGCCGGGGCAACCGGTTTGTCGGCAGGAGTCCGGGCATTTGAGGCGGCGGCGGTGCCGTTTTCACCTTGGGGAGAGGCCCCGGCCATGAAGTTCCTCCGGGACCCCGCACACCACGGTTCCCATCCAAAGAGCGGCGAGCCTTTAGGCTCTTTCCACGAGCCGTTCAATCATGCTGCAAGCGCGAAATCGAGCTCTGTTTGTGAAAGCCCCTCCACGCGCCTATCCTGAGCCCGAAACCATGTCAGACAGCCAACGCTTTCCCGTCGCCGCCCACGCCCTGGCCTATCTGGCCCACAAGGGGGCCGTCTCGCCGGCCCAGGCCATGCCGAGCGCGATTCTGGCCGCCTCGGTCCCCACAAACCCTGTTGTCGTCCGTCGCGTGACCGCCCTGCTGGCCAAGGCTGGCCTGATCGCCACCCGTCCGGGTGCCTCGGGCGGGGCCTGGCTGCTGCACGAACCACAGGACATTTCGCTGGAGACCGTACTGCGGGCCGTCAACGGCTGTGCCCATCTGGGGTCCCCCCCTGCCGGGGCCAAGGGTTGCCCGATCAGCGAACATATCCCGCGTCAGGTGGCCAAGGCCCTGACCGCCGCCGACCAGGCTGCGGGCATCGCCCTGTCGAAAATCACCATCGCCGACCTGCTGGATCACGATCCGGTGTCGCTGGCCGCCTTCGCGCCCCATAGCGCCTGCCCGGTCGCCGCCTGAGATGAGCCTGCCGTCGCGACCCCGCCCGGCGGTACTGATCACCGGAGCCTCGGCCGGCATCGGCGCGGCCCTGGCGCGGGTCTATGCCGCTGAAGGCTGGGACCTGATCCTGACGGCGCGGCGCGAGGCCCCCTTGCGGGCCTTGGCTGACGAACTGGCGCGAATGGATGCCGCCTCCACCATACTGACCGAGGACCTCGCCGACCCCGCCGCCCCGCAGCGACTGTTCGACGCCACCCAAGCCAGGGGCCTGATGGTCGACGGCCTGATCAACAATGCCGGTTTCAGCCGCACCGCCGGCTTCCTCAAGGCTGATCCGGCCGCGCATCGGGCCATGATCCAGGTCATGCTGGCCGCCCCGGTCGGACTGGCCCGGCTGTTCGCCCCCATGATGGTCGAGCACGGTTTCGGCCGCATCCTCAATGTCGCCTCCCTGGCCGGCCAGATGCCCGCGACCGGCGGCGACACCCTGTATGGCCCGATCAAGAGCTTTCTGATCAAGGCCTCGCAGGGCCTGCATCTGGAACTGCGCGGGACCGGCGTCCACGTCACCGCCCTCTGCCCCGGCTACACACTGACCGAATTCCACGACGTGAACGGAACCCGCGAACAGGTCTCGACCGCCTATCCCGGCTGGATGTGGCAGACCGCCGACCACGTCGCCCGCGTCGGACATTCCGCCTGTGAGGCCAACCGCCCCAGGGTCACGCCGGGCGCAATGAACAATATTCTCGCCGGCCTGGCCAAACACCTGCCCGACCCTGTCGCCCTGCGCATGGTCGGGGGTCACGCAAAACGGCTGAAGCGACTCTGATCCGCCTCAGTCCCGGACGCCCCGGCTCAGCGCCCACCCGCCGGATAGGGGGCCGTCACCGCCCCCGAGAACATGCCGGGAATGGCTTCAGACAGACCCAGCAGGATGAACTGGATTGCCAGGGCACACAGGATCAGGCCCAGTACGCGGACGATGATCGCCATACCGACCTCACCCAGCAGGCGGCTGATCGGACCGGTCAGGGTAAAGCAGATGAAGGTGGCGACGCCCGCAGCCACGATGGCCGCCACCCCGGCAACCTGACCGGCCGGGCCGATCTTCTCGGCCTCGCCGGCCTGGATGATGATGGTCGAGATGGCACCGGGCCCGATCAGAAGAGGCATGGCGAAGGGCACGACCAGTCGCTGGAACCGGCGGCGGGCATAGCCGCGGCCGTTCTGGGCGTCCGTCACCGCATCGGGATCGGCGAACATCTTGAGGAAATCCTCGCGCGCCATATCGAGGCCCAGCAGCAGCAAAAGGATGCCGCCCGCGATGCGGAAGGCGGCCAGCGAAATGCCGAAGAACTGCAGCAGCCCCAGGCCCGTAAAGAAGAAGAAGGCCAGGAAGACGACGATGAACAGGCAGATCAGGGCCGACACCGAAAGCCGCTGACGCATCGTGGCCCCGGCCGTGGCGGCGGCAAAGATCGGGATATTGCCGATCGGGTCCACCAGGGCGAACAGGGCCACGAACAGGTTGACGCCCAGATCGACCGCGTTCATGTGCTGACCTCGCCCTGCAATTCACCCAACCGCAGCCCATCAAGGCCGACGCCCGCGTGCGCGTCCAGTCCTAACGGCTCGAAAGGAGCGACGCCATGACCCCCATGCTGACCGACCCACGCCTGATCGTCGGTCTCGACCTGCCCTCACTCGACGCCGCGCGGTCCATGGTCGAACGCCTCGGCGCGACCGTCAGTGCCTACAAGATCGGCCTAACCTTGCTGGCCCGGCCTGGCGGCGTTGCCTTCGCCCATGAACTGCGCGCGACCGGCAAGACCGTGTTCCAGGACTGGAAACTGCACGATATCGGGGCCCAGGTCGAAGGGGCCGCCCGCGCCGTGGCCGAGGGCGGTTGCGACCTGCTGACGGTCCATGCTGAACCCCAGGTCATGCGCGGTGCCGTCAGGGGTCGTGACGCGACGGGATCCGATACGAAACTACTGGCCGTCACCGTCCTGACCAGCCTGTCGGAAGCCGATCTGACCGACATCGGCTACGGTTTTTCCGCGCGCGAACTGGTCGAGCGGCGGGTGCGTCAGGCGCTGGATTGCGGCGTCGACGGCGTGGTCTCCAGCCCGCTGGAGGCGGCGCGGGTGCGCGAGATCGCCAATGAAGCCGGGCGTCCCGACTTTCTGATCGTCACCCCCGGAGTACGGCCCGAGGGGGCCGACCGGGGCGATCAACAGCGTGTCGCTACACCGCGCGCCGCGCTGGAGGCCGGCGCCACCCATCTGGTCGTGGCCCGGCCCGTGGTGGGGGTCGACAACCCGTTGATGGCGGCTTCAGCCATCGTCGAATCGATTGACGGGATCGGACGCTGACCGCCTGACTCAGCCCCGTTCGCCCGGTTCCTGACTGTAGTGCTGCCGGGGCGGCTGGGATGGACGGGGCCGTGGTGCCGGCCGCGGATGCGTCGTCGGGGCCGGGTCGGGGTGACTGTAGTGGGGTGGCTCGGACACATAGGGCGGTGGATAGGGAGCGTCATGCTCGCGGCGGTGGTCGCAGCCGCAGTCTCGGCCGCCAGCATACGACGCCCCACCCTCATAACCGCCGTAACTGTAACCTCCGCTGTAGGCGGATTCCTCGCGGTATTCTTCGCGGCTCTCATACGATTGAGAATACTCGTACGACCCTGACGCCTCATGGGTATCGTCCCTCTCGCGTCGTCCACCGCCACAGCTGTGTCGTTCGCTGTAGCCGTAGCGACCACCGCGATCGACGTCGTCTCGGCACCCGGTGCTGTTCGCCACACAGGCGGGGGCCCGGCGCCCATTGCGACCGAAGCCGGCGACGACATAGCCGAACGGGGCGCTGGCGCAGGTCCGGCCTTCATAAACCTCTTCATTGTAGATCGCGCCACCGCCGTAATAGCCGCCACCATCCCCGCCATAGCCACCGCCGACATAGACCGTACCGCCGCCGTAACCGCGACCCCGGATGCCGCCGACGTCATAGGCGCGGGCGTTGAAATAGGAACCGGCTGATGCGCCGCCAAAGGCGTTCGCATTGGCATTAGCGTTGGCGTTGGCGTTGGCGTTCACATTGATATTGCCGCCGTAACCACCGCCGTGAGGAGGCGGCGGCGGATGACCACCACCGCCGCCACAGCCACCGCCGCAAGCTCCGCCTCCGCCCGGATGGCCGCCGCCGCCACGCGGCTCGCCGGCCAGGGCGGGGCCGGCGACGAGGATCAGAAGGGCTGCGCCGACCGCAGCGTTCAGGGTGCGCATGTCACGGACTCCATTTGGGAGCCGGTTTAGGCCTTTGGGAGCCAATCGGGTCGGCTTGCACCGAACGGGAGAAAGAACGCTGCGACCTTTCCCCTCAGGGCGTCCAAATTAACCGTGTTGGATGGAATCGCCTCTCACCGGTCGTAGAAATAGGGCTCTTCGCGGCCGTGATCGTGGTCGTGACCACCCGTTCGCTGATCGTCCGCCCATCGCCGGGTCGAGGGCGGGCGGTCGTCATTGTAGCCCCACTCGTCACGGTATCCGGTCCGAGACGATGGACCGTAGCGGGGATATCCATAGGCTCTGTCGTGACCGCGACCATAGCGACCGTAGCCGCCACCCTGCCTGTATCCGGAGGCAGGCACATAGGTCTGAGACCATTCCGAATAACCGTCGGCCCAGCGACCGGTCGCCACATAGGATCGTGTCTCCACCTCCGACAGGGCTGTGCCCCCGACGGGCCGCCCGTAGGGATTGAGAGGGACGGGTTGGCCCCAGGTCTGGGCTGAAGCGGCGCCTGTCAAGGCAAGGGTGGCGAGGGCTGCTGCAGCAGCGAGGGTCCGAATCATCAAAACATCTCCTGAATGAGACGGTGAACACCGGCCGTCCGCCTTTGTTCACGCCCGTTAGAAATCGACGGCCAGACCTTTTTTTTCCCAGTCTCCGTAGCGGGTTGGCTCGGGCCCGCGCGGGCCGCCGTGTTCCGGCGGCAGGCCGGCCTCTCTGCCCGCCGCGCGGCGTTCTGCGGCTTCCAGCAAGGCGCGGCGCGCGGCCTCGGTCAGGGGCCGTTCAGACGTGGCATTGGGCACATCCGCATTGAACGCGGGTGCGGTCGGGTCTTCGGGGGTGGGATGATCGGTCACAGCAGCCTCGCCTTGAGCCCTGGCATTGATCCGGCACACATGATGTTTCGGCCCGCCCGGCGCCAGTTGCGATCGAATTTTTTAGACCATGAACCA
>Ga0105055_10004105_pt1 | contig 21625 bp, 9 predicted proteins | sample BON03_FD_78090 | JGI IMG/M metagenome (GOLD analysis project Ga0105055, IMG submission 78090) | Freshwater microbial communities from Lake Bonney liftoff mats and glacier meltwater in Antarctica - BON-03 | ecosystem: Environmental > Aquatic > Freshwater > Ice > Glacier meltwater | place: Lake...
CTGAGACTGTGTAGTGTAAAGACCGCACATCTCTGAATTACTCACAATAACAGCAGCATCCTTCCATGGGCTAGCGTGCCAGTATGGATAGTATTCTGATTCTTCTGGACATTCAAGACCATTTCTGTTACCATTGTTGTTCTGGCGAGTGTAGATTGCTCCATCGCCTTGAAGGTTCTGGTCAGCGATCCACAATCCCTTGTTACGCTGTCTGTTCTTGCACTCTTGATAGTAGTTGAAAGTCTCATGTCTTCCATATCGTCCGTCATCCTGGTCATTTGTGTTGTCACCAATTGTTGCAGTGGCTTCCTGATCACGTTGTTGGTTGCCTCCATTGAGTCGAGTAGGAGTTCCGTCTCGAAGACCGCAAGCAGCTCCTCCATTAACATCAGCATGAGCAACAAATGGAGATTTGCATGCTTGAGCATCAGCTGCAGTTGCAATTGGATTTGCACCACAGTTATCTTGGAGTGAACTCTCTTCAGCATACTGAATAACGATATTGCTCATCAACCGTTCATTCTCTCCCGACCCATGTTGTTCAGTCCAGTCCAGCTCTAGAACGGAACCGGAATAGTAGGCCATAGATTCAGTGTTGCCCACAAAGTACTTTTGGTAATCTCCATTGTAAGTCAGCACTCCATTCTTATCAACATTGGCTACTTGGTTTTGGCAGCCTCCTTGGTTCAGGTTTCCATCGTTGGCGTCTTGCAATTTGTAGCAAGCGAATGGCATTGCATTAGGGCAAGAGTATCCTCCCTTGTCGTTATTCTGCGAGTCAAAAAGTCGGTTGCCATTTCTCCTGTTCTCGTTGTTGTCATTGCGACAGTTGCGGTTGTTACTTCCACGAGGATTGTGCATGTATATATCCGCTTCCACATTCGAAGCAAAGGTAAGAGCTAGAGCAAAGAATACCGAGAGCTGCATTATCGATCAAATTAAATAATAATAATTGAGGTTATGCGATAGTTGGGTTTTGAATTTAGTAATCGTAGCACGGTTCGTAAAATTTAGAAATTGAATCCTGGCAAACGACCACTTTTCACCATAGAATTTACTCTATCCTCCGAGATATTGCGGGGGGCTTTTGTACACCTTCATTTTGCTGCAACTTGTAAATTTGAATGCCATGAATGGGAAAAGATCAATGATTCGGATTTATTAGGGATGACGCTTATCTATTGATTTTGATTTTCTGGTCGTGCACTCGAGTTTTGAACCTGCAACTAATAATAGACACACATGTAATAAAATAGAGCTTCTGGTGGTTTTTAAAAAAAACAAAAAAAATCCAGGATCGTTTTAATTGAGTAGAGGGGGGCTATACTATTGTTTTGTAACGGTTATTCCAGATGATGACAGCGATGACTTCGCACGGTGGAGGGGGAGTGGTATTCGGGAATCAAATTGCAGAGGGTGCATACACTGAGGTGATCTATGGCCTTATTAAGGAGGGGAAATATGCGGAAGTGATCTCAAAGCTTACCTTGGAACTTCAGAACTTTCCTCGATCACGAGCAGCTTTATCACTACTGGCTTACTCGTACTACATGCTACAGGATTTCCCTAACGCAGTTCGTATGTACGAACAACTGACGAAGCTGTTTCCAGACGCTCAGGAATATCGCATCTACTTTGCTCAATCCTTGTACAAAGCCGGATTGTACCCAGAGGCGACTCGAGCGTGCTTCCAGGTAGATGATCCACAGTACGCCCAGCGAATGACTATGCTGCAGGCTGCCATCAAGTACGAACAAGATGATCTAAGGGCCTGTGAAGCGCTGGCAGACCAATGCCTTGCGGACGATCCAGAGACTATCGTGTGTACAGGGTGTGTACTCTACAAAGAGGAGAAATTCGAAGAAGCCCGCGTGATGTTCATGGATGCTATGAACACACTAGGCTACCAAGCAGATCTGTCGCACAATATTGCCTTGTGCCATTATCGTATGGGACAGTATGGTCCTGCCCTTAAATACATAGCTGAGATTGTTGAAAGAGGGGTTCGTGATCATCCGGAACTGGGAGTAGGAAGCAACAGTGATGGTATTGAAGTACCAAGTGTCGGGAATTCCCAGGTGCTAAGGGAGACTGCACTGGTGGAGGCATTCAATTTGAAAGCGGCCATTGAATTTGCGATGAAACAAGGCGAGGGAAATGTAGAAGCAGCTCGTGAAGCACTTAGCGACATGCCTCCACGTATGGAGGAAGAGCTCGATCCTGTCACGCTGCATAACCAGGCATTAATGACCATTGAACAAGATTTTGCGGCTGGTTGCAGGAAGCTTAACTTCCTATTGGAGAACCCCCCGCACCCACCGCAAACGTTTGGGAATCTGCTGTTGTTGTACTGTAAGTACCAGTACTATGACTTGGCTGCTGATGTATTAGCGGAACACACACATTTGACATTCAAGAACTTGTCGCCGGAGTTGTATGACTATTTGGACGCAACAATTATGATCCAAACATCACCAGAAGAAGCATATCGTAAATACGATGAATTATCCAAGCGTAATATTGAGATATTAAGAAAACTTACGAAGAACATATCTGATTCCAGAACATCTCGTGAAGGAGCAGTGAAACTAGCCTTAACGGAGTTCGACACAGCTCTTGAGAAGTACATGCCAGTGCTTCTGGCCATGGCTAGAATATACTGGGACCGTGAGCACTACAGCATGGTCGAAAAGATATTCAGACGAAGTTCCGAATTTTGCTCGGACCATCCGGTTTGGAAACTGAATGTCGGCCACGTGTTTTTCATGCAGAGTAAGTTCAAGCAGGCGATCCACTACTACGAGCCAATTGTGAAGGAAGCTGAGGCAGTGCTTGATGTAACTGCAATCATCCTTGCGAATCTTTGTGTGTCTTATATTATGACCACTGCCAATGAAAAGGCTGAAGAACTCATGCGGCGCATCGAGAAGGAAGAGGAGCAAATCGCTTACGAAGAACCAGAACGTCAATCCTTTCACCTATGCATCGTCAATCTCGTGATCGGAACATTGTATTGCGCAAAGGGAAATTATGAATTTGGTATTTCGAGAATCATGAAATCACTGGAGCCCTACGACAAGAAAATTGGCACGGATACTTGGTACTATGCTAAAAGATGTTTTTTGGCACTGGCCGAGAACCTAGCTAAAAATATGCTTCTGATTCCCGATTCATGCTACAATGAAATCTTGTTATTCTTAGAGGCGGCAGATAGATATGGCAAGAATATTCCTACCACGATCAACAATGGACCTGAGGCTCAAGTAGACCCAGCAAAGCATAACGTGTCTTACGAGGCAAGAGTGATCAAGAAGATGTATCTAAATCTTATGGAGTAAGCTATTTAAATTTTACTTCCTAGAAGCATGAATTCATAATTTGGTACTATTTCAGTTTTAAAATGTTTGGAATTCCATATGCTGTCCAATAAAGTTGATTGTGTTCTATACCGAATTCGGGTCATTACTGAAGAGACGCTTTCGTCTCGGTGGAGTTCCCTTGTTAAGTGTATTCATTTTCTGTGGACTATTATCAAACAAAAGCCTCTTCGCTGACCCGATTAACTCCGGTCGTACTGGACTTTTTGCTAGTTGTGTCACTGGTGAACCCAACGTATGGAGCATGCGCTTGCCATCCTTCTGGAACTCATTACGATGGAATGTCAGTGTCTTCAACGTACCCTTGTCGCTGCTGTCACTGTTGTCACTATCGTCGTACCATGACGGACTACGTGTCTTACGTCTTTTACTTCCTACTTGTTTCATTTCATTGGTCAATACATGTTCATTGGAGGTTGGGAGATCTGGAGACTTGGTAGCATGTTCGCTTGTTTCGGTGGTTTTCAAATCAGGAAGTTTCACAGTCGGGGAGTTAACTCCTAGTAGAGCTTTTGATCGCACATGGGACATCTTTTTGAAACTTCATTCAATTCAGTCGTTTTTACTAGGCATTGATTCAAATTTCTTTTTTATTTGATCTCTTGGATTGAATTTTCACTAGTTGGGTGCCCATGGAAGATATTGACGACTCTCGATCATAGTAAGGCATCATTGCAAAATTTGATTTCATTGGGTATTCAATTGGAAGTCTCTTTGAGTTCAATCCATCGAGAAAAGTATTCGGTACTGCGATTGGTCTGATGCCACAGGATTGACTGAAAGGCATCAGCTGATCGAAATGAATCTAGGTTCTCAATGTGATCCTCTACCTTGAATTTTAAACGGTTCAAAATGTCCGGGTTGCAGAAGTAGTCGTTCGCTAGTTTACATCCAGATGCTTGCGCCGATATCCATAGACTCTCGTCGGTATACAAATTCACAGCGGCATTGCACAACTCTTCCTTGGTGGTGCCACTCCAAGACCCTCCCCATTCATTTGATATTGGGTCTGTCATATTCTCAGAACCAATTGGGGTTGTCACAACAGGCGTACCATAGCGCCACGCATCCACTATTTTGCCCTTTACACCTGCACCATATCGAAGTGGAGCCAGCAGCACTCGATATCTCTCCAGTATATTCAAGTCTTCAGTGAATCCCTTGAAAACGATGCCTTTGATGTTCTTGACTTTCTGAATAAAGGCAGTTGGGGCATATGCGCCGTATATATGTATCTCTGCATCGGGTACGCGAGTAAGAATATCTCTCCATAATCCCGAATCAATCAACCACATCAAGCTATCAAGATTCGGTTCGTGCATGAAATTTCCAATGGAAACAAAATCACGTCGGTTTCCAAAATTCTGAAATTTTTGGGCCTCAATTTGTTGATAAAAGAAGGGCGCCATTGCAAGCTTACTTGATGGCACTCCATGCTCTATTAGCAAGTCTTTCTCCGATGATCCAACCAACAAAGACAAATCAGTGCGATGTATCGAAGCGAGCTCCCTAAGAAAGTCAGGCTGGGTCAATAAAGGACGTGTATTAAACGAGGCTGATACACTTCCTCCTTGCTTGATACAGGCTTTTCTTGCTCGTCGCCATGAATGAATGTCTTGGGTGTCAAGAATAGTCAAGGCTTTTGGCCAATGGGATTTGATGCCGTGAGAGAATTGTTCCTCTGCTAAGAACCGATCAAACACCACCACATCAGGGCGGCAATCTGTCACAAGTTCCTGAATAGATAGATTCCGATTGAGAGTTATTTGCGAACAAGTTACCCCGCTTCTCTCCAATACTGTACAATGACGATTGGGAGCTGAAGTTGAAGTGACATGTATCTTTGATCCCGGCCACCATTTTTGGAAACCCTGAATCAGCTGCATTGTCCTGACACCTGCTGCACTGGAGGTTGCTTCAGGCCATACAGTGGAGACCACAAGGACGCTCTTCATTCATTTTTAAATGTGTTAGTACACGGTACTCGCTGATGTAGTACCAATTTCAAGTTGAATTTTGTGTCGTGAGGTATGGAGATGGTGCCAGACGCGTCCAAGTCTAAGGTTCTTGTATTGTATGTAGGAGGCACCATGGGAATGAAAGTGGACGAACAAGGATCGCTTCGACCGTCTAAAGGGTACTTGAGTAGCGTGATTAGAACGATGCCAGAGATCAACGATGAGCTTGACATGCCTGAAGTCGTGGTGTTAGAATATGACGAGCTTGTTGACTCGTCTGATATGGATCATACTGACTGGGCTAAGATAGTTATCGATATCGAGGCCAACTACTTCATGTATGATGGGTTCTGTCTCGTGATGGGCACAGATACTTTGGCTTACACCGCCAGTGCCCTTAGTTTTATGCTAGAGAATCTTGGAAAACCTGTTATTGTAACTGGATCCATGATTCCATTCAAGGAAGGATACAGTGATGCCAGAAGGAACCTTTTAATATCGCTTTTTCTTGCCGGTTCGTTGCACATTCCAGAGGTTTGCGTCTTCTTTCACGATAAACTTCTTCGTGGGAATCGCAGCAAGAAAATGACGACCGACCAACTGGGGGCCTTTTCGTCGCCTAATTTTGAAGCATTGGCACAAATTGGAGTCAAACCTCATTACCAATATAGTTTATTTCGACCTCCGCCAATGCGTCCGTTTAAAGCCCATAAGCAAATGGACAATGGGATCATTGCGCTTAAACTCATTCCTGGATACGACGATAGTATTTTCGAGCTCATTAAAACCATAACGTCGATCAAAGCAGTTATTCTCGAACTTTATGGTACGGGTAATGCTCCGTCGAGGAAGCTCAGCATGGTGAACTGCTTGAAGCAGATAGTTCTTTCAGGCAAGTTGATTGTTGTGGTGTCCCAGTGTCCAACAGGCGTTGTAGATCTTCCAGCGTATGCTGTAGGGCAGCAGTTGGAGGCCATTGGTTGTGTATCCGGTGGGGACATGACAATGGAGGCTGTAAGCACCAAGTTGAGTTACCTCTTTGGCAGAGGACTCACCAAGGAATCCGTGAGAGCAGCCATGAAAGAAAATCTCAGAGGGGAACTTTCGGTGCAGTCCACCGCTATTTCAAAGCTAATGGCTTATTTGTAGCCCTAATATATACTAGTTCATTATTCGTCACGCTAATTGCTTAATTCAATGCACTGTTCTTGCTAGTTTTTCAGTACTGGCTGATTCTTTATTGAATTTGAGAGAAGGGACGAAATGAACGTGAAAACGAACTTCCGCGTTTTTAAAATGAAGATGGGAAGAATAATTGCTTGTTAAACAAAATGCATTGACTGCAAAAGGCGATGCACCAACAAAAACAAACTTTTAATTCCCAATCTCATGTCATTGAAAATTATGCTGATTGCATCGAATAAACAAAAGTCTCGTTTCAACATTTGAATTCCAATTGTTCCATAGGAGTGAAACACTTTTGGATTCAAATGACTTGACTTTTGAATTCAAAAGACTTCAAAAAGAAAAAAAGAAATCTGTTCGTCGCTGTTGTCATGATGAACGTAAATGTTAAAACAAACTTCATGCCATTCGGCGTGGAGGAATTTATGTCGGAATTGGAACAGCAGGTGGATTACTGCTTTGCTGAATCAGGAGTGCATCCTATGCGATTGGACGAGCTAATGGACACCAATGAAAAAGTACAGAAACTGTTGAATCTCGAATTGAACTATCCGGAAGTCAATGGATTCAATAAACTTCGAACTTTAATCGCAGGTTTATATGGAGAAACAGATCCTGACAAAGTGCTGGTAACAGTGGGTGCATCGGAAGCGAACTTCGTGGTGTCCGCGGTACTGGCGGGCTCTGGAGATAACATTGCTGTTTTGGTAAGTGGATGGAACTAAATGGAAACCAGTTATTGATTCAAAGTCAGAGTCCCACCTACCAACAATTCCCAGGGCTGTGTAAAAACAATGGGTGCAGTTTGAAATACTTTTATCTTAAGGAAAGCGAAGGATGGAAACTTGATGCTGACTCACTACGTGCGGCAGTGTCTAATTCGACAGATGTTGTTCACGTGGTGAACCCGAACAATCCCACCGCGAAGATACTCACCTTGGAAGAGATGGATTTGATCGTCACCCACTGCCGTAGTGTGGATGCGTGGTTGGTGGTCGATGAAGTCTATGCTGGAGCGGAACGTGAAGGCGACGCGATCACACCAAGTTTCTATTCCATGTATGAAAAATGCGTTGCGATTGGAAGTATGAGCAAAGCTTATGGTTTACCAGGTTTAAGGATTGGCTGGGCAATTGGCTGTGCCACTGTAATTGCCAAGTGCTGGCGACATCACGAGTACGTGGCTATATCAAGTGGTATGATTGACAACATGTTGGCAGAAGAAGCCCTTTTAAACAGACCGCGTATTCTTCAGAGGACCCGTGGGCTCATCAGGAACGGGTGGTCGTTGGTGCAATGTGCTGTTGAAGAGAACAGCGATATCTTGAGTGTGGTCCCCCCACAAGCAAGCGCCATGTGTTTTTTGAAGTATCATTTGAGCGTTGATTCAATGACTGTTTCGCGGAAACTTGCAACACAAGAAAAAATATTAGTGGTTCCAGGAATTTTATTTGATGAAGAGTTTCACCTCAGGTTTTCTTTTGCACTGCCTCCTGATGCGGTAAAATTAGGTCTCGCAAGACTTGTAAAGGTGCTACGTGAATTTCGAGGCATGGAAAACGTGTAAAAATTAAATATGTATTTTCATGTTTCATCATAGTACTAAAAGGAATTTTCTCTAATCGATTGGAAATATCTCTTCTGATTTAGTTGGAGGCGGAAGAAATTCTCGTTGAATCATCTTTTTCAAATACAGTTGATTCAGTGCATCTAGATCCTCAATTCTGTTTGAAATGCTTGATTCAAATGAGATTCCAGGGTTCATATCCATCTGCGCTTTCATCGGTGCAAACATGGGCAACACTGAATAAAGCGCGTTGTGTCCCCTTTCTAGATTGCCAAACTTCGAGGATGATTTGATCTCTTTGATCAGTTTGGCTCTCCATTCGGTATATTCCATCATATTGCATTCATACCCAACAGAGTTGACCCACGATATGTAGTCATCGAAAAGAACTGGATTCTCGCAACGCATATTGAAGGCTTGTCCATTGTGTCTCATGATCGATTGCAAGATATTTAGAATAACGTCGCAAACTTTATCCACCGGATTTATATCCATGGGCCAGTTTAGATTTGGGGCTGCCTGCAATTGAATGCACCCCTTGATAAATATAGCCATGAAATCAGTATACTGAGCGTTCCCACTCACTGAGTCTCCAGTGATTCTGCCTGGGCGTAAGATACATCCTGGAAGCCCACGACGTTGGGCCTCCTTCACTAAATGCTCAGCTACCCACTTGGTTTGTGCATAGCCTTCCAATAGATGCAGATTCTCCGGGGAAGTTAGTTCTCCATTCTCCTTGAACGTTTCCGAGGTGTTGGAAGAGGCAAACACGGAAAGCGTTGAAATATACAAAAAGAATATTCTTCTTGACTGTCGTGCGAAAGCTAGACGAATCACTTCTTTGGTGCCTTCCACATTGGCGAGACGCATCCTCGAGTAAGGATACACTGAATGCACGAACGCACCTGCATGCACTATCACATCAATACACTCGGCGAGTGAAGAGAATACGTCAATTGTTAATCCTAATAACGGCATCTCAAGGTCACCGGAAACCAAGAAGATGGTGGATTTGATATTTGAATCATCTTGACAACCGATATGTTTGTTAGCACAAACTTCATTTCTATAATCGTCCACAAAACTAAGAATCTCCGGCATCGAATCCTCATCAAATATCTCAAACTCAGCTAACTGTTTTGTGAGGCGATTTTTCGCAGCCGCTACTGATGTACCACGTACCAAACATATGAGACTTTTTCCAGGTATTGCAAGCAAATGTTGTACTAAAAAACTGCCTAGAAAGCCGGTAGCCCCAGTAATAAATGCAGTGATCCATGCCTCAGAGGGCACTTCAATGTTGGTGTTGTCGTAGCCAATTGCTTCATCAAGTCGGCACTCTACAACAGGATCGAACTCGAGTAAGGAATGCTCACAGAGCTCATTGGCACTAGAATCTCTCAGAGCAACTATCTGGTTGGTCATACCGGCGATCGTCGGAGCAAAAAAGAACTGCGATATCGTCACATCTACGTGGAAAGTGTCCTGGACCTTGGAGAGTAACTGTGTGGCGGCTAGAGAATGTCCTCCTAAATCAAAAAAATTGTCGTGAATGCTCATCTGTTGCAGGCCCAGAACTTGATGCCAAATCTCAGCTAGAACTGTTTCATCTACAGAACGCGGCAACACAATTGTATTAGCTGCTTTCGTAGTGGATATCTCTGTTGCTGAATTAGGAACTGGAAGATGCTTTCTGTCGATCTTTCCATTGGATGTCTGAGGAAGCCTCTCCAAAAGCATCCATGAGAATGGCATCATGTATTCAGGAAGTTTGTCCTTGACCAGACTTCGCAGCTGATGTATCATCTCCATGGGACTCATCTCTACACTGGGCACAATGTACGCGGATAATCGTTTCTGTCCAGGTACATCTTCCCGAGCTACGACGCACGCTTCCAAAACCATAGGGCTTTGTTTGATCACCGATTCGATCTCCCCTAACTCAATTCTCATGCCTCGAATCTTCACTTGGAAATCCATTCTGCCGACAAAGTCTATATTTCCATCCCGACGAAATTGAGCCGAATCACCGGTTTTATAAAGACGCATCATCTCTTGTCTAGGATTTCGAATATGCTTGGCAAGGTGGTCAGGCAACTGAATGAACTTGTCTCGGTTTAATTCGTCTCGGTTGTGATATCCTGGTGAGACACCTACACCACCGATGTACAGCTCCCCAGATACACGTTTGGGTACCGGTTGTAGATGTTCATCAAGTATATACGTTTGGTAGTTGGCGATCGGCTTTCCAATCCACGGCGACCACACTTCCTGAGTTACTCCATCCTCTACACCACATGTGAAACACGTGCACATGATACTGGTCTCTGATGGACCATAATGGTTGTCTAGTCGAAATGGCAACGTGGGCAGCAGCGCCGATGGCACGTGTAGCTTGTCTCCTCCACCATACAACACCCGAAGCTTATTAGGCCATGTCCCAGTGTTGTTGGATTTGAGAAACATTTCTAGCAGTGGAGTTGGCAGGAGACATACAGATATACGCTTAACATCCAGCCACTTGTGCAGCATCCTGATGTTGCTTCGGATATCATCCGGCGTGAAGTGAATACTCGCCCCAGATGATAGGAACGGCCATATCTCCAAACCCACTGGATCAAATGCAGCACCTATCAGCTGCGAGGCTCTGTCAGCACGAGTAACTTCATATTCGGTCTGGTGCCATTGTACCAAATTAACAAGTGAACGATGTTCAATGGATACTCCTTTCGGTGTGCCTGTACTTCCTGATGTGTAGATCATATAGACGTTGCTCAGAGACCCTTTCCATTGATCTTCATTTGCACCCCATGAATCGGAAGATGGAGGCGGTAGATCGTCTTCAATATTGCTGCTATCATCATACTCACTCTTGATCAAATAAGTCCACATACGTTCAAGGTACAGGACTCTTGGACCAGTAGCCAGGTTCTTAAGCTGTTTGGCTGCAAATACCACCAACATTTGCGAGTCTTCGAACACATACGACAGTCTTTCGGGAGGCCAACAGGTATCCATGGGAACATATGTAGCACCAGATTTAGAGATAGCCAGCATGGCCAGCACCATCAACGGAGATCTCTCAAGGAGAACACCAACTTTGGTATTGGGTTTCACTTTGCAGTGAACTCTCAAATATCTCGCAAGGATATTGGCGCGGCAATTCAGTTCGTTATAGGACCAGCAAAACGTATCCCAACCGAGAGCCACAGCAAAAGGCGCCTTACGTACCTGTTCTTCAAACAGCTGATGAATACAAACTGTCTCATCGAAAGGATGATACGTATCGTTCCAAGCACCCACCATCTCATCCGTTTCTTCCTCGGATAACATGGACATTTTACTGTAGCACGAGTTGAAATCACTCCCACTTGTGCTCACCAGTGATATGAAATGATTCACCATATCTTTAATGGTGCTTTGATTAAACAAGCATGTCTTGTATTGAAACGACCCTTTCAACTTAGTAACACCATCCGAAGAGGTGGTTTGGTTGAATATAAGTTGAAGGTCATACGGTGAAGTTAGTTGCTCCAGGTCAGGCACCTTGGACACTTTGAGAGGCCCAAGATCAATGCTAAGACCGCTGTCGAGCATCGCATTAGAAGGCTCTCCATCATCAGTTCGAAATGCCTGGTTTAACGACAGCAGCACTTGGAAGAGAGGCGACCTGGAAGCATCCCTAAAGGAACATAATTTTTCCACCAGTATAGGAAACGGAAACTCTTGATGCTCGAACGCCCCTAATACAACACTTCGCGCTTGACGCAACAACGTCCTGAAAGTGTCTTGCTTGCCCACATTCATTCGAAGGACAACGATATTGGCTATATTACCCACTGTCCGATCAAGGGAAGCTACAGTTCTGCACGCCATAGGCGTCCCAATGAGAATATCTTCTTTGCCGCTATACTTGGAGAGCAATGCAGCGTACAATGCTAGGAGAGCACAGAACAAAGTAGCCCGTTCCAATTTAACAATGACCTGAATCTGCGAAATAAAATCATCCGGGATATCGAAGTGCTCCCATTGACCTTGTAATGTCTCATTGTTGCATGAGCTTCGCTCCCTATCAGTGGGAAGATCCAATACAGGATCGTGTCCAGCTAGTTGCCTTTGCCAGTAATTCCACAGTCGATTACCTGCTGATGAATTCATATCTTCTTTCTGCAATTTCGCAAATTCCGACATTGTAAGCCCGCCTTCATCCAAAGATTTGTCTGATGAACGTGAATAGTACCTCCCGACGTCTTCTAGAAGAATGTCAAGAGACCAACCATCGAGTGCGATGTGATGCGCTGTGATGATAAACGAATATGAATCTCGGTGACGACATACTCGAACTTTAATCGGTGCATGTGTTTGCAGATCCCATGGTTCGTGCAGAAGCTGCATCATGAACTGCTTGAGCATTTTGGGGTCATCAAACTCCACGAGTTGAAAGTCTAGTAAGCTAATTGGTGACTTGATGGGATAGACACGTTGAAAAGGAATACCATTCTCTTCTCCATATGTAGTACGAAGCGATTCATGCTGGTCCACAACCAATTGAAGCGCATGTTGAAACAATGACGCTTGGAATACCTCCGAGTTATCAATCACTCCTGCAACATGTACCACAAAATCCACACGCATAGGATTCATCTTATGCAGGAACCACAGCGATTGTTGGTTGTACGATAGCACTGAATTTCCTAATGGCCTATTCGCTTGTATTTTCAAACCACTTTTTCTAGCACCCAAATGACTGACCAGCATCGGAGAATGCGGGCTATATAAACTCGAACTAATGGAATTGGAGTCGTCTCTCAGCTTACGGAGGTTCGATCGCAAGTAACTCGACGAGATGAAGGAAGGCCGCACAGGAGAAGGCTGATCTGGGTTTGTTTGGAGCCAACCCGATATTGCACTTTCCCGCAGACTACCAGCTATCAACGAGCCACCTACGCTTGGCTGCTCGTTGACAACAGTCACCTGTTGTTCTTGAAGGACTAGTTCTGACAAGTATTTTGCACAAGGTCGTTGAAGAAATTTGGAGAGCGATACATCGATTCCGAATACTGAACGAACCTGGGAGATGATTCGAGCTGCTGCTAGTGAATGACCGCCTTGTTCGAAAAAGTCTTCACTGAACAGAATATCATCTTCCGGTTTACCCAAAGCTGCAGCGAATATCTTGACAATTTCGGTGTCTGTTTTTGACATTGTGCGCTTGACAACAGCAGTTGGTTTAGCGACCACAGATGTCACTGAAAGCCGAATCTGCCTCAACATATTTCTATCCACCTTGTGATTGATGGTCATCGGAAACTTATCTACTTTAAACAGAACCGAAGGAACCATGAAGCCAGGTAATTGCTGTTTCAGATATATAAGCAGTTCTTTTGACGGTATGTCGGTTTCACAAACGACATATCCAATCAAGATTTTTTCTTGCACACCTTGCTCTGCCACCACTATTGCGTCCTTCACCTGTGAATGAGTCATTAAAACTGTTTCAATGGCACTGCATTCAACACGATTGCCGCGAATCTTGACTTGATTGTCACGTCTACCAAGAAACTCGATTTCTCCGCTTGAGTTCCATCGACATAAATCTCCGGTTCGATACATTCTTTTCTCTCCGATAATTGAAACAAACGGATTGTCCACAAATCGTTCCGCAGTCAGAGTTTCTAAATTCAAATAACCTCGTCCAACTTGAATTCCAGAAACAAAAAGTTCTCCGAATACTCCCACTGGAAGCGGATGCAGAAATTCGGGGTCCAAAATAAAGCAGCATATGTTGGGTGCAGGCGATCCAATTGAGGGCGGTAACCGGGTCCCTGGTTCTACATACTTCATCGTAACATTCACAGTGCACTCCGTAGGTCCATATATATTCACCAGCTTGTATGGGGCGCCTAACCTCGTTCCGAAATGCAGTCTGTCTCCACCGGTATAAACGACTCTCAAACGCTCCAAATTACCACGCGGATGTTTCCAGTCCTCCTCCAGTACCATCTCACAGACTTGTGTGGTAAGGAATCCCATCGTGGCTTTTTCATGTGCAATCCAGTCTAGAAGTCTTGGAGCTACAATACTGGTATCCAAATTCATTACAGGAAGGAGAGTAGCACCAACAATCAGAGTAGGCCATGTATCTGCCATCGATGCGTCGAAAGCCAAGCCGGCGCAAGCAAACACTCGATCAGCGCTATTCATCCCATAGAACTTGATATGCCATGCAACGTAATTGACAATAGACCTGTGCTCCAGCAACACGCCCTTTGGTTTACCAGTCGAGCCGGAAGTGTAAATGATATATGCGAGGGACTGAGGAGATTGGTTATACTTGAGCCGCAAAGGAATGGAGCTTGCCAATGAAATAGCTCGATCCCAGTCTACATCCAACGCGATGCACCGAATAGAAATATCTTTGAATATTCGTTTGAACTCTGATGAAGTCACTGCAATGGGATATTTGACGGCGTCTTCGATCATCACCTTCACTCGCTCCAGAGGATATTTTGGGTCTAATGGCATGATCGCCCCGCCGGCTTTCAAAACTGCGAGCCAAGCAACAACCAGTTCAACCCCCCGTTTCAACATCACTGGCACAAATACATCTAATTTTACTCCAGAGAAACGAAGAAAATTACACAAACAATTGGATCGCTTGTCCAGCTCGCCGTACGTTAACGTCACTCGTTGCTTGGAATCTTCGTCTATGTATTCTATGCATATTTTGTCGGGGTGCAACTGACATTGTTTCTCTACCAAATGGTGGATACAAAACTCTTCCACATCCGAAATATCCGAATATGTTGCATTGAAACCAGTGACAATATGATGGAACTCATCCTCGGTGAGCATCTTTATTTCGCTCAATCTCTGGGACTCGGGTTCGCATCTTGCGACTCGGTCGAGTAATTGCACAAAATGTTCCACCAATTTCTCACCTGTTTTTCGATCTAGAACGTCTGTGTTTATGTGAAGAGACCCCAGGATCTGTTGCTTCTCAAAACCAATCATCATTGTAACATCAAATTGCGAATGCCGATGTTCAGGAACAAACGAATAAACATTTTTCATTTCAGGATGAAGTTCAAGCTTGACGTCATCAAATCCTAGAAGAGTCTCTACAAGCCCAGGAATCTCTTGGTACGCTTTTTGAAAAACAAACGCGACGTTAAATAAAGAATTCTCCCCGCCACTAGAATGTACTCCATCTGCTTGCAGTTTTTGAGCCACCAGTGGATAGGGTGCTCCTTGATGATCCAGAGCGTCTAGCACCGCCTTCGACACGCGCTCCAACAACTGCTCGAATGTCGGATTACCACTGAGATCTGAAAAAACAACAAGTGGATTCACAAAGTAACCCATGACCCGCTCCGATTTTTCAGAAACACGACCCGAAGTAGGCATTCCCACTCCTAGATGATTATGCCCTGAATAATTCCGAAGCAGAAGATTGAAAATGCTCAGTAACACAACATTCATTGTGAATCCATGTCTGGTGCTCATTTGGGTGATCAACGCGCTCGTTTCCAACCCAACTCTGAAGTGCACGGCAGTTCCGCGAAACGATTTTGATGCAGGTCGCGACTTGGTCCAAGGAAGTTCGATGAGTAAACGCTCCTCTTGGTTGTAGAAGCTCTTAATCTTGTTAGTCCAATAGGCTACTGCTTCAACACCACTGGGGCTCTCTATCTGTCGCTGCTGGTCTTGAATAAAGTTGAAATAGGAATAAGTGCAATCAACAACATTGTCCTCATTCGAATAGTAGTTATGAAATAACTCCTGAACAAACAGTACCATTGACCACAGGTCTGTTATTATATGATGCAGCACCACAAGAAGATATTGGCAACCGTCATTACATTCTAATACTCTAAAGCGAATTAACAACTTTTCAAAATCAAAAGGTTTGTATGTCTCAACTGTAAAATACTCGCGAACATCCTTGTTCCACTCGTAATGCCACTCCAAATCCACCTCTTGTCCTTTCAGTCCGACCTTTCTTTCCACAAATGAATCTCCGTCTGAGGACGAAAAATACCTTGCGCGTAATTCTTCATTGTCATCGACAAGCTTGTCTATCGCTTTTTTAAAACGTTCTTTTTCGAAAAACGCCCCATTGGACATCTTGCACCCAAATGGAATGTTATATGCTGCACTTGCCGCCTCGCTTCCTTGACTCACAAGCCATAAAGACTGTTCGTTCAGCGATGCTGATACATTGTACTCCGCGTAAATAATATCTTCATTCGCCACGAAGGTACCTTGTACCACAGCAACGGCATTCGTGTACTTGGAGAGTGTGGGAAACGAATACAATAGAGAGACAGGTATCTCATATCCCACAATCGAGCTAGTTTTCGCAGTCACCCGCCCAGCAGATAATGAATCACCTCCGGCGTCAAAGAAATGGACGTCATTGTCCGCGTTGCTCTTCAGACCAAGAACTTGAATGAATACTTTTCGAATCTGACGTTGTAAAGGATGATCCTCGTCCTCGTTTGATTTCAAACTACGACTGATATAAGATTGAACGATTGGTCCGGCTGTTTCAGAGGCAATATCTACTGGTGCAGGCAACGACCTTCTGTCGATTTTCTGGTTCGCCGTTAATGGCAATGCATTCATCAACACAAAAGCACCTGGAACCATGAACGAAGGTAAGTCTCGTACGAGTAACTTTCGAAGGGAGTCCACGTCCAGATCCATCGAGCACGGAACCACATAGGCGACCAGACGTTTCATCCCAGGAACATCTTCCCTCGCTACCACCACCACATCTTTAATCCCTACCATCTCCAGGATCTTGGATTCGATGGATGTCAGCTCCACTCTATTCCCTCTTATCTTTACTTGTGTGTCTCGTCGTCCGAGGAACTCAAGTTGGCCATTGTCAAGCCACCGAGCCACATCGCCTGTCTTATACAATCGTTCACATTCCTTAAATGGACTGTGAATAAAAGATTCCTTCGTCAATGATTCCGATTTGAAATAACCCCGCGCCAGTTGCACCCCGCCGAGAAACAACTCACCATAGACGCCAACAGGGACGGGAGTCATCGTTTCCGGACGAAGAACATAACATAACGTGTTCGGAGCTGGTGCACCAATCAATGGCGGTGTCTTGGTACCAGGAGTCACATAGGTCATTGTGGCATTAACGGTATTCTCAGTGGGCCCATATATGTTCACCAGCTTGTACTGGGCGCCTAATCTTTGCCCATAATGAAGCCGATCACCGCCCGTAAAAAGTAGTCTCAAATGTCCCAAATCAGTGCGAGGAACAGCTTCTTCTTCTTCCAAAACCATCTCACATATTTGGGTTGTTAAAAACCCCATTGATGCTTTGGTATTTGAAACCCAATTCAAAAACCTCGATGGAACCACTCGTATATCGGGATCCATCACTGGGAGCAAAGTGGCGCCTACAGCCAGAGTAGGCCATGTATCTGCCATTGAAGCGTCGAAAGCCAGACCGGCACTCGCAAACACGCGGTCTTTGCTTGTCATCTCGTAGTACCGGATGTGCCAATATATATAATTCACGATAGAATGGTGCTCCAGCATCACACCCTTTGGTCTCCCCGTCGAGCCTGAAGTGTAAATCACATAGGCGAGACTGGAAGGACATGCTACTAGATTGGTTGAATTATCGCTTGCTGGTGAATCTTTACTTCCCAAATGTATTAACACCTCCCAATCACGATCAATCACAACTAATCACCCTATATGAGTCCATGTTCCAAAAAATGCAAATCAACTTACTTGTGTGACCGTCGAAGAACGAGGTCTTTGGCTGGCAGAGCGACTCGGTTATTAGAATGGTAGATTCTCCATCACCCACCATTAATTTAATTCGCTCTGACGGGAACGCAGGGTCCATAGGCATGATCGCTGCACCCGCTTTCAAAACTGCAAGCCATGAGATTAAAAGATTTGTACCACGATGAAGGAGTACCGGTATAGGCGATTCATGCTGCACTCCGATTAATAGCAAGAAGTTAGCTAATTGATTGGCTCGTTCATCTAATTGCTTGTAAGTTAATTTCGTTCCTTCATACTCCATGGCAATGGCATCAGGAGTGGCTAACACTTGTTTCTCAACTAGATGATGGATACAAGATGCTCGAATGTCTTCAGGTATATCTAGTTTGTTGTCATTAAAGGAAGTAAGCAACCTTTCCGTTTCATCAGGAGCCAATATGTTGATATCCAAGACGCGGATAATCTGATTCGATTTGTGATGGTATGCTTCTATGAAAGTAGTCAATACTCGGATAAAGTGAACTGACATTCTTTCAATCATGGTGGATTCGAACATTTCAGTATTGTAGCGAAACCCGAGCTTCAACACAGGTGATAAGACTCCGACTAATCTCAAATCATCCTCACACCAATCCACCATGGGTTCATGACCTATCGGAAACAGACTCACTCCACTAAGTTCTAGAGGTTTTGAATGACCCTCTTCCAGTCCCAAAACCATTCGAAGCAATCGCGATGTAAGTGCTGGAAGCGAGTACTCGTCTACTGCGTGGCCATAAACCTCGAAGGCTGCTTTAAAGGTCTGAGATTCGCCCAGCATCTTTTTTAACTTTGAATATGGGACATCATGGTTACTCTGAATCTTTTTTAAATGCTCCTCGCATCGTGCTAAAAACGTCCCTAAACCCGGTGAATCAGAAAAATCCATGTGAAATGGCATCCAATTTTCAAACGACCCCACAATATCTTTTGTTTCTACATAGCGCTGGGAACTGCAATGAATTCCTACAATGAAATCAGTAGACTCTGCATACTGGCCAAGTATTACCATATATGCTGACAGAATAATAGACTTGAGGGATATCTGCAGGTCACTGGCGACACTACGAAGAAGGTCGGACAAAGAATCCGGGATGTCGATGCACAACTCTTCGAAAACGGCTGTCCCATTTTTACGTGTGTAATAAGAATTGCATTTGGGCAACTCAAGCGCTGGAATATCAAGGCTAATTTGATTTTGAAAAAACGCCAGCTGTTGTGATTGTTTCTCCAACCACACAGAATCGTCTTTCCACTGCACATATTGATGGTATTCAACTTCTAAATCGTCCATTATTATATCGTTTCCGGATTCATAAAGTAATTTGACATCACATACATAGAGACACAATGAAAGCGGATCAACGAACTGCCTTTTGGCTACAATACCTACAAAATCACTCTTATCAGCGAACCTAACAATCTTGACAGAAATGCAGGAAGTACTCTCATAACTGGTTACAAAATTTGACACCAATAGATGCGCGTCATGAAGTTTATCCGCATCCACACTCTCTACTGAGAAATCCAAGCCGCCATTCAGCATCAAAAATTGTTGACGTTCAATTGACTGTCGCTTCAGTCAGTCAATATCGACACCAGAAACAAAGCACTCACCTTGTGAAACGTTGCTTCTAATAAATCCACATCCAGACTTCCGGAGCTCTGACATAGCAATCGCACCGTGCCAGTTCCTGGGTCCATTCACAAACTTCAAATCACAAACTTCTTCTTTCACTAAATATATAGCCCCCCGAGAAAATTGGTGCGCGGAAAGAGTTAATGCAGAGTGAGCCAGTGGCCCATCCATTGTCGTTGTTAAGATCAAAAGCATGGCTAGAGAATCAACGTACAAAAAGTCCAACTGCAAAACCGAAAACAAAACCGAAAAGCAAAACATCCAGGAAAACCATCCCGATTCAATCTATTAAACCAGCAAAGAAATTCGCCGGAGCTTATAATAAATCAAAGGTTCATTATGAACAAGTTGGGCTTGGAATCCTTTATGACGAAACTGTCCAGATTCTTGCCATGACACTAAATGCTGATGACGAGAGCAAGTGGCGGAAACGCACCATCGAGAATTGGGGTAACGATGCCACAGTCTTTGCGGCTGCTCGAGACTTTATGGCTTCCAATTGCGAGAAAGCTGATTTATTACAGCATAAACTGGACTCTAAAAAGAGAACGAAATCGGCTTCGTGTAAGAAAAATAAAAACCATGCTCTCACGAAGGATCCCCATCATCTGGAGTACTTCATAGGAGTAAAATCTCCAAAAAAAGCTGCCACATTTAAGAAAACATTGCTTGAAACTCAAAGAAAAACATTTATTGATGTGGAAACAAAACGATTGAATAGAAAAATTGAAGACTCGGAGAAAAGACAAGTTAAAAGAATTGCAAAAACGAAGAAATTGAAAAGAAGAGCTGTCCGTGATTTCAATTGGTCCAGATATATAGGAGCAGTCCGAGTCCAAGCATTATTCAGAGGTTTCATATTCAGAAAAGCATTTGTTTCTATGAATGAAAAACTATCATCGGTTTCAAATCAGGTTTTTAGTACTTCATCCACGAACAATCATACAATACCTGACATTTCTGGATCCCATTTAAAACCGAATTCTGGTAGCTTTTCCGCAACATTTATTCCTGATGAATCGGATGTCAGCCTTCGCAAGTTATCATCCTGCGAGTCGAGTGATGCTTTTGAATTTTTAAACGACACCATTAAAAGTGCGTCACCATTCGCCAAGGAAAGTTTCGTCGATGATATTATGATTGGCGTAGCGTATGGCGCAACAACTCCGACACCATTGCCAAAATGTGGTAAAATTTTCTTCGATAACTTTATTCCTGAATCCTTCGCTCAAGTGACTCCATCGAACCAAATAGAAAAAAGTGAACAAAGATCAGTGGAATCAACTGAAGGGTTTGTTTTGAATAGTGAAATCATTGAGATGGCATCAACCAAATCCCAAGACGCGTCGCAATATCAGAATTCAATCGACGATATTTTGAAAGATTTTCCTAATCTTGAGATAAATGCGTCTATTGACGACATCATGAACGGTGTAATTTATGGCGCAACTACGCCAACACCGATTGCAAAATCATGCAATATATTCTTCACACAAATGACTCCATCGAACCAAATAGAAAAAAATGAACAAAGATTTGTGGAATCAAGTGACGAGTTGGTTTCGAATAATGAAATCATTGACATATCATCATCTAACTTCCAAGAGGAGTCACAGCACCAGAAATCGATCTACGATATCACGAAAGACTTTTCTATTCTTGAGGCAAATGCATCTATTGACGACATTATGAACGGTGTAATATATGGCGCAACTACACCGACACCGCTGGCAAAATCATGCAATATGTTCTTCACCAACTTTATTCCAGGATCGATCGCTGGGACTAGCACCCAAAGTGACGGCTCTAAATCAGATCAAATCGCAGATTCTAAAGATGTGTCAATTGAGAGAAGTGAAGAAAATATTTTGTCTGATTTCAGTATTGAAGGTTCAATTTATGGAATGCTTTCGGAGACCAATTCTGAAAATGGTTCCATGTACCAAGGTTGCTACTAAATATCCTTATTTCTAACGAGGGATGCAATTAAATTACATCAGGAGAAATATAATGCGAATTCAGTGATTCCACATAATGTTCTTGCTTCTGATTACCTCACGGATTGCCATCAGGCTCTTTTCTTTCAACAAGATAC
>Ga0105055_10004106_pt1 | contig 21624 bp, 25 predicted proteins | sample BON03_FD_78090 | JGI IMG/M metagenome (GOLD analysis project Ga0105055, IMG submission 78090) | Freshwater microbial communities from Lake Bonney liftoff mats and glacier meltwater in Antarctica - BON-03 | ecosystem: Environmental > Aquatic > Freshwater > Ice > Glacier meltwater | place: Lake...
ATGAAACAAAACAAAACATTCCCGCACGCACGCACGCACACACACACACACACACACACACACACACACAAACACACATGGACGCAAAAATATGCACTCGCACACACATGCATTTAGAAAACAAACCTGCACTTTGCGAATAGCTTCAGTGTGTTCCTCCTCGGCTTTTTGGGCAACACGATCCTGCCATAATCACTAGCGAGATAGTCGCTAACGTGTGTATGTGTTCGTGTGTGCGGTGCGTCATGTGGGAGGGCGAGAGAGGGAGGATTCTACAATACATCCTGTTATAGTCGCCAATGAGATGATGTGGATCGTATTGCATACATTAACCATGTATGCTAATTACATTCACGTGGATCGGATCGCATTTGTCCAAACGTTTGTGTGTCTGTATGTAGGTATGCATGTATTCACGTGTGTATGTATGTATGTGTGTGCGATATATCTAATATATATTAGATATATCGCACGATATATCTAATATACGGATAGACAGAAAACCTGCCAAAGACTGAACGTTTCAATCAGACATAGTTTCATGCATTGGTCCATGATTCCAGAGAGAATTTTGCGCTGTTTTTGCCGTTCATCGCAGCTTTTCACAAATCTGATGTTTTGTGTATGTGTGTGTGAGCGTTTCATTGCACCTGTGTGTTTACAAGAGAGGGAGGGATAGAGGAAATATGTGTGCCATTGTGTGTGTGCACGCACACGTTTTTGTGCATGTGAGAGTGTGTATGCGTTCGTGTGTGCGGTTCGTCATGTGAGAGAGCGAGAATGGGCTCACATTTGTACCTACGAGAAAGCAAAAGTGAGTGCGAGAGATAGATAGCAAAATTGCAAGCATGTGTGCGTAAGAACACAGGATCAAAAACAGAGAAATGTGCATGAAAGAGTGAGAGAGGAAGCACGCACAAGAGAGCGAGCGAAAGAGCGAGCGGGGGAGAGAATGCGAGAGACCATAGAAGAGCGGAGAAAGGGCGAGAGTAAGAGAGGAAAAGAGAGAGAGAGAAGGAGAGAGAGAGAAAGCGAGAGACCTGCAGAAAGCGCCAGAAAGGCAACACGTGGACATGCTGAGTAAAATCTTACGGCAAACGTGTTTTTGGTGGCGCGCCTCGCCAATGCGTTCCACAAATGTCTGGAATGCAAGATTCAGATGGTGATTGAGAAGTTTTTTTAACACACGTTTAGACTGTTGTTGCAGCCGACTTTGATGACTTTCAGCCTCCTCTTTGAAGAGCGCCTTGGTCAGGGCGTTTTACTCCTCGAGGTGTTGTTGCAACTGCAACATATCCTGATAGAGAACGACTAGAGAACATCACGCTCTTCTTGCAGGGCATTTTTTTGTTCATAATGCGTGTGGTGGTCCACGTCATACGCCTTGTCCAGCCGCGTGCGTACAGTATCCTGAGTATACTCGCGCCAGCAATCAAACACAACCACAGCAGATTTGTACATCAAGCGGCTCTTGACCTTCATCATCAGATTTTTCATATGCTTTTGCTCACGTATTTTCACAGTCCAGCGATCCCACACCACTGCTGTCGATCAGTTCTGTATGCGCAGGAAAACACGGCGAAGGAGCTCACGCCTGCGTGCTTCCTCTTGGGTGAGATTATACCAGGCTTCGAGACAATGGGCAGCTGCGGTATTCTTCCAGCGCATGACAATTTCCAGACTAGTCTACACAAGCTTCTTGTGCTGAATGGAGTTTTCTACCCAGCGCTCCCAAGAACACGACAGATTTTTGTTGGTCATTCATTTCAGAATGCGTACCAGGACATGACTCTTGCGGTTTTGCTCTTGTCTTTCAGATTGGAGCTGCTGCTCACGCTCGCTCCATGTATTTAACGTCACCAGCAGCAGTTTGCCTGACATTCTCAACACGATACGCTTCATTAGCGCTGTCTTTCTTGCCACTTTTGACGTACGATTGCGCCATGCATCCAGACTCACGACTGCCGCCTAATTCTTGGATCGCGCAATCACCTTCGTTGACATTGCAGCCATTATCTTTATCTTTTTGACGTTCCCACACCACCGTGAGAAGGCGCTCGAAATCGATCGGTTGAGCATGCGCCTGACTATTCTTTGCATTTTGGCCAGCCTCTCCTCCTCTTGCGCGCGCTCCTCGATAGTGTCGGCCACTTTGTTCCTCCAATTCTCGAATGCAAACGAAATGCTTTTATTTAGTATCCGCCGACTAATCTTGATTTCTGCATCATTCTCTGCCCTCGCCTTGGCCACAGCCTCTTTCCAAGTTTCAATCATGATTGACAATGCTTTGTTCTTCATCCGCATTACGATCTTGATCAGAAGGCCACGCTTCCGCGCCTCCTCCATCGTGTACTCATACCACGCCACGGTGCTGCGAGCAGTAGCCTGCATTTTCGAGCGAGTCACCACCTTGGTAGACTTTGCCACCATGCCTTTCTTTTCTACCGCATTATCGTGCCACTGCTGAAATGCCCCAGCAATGGCTACATCGAGCATGCGCTTCACGATTCGCTGTTCCACAACCTGTTTGCGCTCGTCCTCAGCCCGCTGTACCTTGAGCGCATCGGCGTTATTGGCCCATCTCTCCAACGCTGCAGATAGAGACCGATTTGCCATTCTCAAAATTACACGACTCATCAAGTCTTCCATGCTTGCCCTCTCCTTGCAGTTCTCACACCAGCGCAAGTAAGCAGCTGAAATTGCACGATTTAGAAATCGCGAGGCTATCTTCTGCATGATGCCATCACGTCGATGCTTCTCTTCGTACTCTTTACGGGCCAGCAGCACGTTGGCGTGCCAGATGTCTGTGGAAAACGCTAGACACTTATTCATCATACGCGCCATAATCCTGCCCATCAACGCAAGTTTCCGTGCCTCCTTCACAGTAAGCAGCATCCAAGCATCCAAACACCGAAATGCACCCTGCATTTTCGAGCGCATCACGACTTTACTTGTCTTGGCCATACTTCTCGGCTCCGACACATTTGCCCACCAAATTTCCACCGTAGCAACTAGATTCCTGTTGATGAATCGCGCCGAGACTCGAGAGCCTCGCTTGATGAGAATGCGCAGGCGCTTATATTCCACGGCACACATCCTCCATGTTTTTGAAGCCAATTGGCATAGCGCGTTTTGAGCATACGCTGAACGGCCCTGCCCAGAACAAAAGCAACACGCAGACTCTCTTTGACATTTGTTTGCCAGGTGTGAAACGCTGACGAGACCTGATTGTTCATCATTCGCAGGACAAACTTGCTGAAGGATGTGGCCATTTTCGAATTGAGTCTCTCCTGCATGTGTTCCACCTTTGCCTGCATGTCTTCAATATCTGTCATTATAGTCATAGTGGTGGTAGTATGTTCAGTGGACGTAGTCTCTTGCCACTTTTGCTGGTGAGAAAATTGAGTGACAGCAGTCTCAAAGAGATCCCATGCGTGTTGTAAGGCTCTGCGCTGCATGACGGTCAGAAGCTGTTGGATCGTACTTCGGTTATTTTTGATTTCATCAACACACTCGACAAACAAAGTCAAAGGCGAGTCTAAGTGAGCAAAGCAATATTGTAGTGATTGACCGCAAGAGAGTGGCCCGCCGCCTTTCCTGCACCATCAGCAGCTGCACACGTTCTTGCCACCGTTCACTAAGGAACTTGACGTCTCCAAACCAAGTCTCATCGACCTGATCTAGCCAACGTTCGAGTTCTATATGGAGTCTCGGCCTCATTGACTCAACATCTTGCAAATCGTGTCCCAGCATATCCGTCGACTCATGGGTTGCCGATCGCAACTTGCTCACCCACGTCTTAGTTGCTTGCCGCTTCATCTGCATCTTGCGTAACTGCAGAGTAAAGCCCCTGAAAGAAGCACCCAGTCGCATAAAGCGCAAATTTTCTAGAACACGTCGGTATCCGCAGCCAACAAAAAAAAACACGAATCTCAGCATCGATAACTTGGGCGCCGAAGCGGCCGCGCGCAGGGTAGTGAAAAATTGGGGAGCTTATTGGGGGGGAAGTTCATTGGGGGGAGTTATATAGGGGACTTTATCGGGGGGAGTTTATATAGAGGAGTTTATCGGGTTTATCGTAGATAAATCACATGTGTCGGGACCTACCCTGATGGCGCGCGGCATCAGGCCTCGCCGCCGCGCGCCCCGGATAGTTTCCAAAAACAAATTGATCCCCAGACTAGAAAAACAGTTCAAAAGCCAAGATTGCTTTCGAATTTTGATAATATTTACAGACAAGCAAACCCTTTACTACGGCCAGTTGTACGGACAAGTTGTACGGTCAAGTTTCGGATTTTTTGATTTGATGTTTGCTGGTCTAGGAATCAACTGTGCGATTCAAATTGTCCTGGTCTGGGAACCAAGAGTGGAATTGTACCCGTTGAGGATGTCGTTGCCTTTATTCGAGTGGTTCATCACAAGTGTGCAAGGCAAGACCCCATTTCGAGGATTGAATCTTATTGAAAAGACATGTGTTATGTTTGTGGATACCTGGCGTGTCTTTGCGTGTTGACAAGACACCATACGTCAAGACGCGTGAAGACACTTTTCAAATGCCGGCGAAGCATCTTGTAAATCCGCCAGATTTTTTGATCTGCGAGCCGTTTGTTTTGGATAGTCCGCTCGACTTGAAGCGTCCATCTGCAAATATGTGTCAATTGTGGGAGTATGCTCGTGCAAGGATGCAGGAGCTACAGAGCTACAGGAGAAAAGAGAGATGGGTCTCTGACCATAGGTCTCTGACCATTAAACCAACGTGCAATTGATCTGATGAAAATTTAAAAAAAAAGACAAAACGTGCTCACCTCATTAAGGCACCTTGCACAAATGGGACCTTGCAGCGATTAGTGAGACTCACAAGACCGACGATCTTGCGACGATTTTCAAACATACTCTGTCGCCAGTATCCAAATTCATCAAAGTAGAATTGAAGCTACGGCGCCGGGTCAGCAGTAAAGCGCTCGAATCCATGTTTTTATCCAGTTTTGCTCCCAACCTGCGAGCAAGTAGTTAAACCGAGCAAAGCTGTGAGAATAAGTATGAAGAAAAACGATCGCATTGCAGAATTCCTTATTTGTCATGTCTTGTTGCCCACCTGTTTGACCAACTGCAAGAGCTATTTGCCTACACCTCTTCTCACCTACATGCATACGCATGCATACGTTCTCACGTCAACCCAGCAACACATCGCAGCAACACATCTGCACACAAGCACACAAACAACCTCGTAGCTCCTCTTCCTTGATCATCAGCTCTTGACATAGGCTTTCGTTCGACAAGCTCCCCCCTTGTGACGTATCAACCCCTTTCCTGATTTGTTTGAACAGAACATTTTCCTTCTCAAGCTCGTCAACACGCACCCCGAGCTGTTTTTGGAACTGCCCGCTCTTTTTGTGCAACATATCAACTTCTATCCCCTGCTATGATGTGTCTTGTTCTGTCCTCGCTTGTTTTAAATGTGTGTTTTCCCTTCGAAGCTCATCAACAAGTGCCGCGAGTTGCGTTTGCTGCTGACCATTGTCTTCGCCTTGCATGGCGCGCGGCAAGCGGAGGGGAGCCCCGCACCCGCCGCGCGTCACGTACCAACAATTGGCATGTCTGGTTGTCCGATTTCATGTCCGGTTTGCAAAAAATAAAAATAAACTAAAAACTTCATGTCCGGTTTGCAAAACAAAAAAGATTGGTACCGAAACAACCAAAACAAAATCGGTACTGAGAAAAACATTACCGGCTGATCTCGTCCGAAAGGTACCGACTGATCTCGTCCGTTTTAATCAAAACATCGAGATCCTTTGTAGCATTAGCTGTCTGCAAATCCACATTTGCTTGCTGGAGTTGGCGTACATGAATCTGCAGATGATCACGCGTTTTCATGTGTTCCTCTTCCTGAGCAATATTCTCCTTTTCTTTTGCGAGGTACGAAATGATCTCATTTTTTTGCTCAATGCTTCGAGATCCTTTGCGGCATTAGCTGTCTGCAAATCCATATTTGCCTGCTCAAGTTGGCGTGCTTGAATGTGTAGATCATCGTGCGTTTTCACGCGTTGCTCTTCTCTAGCAGCCTTCTCTTCTTCTTGTGCGAGGTACCGATTGATCTCGTTCGTTTGGCTCAGCGCATCGAGATCCTTGGCAGCATTGGTTGTCTGCAAATCCACATTTTTTTGCTCAAGTTGGCGTACTCGAATCTGCAGATTATTTTTTGTTTTCACGTAATCTTCCTCCTTGGCAGCGTACAGTTGCAATTCTTTTTGCTGTTGTATGATTTGTTCATCCTCCTTGGCGACATACGTTTGGAGTTCCTCGTCTTTTCATGTTTATTTCGCTGTCCCTTCGCTCAAGAATCCGGTCGAAATTCTCCCTGCTTCTTTTAAGGTCCATGTTTTCCATTTCGACTTCGCGCATCCGAATCGTTAAAGTCGTCAGACGTTCACTAAGCGCACGAGCCTCCTCCCTGCACTCATGCCAGCGCACGCACGTGTGTGTGTGTGTGCATGTTTATGTGGGTGGGTAGGTGGGTTGTTAGGTGGTAGGTTGGCGGGCGGGCGTGTCTGCGTATGTGTTAGGCACACGTTACATGTACATGAACGCGTGTGTACATTCCTCATACGTCATTTGAATTGAATCCCGCACATTGCGTGTTGTTTTGCACGCGGTGCAAATATGACAAGTGAAATTCGACTTCAGTCTACACCTGAATCTTGAATTGTGTGCACGCGGGTGTTTGCATTCTTGTACGTGCGGGAATCTCGAAATACCAAAACCGGACACAGACAGAAACCAGACACGGGACTGGACCGGTTTGACTTTTAAATGTGTGCTGTTCTTTTCGACTTCGAGATTCAAAACGCACCGCAATTGATCTTTGATTTGCTGCAGACTCTGATTTTCGGCCATTAAAAAGGTTTGATCTGCCTACAGTTTCGCCATTCTGCCAAGTCCCAACGTGTTTGTATGTTAGGATCGTCCTAGCGGAAAATTCCCAAATCCGTAATCCGAAATCAAACATCTTGCAAATTTCGATTGGTCGGATTCGAACCAACCCGAAGAATCTTGAGATATCCCCCGGGCGCGCGGCGGCGAGGCGCAATGAAGCTGCCGCGCGTCATCCGGGTCTCTGCAAATGCAGGGGGGGGAAATGGGGGAGCCCCAGATAATTATGTCCCTAATCCCTCCCTCCGTTTGTGTTTGCATTTACCCGGATGACGCGCGGCAACTTCGGCGTGTTTCACCTCGCCGCCGTGCGTCCGAGAAATGACAACCTGCATTCGCCGTTGGAATCCGTCGAAACCCCGTGGTGGACTCTGTCGGAAACATGTTTAGAAAGCCATATCTCGTGTTCGTTCTCGCCCTGTCACAACAGGCCAAGCATACGATGAGTACCACACACACGTATGTAAATGTATGCGTATATATATAAGATTCTGTGTAAGGTTGTGTTCTGGTCCGTGTCCGGTCCGACTTCCAATTCTGTGTCATGTTGGCACGGATCAGATGCATCAAAATCCGTCGGCTATCGACTTTGAGATTGGTGACGACATGCGGGTCAATCATTTTGCTGAGATGCTGCCCATTGCTTTGCTTGCATTCATGTTATGCTATGCACATTTTCTTGTACTTTTCTTCCCTCTCGCCATCAATACATTCGCCTGCATATACATTCACATTAGACCCACCGAGAGTGGATATACACTCGATCTTTCTCACCGGTTCACAGGGAGTAGCATCGGAATCGTTGTCCGACATCTTTAAATCTGATGTGTGTGAAAAAGAAACACGAGAAAGCACGCGCGCAAGTAAGCGGGCGAGAAATCAAACCATGTATTCGCATTACCATCCTCATGGTGTTTCAATCACCGACAGGGGTGTATGTGTTTACCAATGTACTCCAATACCGACATGGTTTGAATGCACACCCCTCTCGCGATATCCGTGGAACTCTAGTCCGATCCAGTGGGCGCGCGGCGACGTCGGGCTAAAGCCCTCCACCTCCCCCATGCTTACACGTACTCTCATAATGCACACAAGTAGATTACGATACAGACATTGCTGTAGGCAAACGCATAAATACGTACCACCTATGTCACACACACAACTGATGTCAACATCGACCGGTATCGACCTTTCCGCAAGTGCCTTTCCCGGCGCTTTCAGTTCCAACCCCTTCCGTTCTTCTCAAGGACCCAGGCGATGCGGTTCCTCGTGCAAGACACACAAAACCTGGCACACAGAACCTGGCACACCGAACCTGGCACCGAACGGCTTGCCGCGCGCACATGTTTAGACACTGCCGACAAATGCCAGACAGACACAGCCTGATTGGCTATTGCGAAGCATATCAAAGAGCCAGGTTCGCTACCAAGATGTGCGTTACGCAGAGACACACATTCCCTCGTCAAAACGGAAGAAGAGGCTTTCAAAAATGATTGTTCCCTGAGTACCAAATTTGGCTAAGCGATTTATATTTGATAAATATTTTTAAATTTAATTTTTTGTATTTGTTTAAAATATTACAGTACAATAATACTTCTTGATCACAAAGGAAAATATATATAGTAACCAAAGTTAGTACTGAGAAATCACAGATTAATCAGATTACAGTGTAATATGGGTTTGAACATTTCACCTCCGCACCCTTGAAGGTGAGGTGGACCTGCCAAGTGACCTGCCTGTGAAGTGGACCCATTTTAGGAAGGTAGAGGTGGTGTTTAAGAGGCGATCAGCCAGCGATATTCACAGCACAATGGTGAGCACAGCAACTGCGAGCGGCAGTCAGGCCCGATCGCTGCCTGTTGCACCCACGCAGGAACAGAGTGGACCAGGGATGACGATCTGGGGGGACCCTGGAAGTGTGCCGCCAGGACAGGTCACTGTGTCAAACATTGTGCCAGACTCATCTGCCGACCATGCAGGAATCCAGGCAGGTGATGTGATCCTGCAAGTCGACGGTCGCAGCGCCGGCAGTGCTCAAATCAACACGATTGCAGAGGAGTTGTGGGGACCGACAGACTCCCTCGTACACGTGAAGTTGAAAAGAGGCACACAAATATATGACGTCACACTTCTGCGGGAAAATGTTACACTCGAGTACTTGCGCTGTTCGCAGAATATCCAACACGGGAACCCCGACAGACAAGAAGAAGAAATGAAGACACAAATAGAACAAAATTTAAACGTTCAGGCAATGCTATACGAACAAGCTCTAATGCAATCGCTCATCAGGTGGCTAGTGCGTGCGTACATGTGCGTGCAGTGTGTCTGTGCCTGTGTCTCTGTGTGTGTCTAGGTTTGTTTACATTGTGCATCCTGGATCCGCCACGCTTCCGAAGTTTAAACTTCGCTGGTGATGGCACTGCCGCGCATAACTTCTGAAATGTTCCATTTGATACATCAGACATGATGGCCACATACACGACAATTTGCTGCGCTCTGCCGACGAAACCCGCAACAATGCTGGTGTTGCATCCTGCGGTACACTTTGCTCTTGGAGTTACACTTCTCTCTTTTTTTCCTCTCAACCCCTCATTTTTCTGGGAGAATTTCCGTTGCAGACCATTTCTCGAAGCGCGGCGGCAAAGGCGCCAGACGCCGCCGCGCGCCTCGAGAAACGGACTGCCATCCGGGCCACGAAGCCGTTTCGTGTCCGGGATTTCGAAGCTGACAAGGCGCAAGAGGGGCGCGCGGCGGCCGACGCTGCTGCGCGCCACTCGGGATGCCTCCGTACTTATGAGCAAGATGTGTCGGCGCACATGTTTCTTGCGGGGCAAAAATTTGTGCCACCCTGCAAAAATGTGCACAGACTTAGCCTCACACACTGCAACACACAAATTTGCGCCGCCCTGCCAAAATGTGCGCACAATCCGCTTACTTGTTTGGAAGTGAGCCGCAATCGACTGACTTTTTAAGAGTCACCGACAAGGTGCGCTTGTCACGTGTTTATCAAGTCGCTGCACGTTTGTTTTTTCGGCGCACATGTGTGAAGTCTTGGTACACGTTTGCTCCATTTTCGCTCGCCGGCGCACTTTTCGGGCCAAAATGTCGTGCGTTGACCAGAAGGCGCTCGAGTTTGGCCAAATTTTGTGTGATCTACGATCTCTTTGGGCAACTTTTCGAGGGGTGTCGCTGAAAGTCGCAAAATTTCAAATTGTGCGCCGTCACGTGGCGCCCCGAAATCGTGCGCTGTCAAATCGTGCGCCAAAATCGTGCTCTGTCAGGTCAAACCCCAAAATCACGCCGCCAGGTCGTGTGCTGAAATAGTGCGCGGCCAGTTGAACCACATAATCATGTGCTGTCAGGTCGTGCGCCACAATCGTGCGTGGTCAGGTTGTGCCTCAAAGAACGTGCACTGTCAGGTAAGAGCCCCAAATCGTGCGCCATCAGGTCGAGATCATGCGCCGACAGGACGTAGGACAAAATCGTGCGCAGTCAGGTCGCGTGTTCAGAAAACGTGCGTTTACGCGGTTTTGCAAATTCGGCGTAACTCAAACGTCGACTGTAGGGAGGGCTGAAACTGGAGATGATCAGACTAATGCTAGTAAGATCGAGTTCTCCCCCCTTGATTCCATCAACATTTCGAATTATTCCTGACGGGCAGACACTAGTCCAAAAAATGTTATCCTGAACCCCCCTGCAAAAATCCGGGGTACAAACGAATCATCTCGGGGGCGCATGTCGAAATGCTACGACAATTCCCATGATCTCAATTTTTTTCGAGATGTTGAATCAAACATTGCAAAAAATTCGAGTTAATTCGAAGTACCTCGGTATTCTATCGGTGTTCTGAGAGACTCAGGAGTGGCCTGGGTTAGATTTTTCCAGGGGAAATCACTTTTGTGGGCATTTTCCGCAGTTTTCCGCAACAACCCAAGAAATCGTGTTGAGGCTACATTTGGGGGCCCAACAAGGCTACATTTGGGGGCCCAACAATATTCTGTAAGATGGCGGTCCTGTCCCGACCTGTATGCCTGAATTCTTTCATATTCTTCCAAAGAGTCTTTTTTGGGGGGGGGGTTTCTCTGAGGGTTGAATATTAGTTTTTCGGGGTGAGTGTTGACAGCGTGCAGACTCGCACAACCACCCCACACCATTTCGTGTCCGTGTTTCACTCGCACACACCCGCTCGATCAAACACTCAATATGTTCGGGCGTGTTCTGTTTGCATTTGTGTATGCGTTTGTTTAGACGAGTCACTACATTTTCTGCACCAAGCGATGGATATGATGGTCATCCTTACGCGGGACCAGAACGGCAACGTGGGTATCTTTTATGGTACAGAGGAGCTCTCCTTGCCCATGGGAGGCAGAAAGCAACAAGAAGAAGTGCAGACAACAAGAGATGAATCTTGGTTGGTATTGAACTTGGTTCCTCTAGGGCCAGCAGGTGCGTTCGAGATTCTATCTATAGAGTGGGGTAATTTGACTGTAAAGACTCTGCCCTTGTTGTGATGCAAATGAGTGTACAGACTTTTTTGGACTGACTACTCACTAGAATTGCATGTGCAAGAACACACCAAATGTACCCTCAATGTACGCGCACATATTTGACGCACACGTGTTTCATACCGTTGCGGGATTTTTCAGACAAGAGTCAGCAATTACGAAAAGGTGACAGGATCCTGACGGTTGACGGTGAAAGCGCTTCCTCTCTCGATGCATCGCAGCTTGCCACGGCACTCCATGGAAGGTACGAATGAAGAGGGGCGCATCGGCGAGGGCGCGTGCGCACCTGAATCTCAAAATCTATACATCATGCTGATTTCAACAAATTTCAGCATCCCAGAATCTCACACACAAACACAATCCGGGCGTGGCCAAAAAAAATTATCGGGCCGGAAAAAATGGGCATGGAAACCCCCCAGGCCAAAAAATCGGGCGGAGAAAACCGTGCACAGTATGTCTCATGTTGTATGCTTGAAATTGTGCGTTGTATCTAGGTGCATCAGGTTGTCTATGTTTCTCTCTCCTGCAGTGTGCTCACTGAATCTGTTTCCAGTCCTGGATCTCTAGTGGCTATTCGTGTGGCTAGGAGGGTGCAGTACAAACGTCAGGTGTCGGCAACTCGCTCTTCCAATGGAGGAGTTGGGCTTTTTTTCTGGTCTCTCTCTTACTGCTCCCCTCGATTGCCATTTTGATCTCTCTCGTTTCCCCCCTTTTTGGATGTGTTTTGTGCACACGCTAGATTTTTCACAGCATATTTCTCATGCATTCTGTACCGTCTTTTTGTGCCCTCTTCCTTCACCCATCCCCTCGGCTGGCTGCCCGAGACCCCCTAGTCGCACATGTAATTCTTTACTCTGTCAAGATTATGTGTGGTCTGGGGGCATCTTGCCGCGGGCCAGAGCTGGAGGGAGAGTTGGGAAACGCTTGCTTACAAGTGTGTGATGTATTGCGCTCGTCCGTGTACGTACTCTCCTACTATCATACGTACTCTCCTACTATCAATGTCCACCGCAAATTCTGTACTTTTTCTGTGGATGCTACACACGAACTATCCCCTGCTGTTCCCCGCTTCCATCAGCCGGGCAGAGGGCGTGATGACGGGGCCGGTCGAAGTGTGTGGTCATAAAGCTCCGCATGGAGTTCATTCTGGGGTAAAGCTGGGCGAATTTATTGTCGGAGTCGAAGGGCAGGATATCCAACTGAAAAGCATTACAGAAATCTCGGCACTTATTCGCGGAGAGCCCGGCACACACGTTTCAATACTCCTTCGCAACAGTAGTTGTGTGCAGGTCTCGTTCTCGCTTTGCTGTGTGTACACGTTCTCTCTCTGTCTGTGTCCGCTCGAGATTGACACACGATCAACACAAAACAGGGTCAAGAAGGCGAAGCATCATCACAACCCATGTCGGGCAGCACCAGCACTTCTCTGGCAAGCACTCCCGGTCTCTTTTCCCAACCATGGCTCTCATTGAAAATTTCCACTGCCAAAGTCACACTCAAAGAGCCTTGATCTCATTCGAATGGCCTCTCCATACACAGGAAACCCCCCACGGTACTGGTCTTCGTCCTCGCCAAGCGTCAACGGAAAACACAGTACATCAATCACGGACCGTTCAGCAAGTGACGACATGTCCACTATCATAGTAGAATTGACACGAGGAATGGATGGCGCTGTTGGTCTCGCCTTCTTTCGCAAGTCCGCAACTAGCAGTCGCTATGTCGTCACAGCCTGCAAAGCAAATGGGGCTGCCGCGAAAAGCGGGGAGTTGGCGGGGGGCGACGAAATTCTCAAGGTGGATGCTACATTTACTGATGGACTTCCAGTGGAACACGTGACGTCACTCTTAAGGTCCCTTCCTCTGTCAGTGTATGTCATTTTCTTAACGCCAATACACTCTTATGGGGTGGCTACGGTCAGTAGGATCGATAAAGTTATAGGTCTCTTTTGTAGAATAATGTTTCTTTTATAGGGCTCTTTTGCAAAAGAGACCTATAGTTTAATCGATCCTACTAACCAAAACCACCCCATACACTCTCTCGATCTGTCGCGTGCTCTCTTTCTTGCGCGTGTGTGTGCTCTCTCTCTCACGCCCTCGCTCTTGCACTCTCTTGCGCACGCTCTCTCTCTCATTTTCTCGCGCTTGCTCCCGCTCTCGCGCACTCCTTTCCTCTCTGTCCCTCCAATCACTCTACTCTCTCTATACTTTTTCTCGTTCTCTCAGTCCATCTCCCTCCGTGTCCCTCCCTCTTTCTCTTTCTCTTTCTCTCTCTTTCTTTCTTTTTCTCTCTCTCTCTCTTTCGCGCTCACACACTCTCCCTCGCTCTGTGTCTGCGTGTCTCGCCCTCGCTATTGTATGCGCTTTCTCTTGCTCTCTCGTTCTTGCCCAATTTCTCGCTCCCTTGACTACACGCACTCTTTCTTGCCGCTCTTGTTTTCTCTTTTCACGCACCAGCTCATTACGTTGATTCGTTGCAGGGGCGCGCCAGACAGCAAAGTAATCTTGACAATATTCCGGCCTTTGCAAGTTTCAGTCGCAGCATCCATTCACAGTCTGCTTCCCTCTCCGCAGCCCGACAGCATCGGCTCTTCGTCTTTTTCCTCTGCCCATTCCACACGCACACTCCTGCGCCCTACCAGCATGGGCTCGTCCTCTTTTCTCTCCGCCCAATCCCCACCGAGCAATTCAGAACCCAGTCGCGTTCCCTCCGCGCGGCCTGTCGACATGAGCTCTTTTTTATTTCCCGCTCCACAACCCCCAGCAAATGCAAACCCGACTTTTGTCACTCCGACTATTGTCACTGTAGTGCTGACTAGGTCGATGGATGGCACTCTGGGCTTGGCAATCACGCGACACAGAGGTGAGCAGTCGTATAGGGTGACTTGGTGCATGGAGCACGGGGCTGCTGAAACGAGTGGAGAGTTGGTTGTGGGTGATGAAATACTGCAAATAGACGACACGCCTATCATCGGCAATGACGTTCACGATGGGCTGGTCGCTGCACTTCTCAGGTCTCTCGCTTTCTCCCCCCCCTCTCTCCGTCTCTTTCATTCTTTCTCTCGCTCGCTCTCTCCCTTCTCCCTTCTCCGTCTCTTGCCGGTGTCTTCTGTCGCTCTGTCTCAAGCCTCTCTGTGTTCCACTCATACATCCCAAATTCGCTGTATCACTAGTATAATTTGTAATTTCGAAAGAATGAATCCTTTTAATCTCTTGTTGGGTCGATCTTTACAGAGGCACGCCAGGAACTCAGGTACGGTTAAAACTTTGTCGGGTGCCATCAGTAATGTCTCAGGATACAGGTCTCAGCATTTGATTTGTGGATTTCGCCGAACCGTCACTGTGATTCGAATGAGTCTTAAATTCGGAACTACCCTGATTCAGGGAGTATTTATCTCATTACTGTGACTTTAAGTTCGGAGGGCGGCAGCTCGGGGCCAAAACCCCTCGCCGCCGCACGCCCGGGCGTGGTTTGTAGTGTAGCGGGTGCTTGTCTGAGTCACTGAGTCTGCAGGGCTGATGTATAGAATACCCCGTCTGCGCATTTACAGCATTTATTTATAGCTATAATTCAGAATTAATACACGACGTGATGGTTTTGGACGAACCACACTTTTAGAGTCAATGTGCCCTCCTCTTGAAAATCTTTTCCCTGTACACCTATCATTCCCTTCCCCTTACCTCCCTGACCAACTTTCTCAAATTCCTGCACCAGTCCGAAGCCAGCCCCCTCCCTTTACTTTCCCACCAGACCCATATTCTGGAGACTATGTCCCTCGTAATCCTTTCGATCGTGTCCATACTCCAAAGCTAGCACCTTTCTGTAGCTTGCCCTATTTCTCCAGGTTTCATACTGCTCGAATAAACGAGCCAGAGGACACAGTATTTGAGACGAGCAAACAGAACAAATAAAAGCACCCCTCATTGCCTCCCACATTGAATTTTTGAGTGTGTGATCTCCGCCGACTCCAAACTTTCAGCAATTGGTTCCACCGAGGAACAGGAGGACTCTTTCTTTTTTTCTATCAGTCTTTCTTGCTTTCTTGAGGACTGGTCACGGACGCCCGACGTTCGTGACGTGCTCTCTTTAGACTGAAACTTGAAAGACCCCAAGGTGTGGGGTGATGCAGAGAGGAGAGTGCACAAAAGTCCTGCACTAGCACATGGTCCTTCTATGGCAAAGTTTGATATTGTTGTAACAATATCATCTCAGAGCCTTTGCCGCTATCTTGAGATCTCTCCCAGTGCGTGCCTGAATCATTGCGAGGGTGAACAAGGATACACATGTCAATTACATGAAGATCTTGTTCACAATTACGCTCCCCTGTCTCCCTCCACCTCCCAGGTGTGCGGCAGCAAACAAACCTACCATAGCCCGACACGGACTATCATTTTTTGAAAAAAGAATGAAAACAGGAAGTATCAGGATATCATACTGACACGATTGTGTGTCGAAAATAAAGGTTCGTGTCTGTCCGTCGATTGAGTTTGAGATTGTTTCAACAAGTATGGGCCCAACTTGCCTGCTCTCAATCAAACCAATAACTCGTTTTTTACTCAAGAAAACTTAGAACTCCAAATTCGAGCTTTGGGTTTGCAAGTTAACTTGAGAGAAACTCAACGAGCTTAAATCACTCAACTTGTCGGAATCGAACAATTTGTAGACCACTTAGTCTGAGTTTGCGATGGAATTATCTGAAGAGTTTGAGTTTGTCTCAACAAGTATTGGCCAAGCTTGCCTGCCCTCAATCAAACCAATAACTCGTTTTGTACTCAAGAAAATTTTAGAACTCCAAATTCGAGCTTTGGGTTTGCAGGTTAACTCGAAAGAAACTCAACGAGCTTAACACTCATCTTGTCGGAATCAAACAATTTGTAGGTCACTTATTCTGAGTTTGCAGTGGAAATATCTGAAAAGATCTCATGCTCCACGCTCACCCAATTCTACCTCATTACCAATGTATTCTTGCTTTCCCTTTTTCTTTTCTGCTGTCTTGCGCTCGTAGAGGCCGCTGCCGCCGTGGTCTTTGCACGTGCTCATCCACCGCTGGTGGGGCAGAAAAAGGAAGAGGAGAAAGGGGAAAAGGAACTAGGGAACAGAGGGAGAGACCGACCGGGGAGAAGGAGAGAGGGTTGGTGGAGCACGCAACTCTGTAGCGATTGGTTAGAGGGAGGGGGGGGAGGGCAGAGGGCATTGCTAAATACATTTTCACATACCTAATACATGTGTGTTACGTGAGGGAAGTTGTTTAGCGAAAAATCGTTGCCCAGAATTTTCACCATGCATATGATCTGCAACATCCTGTCAAGGTATATATACATGTATATTTTGGTACAGAGGTTCAGTTTAGCAAGAAATCGTTCCGTTATTCAGAATTTCCACCATGTATCCGATCTGCAGCATCATGTCAAGGTATATGATACATATGTATCATGTAAAGGGCTTAAATTCAAGGAGAAATAGTTCCATTATTCATACTTTCCGCCATTTATCCGATTAATCACATTGTCGGGTCTCTCCCCCCCGTTTAGGGGGACCCAGACCCCTTTCCCCTCCCTTTTGGACCCCCCAGACCCCCTGTACTCCCTTTTGGGGGGGGGAGGTAACCCCCCTGTACCCCTTTTTTGGGGGTCCCTTCGGTTCCACCAGTCTTTTAGGGGGTACGGTCCCCTCCTCAACCCGGGCGCGAAGCAACCTACTAGTAAGCCGCGGCAGCAACCAGGTGCAGCAGGGGACCGTAGGCCGGGGTGACCCTCGGCGGCGAATTTTGGTTTCATCCAAAAAAAACCAAATTTTCCCCGGAAATTTTTTGGATTTAAAAAAGAATTCCAATTTTTTGGGTGGGAGAATTTGATTCAAGAAATTAGTTTGAATAGATGATTTTGATTTCCGATTTTCCGTACCAATTTGGGAAAAAGAAATGAATCCAATTTTTCCCGGGGAGAAAATTTGATTGAAGAAATTTTAGAATTTGATTAAAGAATTTTTTTGGAATAGACTAATTTTGATTTCAGATTTTCCGTACTAATTGAGATTTTTGTCACGTTGACGACCACAAGCTTTTTGTCTTTTCGCCTGGGACCGTCAAATTAATGACCGAGCGGTCCCGGCCCAGTCGAGGTTGAAACTCACTAAGGAGCAATTCCGGTACAAATTGCTTTCTTATGAATTATAACCCATCAATCCAAATCAGTCTATGAGAACGCGGAAAAAAAGGCGCCGGTGTGCAGGACCGGGCCGTGTAAATTAGGGTGTAACAATTTAGGCGGAGGTGGATTTTTGTTGAAAGTAAAGCGGTTAGTCCGAAAGTGCATCGGAACACGGAAACAGGTTTTCTCAGAGTTTTCTTGTTTTTGGCTTTCCATTGAAGAATTTTGGAAACAAAGGAACTTTTCACAGGTGTCGTCAATGAAATCAACCTCAAAATCATGCAGATTTTTAATTGACGATCGACGATCGACCGTGATTCTCTGTAGGTGAATCGGCATCGACCGTCGACTCGGATATCGACGTATTCTCTCGCTAGTAAATCAGCATCGACCGTCGATATCGACCGTGACCGATCGACCGGGTCGATAAATCGGTGGATAGGTGTCGATATTTGGATAGGTGTTGGGACCACTTCTCACCACAAATGGGACCATGACTTCTTGGTAGATGTGTGTCCAGCACCATTTCTCACCACCTATTGGACCATAGGTCAATGGTCCTTTTTTTCTACTTCTCGGGAAAACGCGGTCGATTATTTTTTTTGGTTATGAATCCACATCGACAGTCGATTTCGACTGATTTTTTTCTGAAATCGACGGTAATGAATTGTAATAGTAATCCACATAATAATCATACTGACGGTGGGGTTGGGTACATCTCGAACGAACGTGGATTCTCAGTGGAATCCAGTTTACATCGATTCTTCAAGTTTGTAGTGGAAACGAAAAGATTTGTTGGTAGGTTTGTAAACGTGAACTTGACGCGGCAAACCAGCAGCCAGCTCTCGAGCAGGGCTGCAGAAGGCAAATGCCGAGCGCTAGGAAATTATTTTTCCGAGCGAAGTTGCTATATGTTCCTAATATCAAAATGTACAAGAGACTGAGATCTAGTTCTGTGCACAACTTCAGGGCTTGCGTTTGGAAAACCGATGCGTAGTGGCAACTTCCGGGAAAAAAACGTGTTTCGACGCAGGAAAAATTGGATTTTGCCATTGCGCTACGGTTTTCCAGACGCAATTCCCGAAGTTGTGCACAGACCTAGATCTCGGGTTCCTTTACATTTTGATATTAGGAACATATGTCAAATTCGCTCGGAAAAATAATTTCCCAGCGCTCGGCGTTTGCTTTCCGCAGCCGCTGGCTGCTCGAGCGCTGGCCGCAGGTTTGCCGAGTCAAGTTCACGTTTACAAAACTATCGACGAATCGTTTCGTTTCCCCAACAAAAAAATCAATGAAATGCGTTGTAAACTGGATTCCACTGAGAATCCGCGCTCGTTCGAGAAATACCCAACCCCACCTTAACATAAACAATGCTTGAAATCCAAATTTAATCTACTATGATCGATTTGTGTTTTGTTCTATTCCTCGTTTGTTTGTATGTCTGCGTATGCGAATGTCTACTTCAAAACAATATGCAAATGTATACGTCAATCAATATTCAAGGGTCCGAGGTCCACTGCGGGAATGCCGTCCGATCCGGTCAGGCGCTTCTGGGCTACCTTATTACTGCGCACCACTTGTATGCATCTCTGTTGTAATGGAGTTGCTAGCTGTGTGACGGCATTACAAACCAAAAACCAAAAACACGGTCGATCCAATATCGACCGTATTTTCAAGTAGGTGAATCAGCATCGACCGTCGATATCGACCGTATTCTCAAGTAGGTGAATCAGCATTGACCGTCGATATCGACCGTATTTTCAAGTAGGTGAATCAGCATCGACTGTCGATATCGACCGTGACAAATCGACCGGTCGATTAAAAAGCAAGCGACTGATCGACGACACCTGTGGAACTTTTCACCAGAATTTACTTTACTCATAAAACAACGCATGCATATTTGTCCCTATTCACGGACTGTTGGAATATCCAAGCAAATTCTGATTTAGACATATTTTGGGCCTGTGACAGTCGATTCTGAGGAGGTTTTGCACAATTTTGCATTTTGGTGCCACGGATCCAGACCTGCCACTTTGTTTATTGCACCTAAGAACTGCATTTTTTGAGGCGCATCTTTTGAGCCCATCAAAAACTTGGCAAGTCTGGATCCTGAAAAGTTACAAGGTTTTCAAGGAACCCCCCGGTACCATTGCACCTTTTTGTTTTGTTTTGTTTGAAGCCGCCACAGCGCTAGCGCGCCAATTTCATCAGGAATGCACACAGGTGGTGTGCAGTAATAAGGTAGACCGGAGCCGCCTGGCTTTTAGGCACTCCCGCTATTGGTGTTATTTTTATGTATTGTTTGTTGATTGATGTTTTCAAGTAGACATTCGCATACGCAGATATGCAACAACACGAGAAATAGAACACAACACATTTTATGGATTACTGTTACAGTTGATTTTGATTTTAGTCACTGGCGCAAGTAGTAAATTTAATATTTGAATTTGACATTTCATTGTTTATGTACCACTCATGTCTCTATCGAGTTTCAATGCATTCACACATATATGTCATTGTTATTTTTTCTTGTTGAGAGGACTAAGGTAGACCTAAGCACCGGACGACGGTGGATGTACGATCGGAAAAATACACACACGACATCAACTCATGTAAACAGGCAAACAGATACGGAGTGTGCGTGGGGGAGACCAAGATTACTACAAACAGTGTTTAAAATGTTATTGTTTAGATCTTTCGTGACATGTCACGAAAGGGCTACTGCGTGACTATATCACGTAGGAGCGAGTCAAAACTACTGCGTGAGTCACTTGAGTTCGCATAGAAACGACGGTGGGCTAACAATGCAAGTGTCTTATTTGAAAGACAAACCTAAGATGAGGGAAGGTGCAGAAGGGGACACACCTGAGGTCGTCGCTAGGCACCTCAGTATTATACGTATTTATTTGCACTGGGTGGGGCCGACTTTGAGATCATACCCACGAACAACATTTTGTCTGCTCGCCACTTGTGAGCAGGCTCATTACATTTCCCCCCACGAGCTGGTTGCTTCTTACATGGCAGGCAAGTCCGCCCAGAAAAGTCAGAAGCGACGCGGCCCATCCCGTGATATCAACCCCGCACAGGCTACGCACCTCTGAGATCCTGATGCCGAAGTCTGTGAGCTCGGCGGTGACGCATCGTTGCCATCATCGGCCTGCATTGCCTTTCCGAGATTGTAACCCTTTCACAAAACTGGTACTGATTTTGGCGGAGGAAATTAACTCAACTTTTGTACCTCGTGGTTACGCCGTTATGTACCCGATCTCAATGTCTAGTACTTAAACCTCAAAGTCTCCCCCACCGACAGGGTACCGGGACTCCCTATCAAAGACTGCGCAAAAGGCTGTAACAATCGCAGCCACACGCGGCCTAAGCTAGGCACAGTAGATATGATAGAAAAGACATTCCTTGAGCGCTTGTATTTAGTTCTAGGACTGAGCCCATTTCTGCCCCGAGTCAACCTTCACCTATGCATTCACACCCCAACCTCACAGTAAATAGCTATTTCTCGATTTCCATGCAATTTTTTTTCCCAAGTGGCCCCTCATTTTTTGTCAGCACACGATTCGCCAAGTAATCTGGCCTAGTCCCGCCGCCCAAGGATGCCTGAATGGAGAAATCGTCGAACTGATTGATTCCCTATTTTTTAGTGTGGCGAGTTAAGTTAGTGAAGTGTCAATGTATTTTAGTCCATCAAAGACTTGCCGTGAATTTATACATAAAAGTGAGTAAAATACTGTACCAGTGCATCTGATCATTGAACCCATTTTTGTTTTTATGAAACATAATATTTACACTTTACTACACGCGTGTTTGGCCACAGTGTGATTTCTCCATTCTTGGGCGGGTACCCTCCCCACCGAGTGCATTGTTACGCCCTATATTAGGGTCGGTCTTAGCCCAAATGGCCTTCCCACTTCACGCTTGCGAGATAAGTGACAAATCTGAGACGGGAAGATAAAAACATGTTTCAGTCCCAGCCGAGTCGTCACATTTCTTCCCGTTCAAAAGTTTTTTGTACCGGCGGGGCCAAAATGTGA
>Ga0105055_10004107_pt1 | contig 21620 bp, 20 predicted proteins | sample BON03_FD_78090 | JGI IMG/M metagenome (GOLD analysis project Ga0105055, IMG submission 78090) | Freshwater microbial communities from Lake Bonney liftoff mats and glacier meltwater in Antarctica - BON-03 | ecosystem: Environmental > Aquatic > Freshwater > Ice > Glacier meltwater | place: Lake...
ACAAATTTTTTTTTTATAACTTTTATCTTCTATTTATTTTATTTTAAAAAAATTTATTTTTTTTTTTTTAAATTTTTATTTTCGTTTTAAATTCACCTTCTTTTTTTTTTTTTTTTTTTAGCACACACAAATCCGAAATTCGAAGAGGCGTGAGTCCAAATTGGTGATTTGTCCAAAACAACAACTCGATTAGATGGAAAACCCTAGCAGTTCTACAGTGAGACTTGTGTTTGGCTCAGTGAATCTTGCTACGTATGTTGGCTCCATGGTGTGCGTATTTCTGAGTGATCATTGGAGTATCATCGATCAAATTGGCGCGGGGACGATATTGACATTGTGTGCGATAGGCTATCTTTTGTTGCAGAAGAATTCAGTTAGTGGAACAAAGTCCTAATTTTTGTGAGTCCAGCGTGGATGAAGTCAATAGGATACATTTGCGTGTAGACACAAGTTTGTCGCTTTCAATAATCTCTTCCTTGTAAATTATATTTCTTCTATTATTTGCTGTCTTTGGAGGAGGGTATGGTTTATATTGATTTAACATTGTTGAGTCCTATTTTCTGTCTCAGAAGAGCAATGTCTGCGAAATAGAAGTCTCGTCATGAATTGCAATACTATTATATTTATATTATTAGTTATTAGCTGTTTTTCGAGTAAGGAGTTGTTCCTGTAAGATTATAGTAGTTGTCTGCATATTTTGTTACCTCGCACATATTCTTTGCGTTTCCTGCGCGATGCTCGTCCGGGATCGCAAAAAAAGAATACGCACTGATCCATTCAGTATAGTTTAAATATTTTTGAAATCAACTTACCCATATCCACCATTGGATGTTGGAGGCATTTCTATTTTATAAGGATCTCTCTTGATTGTCTTGACTCCGAATTCTTTCAGAATAGCGTCGGCACGTTCTAATTGAGGATTAAGATGGAAGGATAGTATAAAGCATAAACTAAACTTACCGTGCTCTGTATCTGACATTTGCTTATTCATAGCATGTACTCCTATCTTCGGAGTAATGTGACTGCACTCCAACATGTTCAAATTGCACGCGTATTTTGGAATGACTCGCCTACATGATGTTGAAGTTGAAACCGGGATTCTCAAGGCATTATAACTACTCACTTCAATGCATCATCCTCAACTTTAATGGCTTCTCTCCAAAGTTGATTTTTCGTGATCTCGTTCATCTCTGTTGCTGGCATTCTTTTCGAAAAGCGACTTGTATTCAACGGATAACTATGGAGTTAATATTTACACAATACATTTTTGAAAAAAGATTCGCGATGCCTCGTGAGATCATCACTGTGCAAGTGGGTCAGTGCGGAAATCAGAGTAAGTTATTCCCATTATTTCATTGGTCATGGGCTCACATATGTTTTAGTTGGAAGTGAGTTTTGGAAGCAGATCTCGGCAGAGCATGGCATTAGTCCTGAGGGTGTATTACAGCCTTTCGCCATGAACGGAACGGATCGTAAGGATGTGTTTTTCTACCAGGCTGATGATGAACATTACATCCCCCGTGCCATACTCATGGATCTAGAACCTCGAGTTATAAACGGAATCCTCAACTCACCATATCGTCATCTGTTCAACTCTGAAAATATATTCGTGTCCAAGGATGGAGGTGGCGCAGGCAACAATTGGGCTTCTGGTTATGCACAAGGAGAACGCCTCCATGAAGAGCTAATGGACATGATTGACAGAGAAGCAGATGGCAGTGAAAGTTTGGAGGGATTCGTATTATGTCATTCGATTGCAGGAGGAACCGGATCTGGCATGGGGTCGTATCTGCTCGAGAAGATCAACGATCATTTCCCTAAGAAACTAATTCAAACCTATTCCGTGTTCCCAAATCAGAGTCAAGAAGGGGATGAAGGGATTGGAACTAGTGACGTGGTTGTACAACCATACAATTCGTTGCTGTCGTTGAAACGCCTGGCGTTGAACGCCGATTGCGTGGTGGTACTGGATAATACTGCATTGAATCGCATAGCTACTGATCGTCTGCGTATCAACAATCCTAGTGTGTCACAGTTGAACTCCTTGGTTTCTACCGTCATGGCTGCAAGCACCACTACTTTAAGGTATCCGGGATATATGAATAACGATCTCATCGGTTTGGTAGCTTCATTAATTCCTACTCCTCGATGCCACTTTTTAATGACGGGGTACACACCCTTAACTATCCAATCACAAACTAGTGCCGTAAGAAAAACCACCGTACTGGATGTCATGAGAAGATTGCTGCAACCGAAGAACATCATGGTTTCTTCTTCCACCAGGAAAGGATGCTACATTTCCATTTTGAATATCATTCAAGGAGATGTGGACCCCACCCAAGTGCACAAGTCTTTACAGAGAATCCGTGAGCGAAAATTGGCCAATTTTATTCCATGGGGTCCAGCCAGCATCCAAGTCGCCTTGTCCAGGAAATCACCATATGTTGAAACCCCGCATAAAGTGAGTGGCATGATGCTTGCTAATCACACTTGCATGCAAGAGTTATTTGTTCGTGCAATCAAACAATTCGACCGACTTCGGAAGAGGAATGCTTTCTTGGATAACTATAAGAAGCAACCTATGTTTTCAGACGGTCTGGAAGAGTTTGATAGTGCCAGAGAGATTGTACAGAGTCTTGCGGACGAGTATAGGGCCAGTGAAACTCAGGATTATGTTAATTGGGGCTCGGATCCTATCGCAGACCAACATGGCTTGAATAGCGCCAACACTTTAAAAGATATCAGCAAGGTTTCTGATCCACTGATGTAGAAAATTTGTTTCAATGGATATATTATTTTAAATTTTAACTGCAGTTATACTTTTGTATGGGAGAACAAAGGGAGACCATCGTCGCTGTTTCAAGATGTTGATTTCATGTAATGATCTTTCGGGATGTTCAATACCAAAATACAACGAACAGGAAATGCCTCATTGAACGTTTTATTGATTTTATATCGAATGCGAAAATCAACAAAAGATTGCAAGTGGACGGTTGTCAAATAAGAACATGAATATATTCGAATACATTCAATTCGTCACCATATTTGGCCCATTGTCAGTCGTGATTCTGTTGAGAGCAATTTCAATTTAACAACAAGAACATTTTTGTAACCTCTCAAATCATCGGGAGTTAATTCTTTGTTTTTCGCTGGTACTAACATGCCAATCAAGCAGGTGCCCAAAGTATTCATGTAAAAATGGAATGCCACAATCGCTTGATAAAATGGATTGCAGAATAAATTGAGTAACAAAAAGATTTTATTCCTTTTGAATCGAATTGAGAAATAATGATGAAATTTATTTGCAAACGACTTGAAACATATTCCTGGAAGAAAAGGTCCGAGAGATACGAAAACCGATGTGAGAAAGAATTGGCTTTTGCTTCAAATAGATGTAAAATTAATCAGGTTTATAAATAGATAAACATGTAGGTTATATCCATCGTACCATGAGAGCCGTGCGAAGAAGCTTAACATCATTGATAGTTTCACTCTTTCGTCCTGCCAACGAAGTGGATGGATTGGATGTGAATATATCGAATGCCCTTCCTGCAGTCTCCGGAACCAATTCATGTACATAAGAAAACAACTGACTAACATTACTATCCCCGTTGAAATTCCTGCTCACTGTTTTGCCGTCGAATAGCCGGATTCGAATACATCCATGTTCCCCTGAGACAGCCTCTAGAGGTTCATACTCCTGTTTTTCGTGAGTGTTCTTGGCAACATGCAGCTGCTTTCCAACTGGTGTCAAACCAGGTTCAATGCCACTGGGTTTTTCACTCTTCAAATTAAGATTTTTTCTAGAGTCGCTCATTGGATTCACCTCCAGAAAGTGAGATACTTTATCTAAGAATAGGGAACGAAGGTCATTTGGATCTGTTGCCGAACCTTTTGGTTTCAAATCAAGAACCAAAACTAACTCGGCAGTCCGCGGATCAATAATACCGATATGAGGATACGCAAATACTTTGTACAAATTGATATATCGAACTGCCTCAGTATCAGTACATTCATGTTGGAAAAAAACAAAACTCGTTGACAAAACATCACTAATCACATCCGACTGCCATAGATCTCTGTTCAAAACGTAGGAGAAGAATTCCGAATCCTTTTGAATGTTCACCAAGATCCATTTGTGGTCCCGTTTTGCAGTCGCTCTAGCATCATCGAAGGAACCTTGAAAAAGTAATTCTCTTGGAGGAGAGAAAAGATTTTGAAGATTCTTATCACGTGCAGGCGGGTCTTCTTCAAGAACTTCATCATTATCTGAATCATATTGATAATCTTCTTCTTCTTCTACTTTCTTAAATGCCGAAGGGTATATAGGTGCTGAAGTCCCAATACCGCCCTTGCCTGCAGTCAATCTGCGTTGTGCTTCCAATTGCCGCGCTTCTTTTTCAAAATCACGGAATGACACGTTGCTATTATTTGCAACGAAACTAGTATTGGGGTTAAAAAGCCGACTCACTGTGGGGGCTATAGGAGCTCGAACATCATCAGAAACTCCTTGAGCCTCCATCATGACCTTGGCAGTGGCCTCATCCACGCCGTGACTCTTCGCAAACTCAGACACTTTAGGATCTGCACCATGAGAAGAAGTACCCTGAGCTTCAAGCATTGCACGAGCGGTTTCAACGTCAACGCCATGCATGTTGGCGAATTCCTCCACTTTACTTTTCTTAGACCCCCCACCAAGGAATAGGTCAATAGCTGATTGCAACTTCCAGTCAGATGCCTCCAGAAATGAATGAGCAAACTCTTCGTCAGTACCCGTCATGCTTACAAACGAAGCAACCATGTCCTCATTCATTCTTCCAACGAACCACCTCTTCAAATACAAAAAAAAATTGAGGAAAGATGCCAGAAATCAACCTGCATTGTCCTCTTAATGTTGTTGATGTGTCTTCAGATCAGCGGGTTGCTGCCGCTGGGAGCACAAATAGCTTGCTATTATTCCGCATTGGCAGCGGCGTTGACACTTTGAGCCTAGAAGAGACTCACGTAATTAGGGACAACTCCCGGATGTCGTCATTGAAACCCATTCTTGACTTGAGATTCAATCCAACATTGGCTCTCCCGCATCTATTAGCTACTACTAGCTCCTCTGGTGCGCTTGTGGTCTGGGATATCACTCATTGTAAAACCAGTCTTGGCCATTGGGAACCTAGCAATGTCCTCGCTGGTCATACAGGGTCTGTTAATTGCGTCACTTGGCACTACAGCAATCCACACACGCTTATTAGTGGTTCCCATGACTTCAAGGTTAAATTATGGGATCTGAGAGTAAGAACAGGGGCCACGCTTTCCCTCTGTCCCGCGAAAGGCTGTGCAGTGAGGGCAGTGCAATTCAGAAAATGCGAAAATGCAAATAGATTCGCGGTGGCTTTAACAAATGGTACAGTTCAAATATGGGATATTCGGCATGCTAAAGTTGCAGAGCGTACTTTCAAAGTAAGATGCATGCGTTTGAATTTTCTTAAAATCTTACATATTATAGGCTCACGATATTGCATACACGTTGGATTGGAATCCAGACCTACCAGATTTATTACTAAGCGGTGGGCGTGAAGGTATAGTGAAGGTATGGGACACATCTTTAGTAGGAGAATCAGATCGTCAAGTGAAGCCAGCCTATTCTATCCAGACTTCCGACGGGCCCGTTATCAAGGCCAAGTGGAGGCCAGGGCACCCTTATCAGCTTGGGACATCGTCTGGTAGAAGTACCGACATAAACATATGGAGTGTGCTCGATTCAGATGTGCCTCTTGCTTGTATGGATGTCGGAGGAGAAGCTGTTGGTACTGGATTCGTGTGGCTTGATCAGCACTTGAAGCAGGATGATGTCATAGGCTCCTCCCTTTGCGGAACTCATTGGTGGGACTGGGACGATGAAAATACAGAGGCTTTTGAACCAGATGATGACTTGAGAATGCTAGTACAGAAGAACACATTGTTTCATCCCGGTGAATCCGTTATCATGGATGGTTCTGTTGCTGGATCTTCAGTTGCGGTTTTTGACGAGATGTCGCTAGATAGGAAAAAAGATTTGCAACGTCAAAGATTCCGTTGTTTTAAACATCGTCATCGATCAGGACATGAGAAGAAAGCAGCCTTTGGAATGATATTAGGATGCACTAGAGCAGGTACGTGTTTTTGAACCAAAAAAAGTAAAACGACTAATTGAATTACAATGATATAGGATTCATGTCTATCAGAAATATAAACTCGGCCATGAAACCTGTAGAGAAATTCCGTCCTAATGCTATTAGTTTTTCATTCACTGGTAAAATCGCCTGTACTTCTAGCGCCGATAGGGTTTCGAGGAATGAGAATGAGTTAAGCAATTACCGAATTTACCCTGATAATAACGGTGCAGTGCCTCCCACCCCTTACTTTTCTTGTTGTGAAACTCGTGGCGACGAAGTATCCAGCGGGTTTGTTTATTCCAAATTTATTGAGTTTGCAAAACGATATATCACTCCAAAGACCGATGACAAACTAGTGCATTCTATTGAGCAATGCTGCGTCCACAATGCCAATCTGTGTGACCAATTACAAAACCCAGAGGTGTCCCAAATATGGCGACTCCTCCAGTCACTCTTCACTAAAACCGAAGAAGAAGAAGAAGAAGATGATGATGATGACGATTCAAACTGCTTCAACATGTCGGCCAGCTCATCTCGCGCGAGTGGGTCCCCTCGAAAGACCTTCAGTCGCAAGAATTCATTTGATTCTAGAATTGCACGAAGCCACCGAGTGATGTCCCCTCGCAATAGAAAACGAACAAGATCCTCCCATCACGACTCCGCTGCAAGCGAGGTTAAAGACTTGAAAGACGACCGAAGTGAACTTGAATCCGATGTGCAGTCCATGGCGGAATCCGACTGCGACATGTCTTCGGACATCAAAGGTGTATTGGTAGATATATCAGGAGACGAACTTAAAGATCCATATCAATCGGATACCACCCTTGGAATGTGGGAGGCACAGAGTTTGAATTTACTCTATAGACTAAGTCTCTTAGCCCCATTGAAGTCAGACTTTCATTTAAAAGCACCCTTATTGGATATCGACAAGCAGGAACTTGGACAAGCACTCCATCTCGCCAAACCACTTGAATCACCAGTTAGACCAGGGATCTATGGGGAGCACAAGCGGAAACAAGCCAAGGAGAAACGGAGGGACATGGCTTTTAAAGCAACATGTGCCATGTTCTCCAATAACCAAGAGGCGGTAATTCCAAGGTCAGAGGAAAGCTTGAGTTTGAAAGTATATCCTAGCGCAGAATTTGGACCTTTGGCGACTGTTGGGTTCAGATCCTCCTTCGTCCATTCTGTTTTAGAATTCTATTCGGAGTTAGGCGATGTTCAATTATGCGCCATGATAGTGATGGTGCTTGGTGAAGAATTGCAACCACCAGTTAATCCCAACACCACTAGAAAATGGCTGTGCTCTTACATAGACCTTCTACAACGTGCACAGCAGTTTGCCAGCGCTGCTCGAGTTATCTCTACGTGTGGAAACACTCAAGTAGAGCAGTGCTACCAGATAACCTCACGAATTGCTCAAGGTTGCCTGACCTGCTCCACGAGCAAAAAAAGCAAAACGAAAAGTATCATAACCATTAACCCATACTTCAAAGGGAGATGTGAGGGATGTCAGTCGGTGGTAAGCCGCTGTGCCATTTGCCAGCTGGCGGTAAGGGGAGTGTACGTATGGTGCCAGGGATGTGGTCATGGTGGGCATCTTGATCACTTAAACAAGTGGTTCGAAACGGAATCTGTATGCCCGTCTGGTTGCGGACATAATTGCAGAATGAAAATGGTAAACTAATAAAAGATTAAGCGTTCTTCTTAAGGTAGTCCAACAAGTAGTTAAGAGCTGCTGATTCTTCACCAAAGTCGGTAACAACAGCGCAACTGCACTTGACAACCTTTTGGGCCTCGCCTTCAGCATTTACCTTGCACAAACCAGCCCATTGTCCTAGCTCTTCACGAGTAGAAACCTGGATAAGAGGGACATTATGCTCAGCACAAAGAGCCTTGATAAGCTTTTTGTATGCTTCTTCGTCACACGAATCTGCAAGGCAGCACAATCGAGCTGTTTTGCTGTCTAGAGCTTTGCAGCACTCATGAAGACCTCTTCGGAGTCCGTCGCTATACAGACTCTTCTTAAGAACAGTCTGAAGGGCACTCATTGGAGTCAACTCCTCAACGGAAACTTCTGGTACGATATCAGCCATGTTTGTTATAGTGTATTTGCTTAGTGACGATGTCTCTCCTACAATAGGGTCCTTGAACTGCTATTTTTATCCACTCATTTCTCACAACCACACATTGATATGGTCTACGATAAGATGAGGGAGGACCCCCACTATTTATTAAAAAAACCATTCAAAATGAGTGCGTCAGGGTCTTGTTATGTTGATGAGCTTCTTTCATTGAAATGTGGTGGTGCGCTTTTGAATTTAAAATTGTATCCTGATATGAAAGAACTTTGTGAGTCGATGGCAGCATGGACTCACTTACGAAAGTATTTTTCAGACGAGATTGCCAAGCCTCAGAAAGGAGATTGCCTGGTAGTTGTTGGGGATGGTGTGAAGCCCCGCATTGGTGCATTATGTGCATTTCTAGCAAGAGGATGGACTTGTTATTCTATCGACCCGCAACTTCAAGTGAGCCCAAATGATGCCAGGTGGGTTCATGATCCAGCACACAAAGTAAGCAATTTGGTTTGTTTGAGAAGAAAAATTCAAGATGTGTGCATCAAAGCAAATAGAGTGATTTTTATACTGATGCATGCTCATGTTAGTTTAGCAGACACTCTTCTCTCTGTCAATGCCACCACGGAGGTGTTAGGTGTTCTTTCTGTTCCTTGTTGTAATAACTATGAACATCAGAGTTTGGTGTGGAACCAGCCTCCAAATTTCACATTTAAAGATACTCAAATGTTGACAGAACGTTGTGAAGTTCGAATTTGGAAAAATCCTCGACCTCTTTTGATTCCCCCGATGAGGTTGGTGCCATGTAAAAACTATTCGATCAGTGATTTACGCAACCACCCTGTAAAAAAACGTGCCTTAACCTTGCAATCACTTGCATCGCTGGCGCATTTCTTGAAGGAGCATTTCAGCCGGGAAGACATTTTGATATATCATCTAAACGACCCAATACTATCCGTACTCCAGGAGGAGCTTCTAAAAGGCATGGAAATTACCGCTTGCAATATATTGTCGGAAGACCCGATTGACGCTAAAAATTATGTGGTCGTAGATTTACTAGTTATGGACTTCATAACGGCCAAATATCAAATCAACACATGTGGCCGTTTCGTGCGAGCTCTTATTGGAGGCGCTAAGAGTGTCGTGTCAGTCACAATGCGGGATCCAGTTCATCTGTATCGCCATGTGATGTCGGTTTCCAAGGTAGTTTGTATATCTGAAAAATCAGCGACTCAAAAATTCAAGATGCAATTCTGTGTTGGTCGATTATTAGAAAGTTTTGCCCAAGCTGTTACACCGGAAGTTATTGTCATCAAGGATCATGACATGGATTCCTTGATTTCAAATTCATCGCGAGTGTATGATATTTTAAATTTAATGGAATCCAGCCGTTTCGCTGTTGACGATCAGGAAGTTTTTTCGCTGTGTGGAGTTCTCTCGGTAAGTTGCAGCTGGCAATCTGCTTTTTTGAAATGTTTGTGTTATTCTGGAATGCTAATACTGATATAAAGGGAAAGCAAACATTTGGAAAATTTCTTCGAACTGCCACTTTGTGGGATGTTGAAATTGCTTTTCGACCTGACCTCAGGGCTAGAGGAATGGATTTTTTTATAAACCGCGGTTCCAAAGTTTTAAATCATTTGATATTCGAAAACGAAGTCGACGCTTCGCTCACCAAGTGCAATACTCGGCTTGTTTTTCAAAACCAAATTGCAACGGAAACATTTCAAAATGGGGATATGGTTGTTTTGAAAGCTATTCCACAATTTAACGACACCGGAAGTCCGACTTTTCTGGTACAAGAATTCCGAATTATCGATGATAAAGAATCTGGCAGAATTTTTCAAATTGATTCCTTCAAGCTCCCAGACCTTCTTCTCAACCCCCCGGTCCTAAAATGTTTCTCATAGATTAATTTGATTTTAAATCTTTTTGATTACTGCAGTGCAAAAACTTGCCAAAAAAGTTTCGAAGTTTGAATGGAGCCCCCCGCAATATTTCCTAAAAATATATCTTTTCACAGGGAACATTCATTATGAGTCCAGCAGCACAAGAGATAGAAACGGGCCCTGATGCTCTAGCTCCAAAAGTGAATCCGGAAAATAAGAAGGACTTCAGCGACGAGGTGCATTCAGTTATTCCCCAGGCCTCTGCCCTCGCTAGATCTGGAAAGCTGACTGATGCATTGGAGATGTTGTTGTCTCTGGAGAAGCGAGCTCGATTGGGGGGTGATCTCAAGAGTGTAGGTGAAGTAGCACTGGTGATTGTCAAGCTTTGTTTGGAGATGAAGGACTTGGACCAACTTAACTCCAACATTACCTTGCTCTGTAAACGTCGTGGTCAATTTAAGCAAGTTCAAGTGACGGTAATTCAGGAAGCAGCTTCTCGTGTGGGCGAAGTGGAGAATAAGGAAGACAAGCTCAAACTGATTGATACGCTTCGGGCAGTGAGCGAAGGTAAGATCTACGTGGAAGCTGAACGAGCTCGACTCACTTTCACGTTGGCCATGATTAGAGAGGCTGAAGGAAACATTGCACTGGCTGCGGATATATTGCAAGAGGAGCAGGTAGAAACATATGGTGCTATGAGCAAACGTGAAAAGATTGAATATCTTCTGGAAGAAGTTAGGCTCTGTCTGGCAAAGAAAGATATGGTTCGCGCGTACATCATTTCGAAAAAGGTGAACAAGAAAATTCTGGACGAAGTGGATCTAGAAGATCTTAAAATTAGGTTTTACCGACTTCTCATTGAGTATTTTACATTTGAAAAGAACGCTTTGGAACTAGCTCGAGCAAGTCTCGCAATATATAAATGCAAATCCATAATGGAGCACCCGAAAAAGTGCAAGGAGACTCTGGAGTCGTCTGTGCTATACTTGTGTCTAGCACCTTATGATAATCATCAGATTGATTTGGTACACATCACTCTGGAGGATATCAACCTTGAGAAACTCCCTTCCTACAAGGCATTGCTTAGTCATTTTGTTAGGATGGAGGTGGCTCAATGGCCTCTTCCTGAACACGACGAGTTACACAAACATCCCCTTTTGGCAGATAAAACTCAATGGTACGGATCGGTGCTTAAAGATCGAGTCATTGAACATGATATCAGAGTGGTAGCACGTTATTACACGAGAATTCGCGCTGACAGAATTGCAGAGATCTTGCAACTCTCCAAGGACGTTGTTGAGCGTTATGTATCTGCAATGGTTACCAGTACCACGTCTGAAAGATTGCCAGCAAAGATTGATCGACCAGCTGAAATCTATACTTTTGAAATGAATAAAGATGCAAACGCATACCTAACCGATTGGGCTGATGATATTTCCGAGCTATTGCTTCTTGTGGACAAGACGTGTCACTTGATCCATAAAGAAACGATGTTGCATAATGCGAAGCAATAATTAAGCATGTGATTTAAAATTAAAAAACATAATGTATCTTTCAAAACATCCTGGGTTTGTTTTATCTATAATTTCTAATAAGAAATGATTCACTTGGTCCCATTTAATAAAGAATAAGAGCGGTTTAAGATGAATCTTTTAGAAGACCACGAATCATATTTATTTCTTCTGTTTCTGCCTCTAATAAAACATATATTCAATCATTTCAATTTGACTCGATGATCACTCGATGTTGTAAAAAGGAAAAAAAAAGTGTGCACACAGGTCATTAGAGATGTCAGGTAGTATAGACAGCTCTCGCAGCAAGAAGTACAAAAAGAGCAGCAAGCTAGGAGACGACTTAGAAGATGATATACCAGAGTTTTTAAGCAAGTATGAGAAGGTGTATGGTCGTGTCAAAGACTATGTTCTCTTTGAAGAAATCGGAAGAGGCACTCAAGGAACTGTCTATAAATGCTTGAATTTAGTCAATAAAAGAGTATACGCGATTAAATCGCTAGAGAACTCGTCGCTAAGCAGACGCAAAAGTCGGTTTGGTAGCTCACTAAACTCGTTGAAAAACGAAATCAACATAATGAAAGCACTTAACCACAAGAACCTGGTGAAGCTGTACGATGTGATCGACGAACCGAAAAGCGATAAGTTACATCTTGTTATGGACTATATTCAGGGTGGCAATGTAATGGGAGATCAAAAAGTAATGCTAAATCCCGGATCCGATATAGCATTGTCAGAAGATACAGCTAGAAATTTATTCGGTCAATTCGTGCTCGCCATTGAATACCTGCATCAGCAAGGGGTGCTTCATCGTGATATAAAGCCTAGCAATATGCTCATAGATAACAACACCGATGATGGACTGCCGCTTCTTAAGGTATGCGACTTCGGAGTCTCATCCATGTGCAACTTCGAAAAGAGCGCAAAGCTTCTGGGGGAAGACGACGTTATATATGGAGGAGTGTGCGGCACCGTAGCAATGATGAGCCCCGAAGCTCTTGGAGCTGGGCCTGATAACTACTACCATGGAAGGCCAGCTGATGTTTGGGCTGCTGGTGTAACCCTATTCTGCATGTTGTTTGGGTGTCTTCCATTCAAAGCCTCCAATTTCGAAGAAGCTAAAAAAAGTATTCTTGAAGCGAATGTTGTGTTTCCCAGTAAACCTCGAGTGTCTCAGGAAGCGAAGAATTTAATTCTACAAATGCTTCAAAAGAATCCACACACGAGGGTTACGATGTCGCTTGTGAGGGAAGATCTTTGGTTTAACGGTGCGTTCTGTAAGGATCCAGACGATGCCTATAGAGAACCAACAGAGGTTGCTTCAGAAGGCAGTGGCCTTGGAAAAATTATTAGGAGAACTAGATCGCGTGGGAGTCGTACCAGTTCGTTTCTGAGCTGGTTTCGGTGTGGACGACGATAAGCAACAGATTGTCACGCGATGGAATAATAATAATGTGAAATAAATATGATACCATGCCATCGTGATGGCTTAAAAACATTATTTGTAAAAAGAAAACATTCTTATATAAGGAGGTGTTCTAAACCCCTACATTGTGGTTTGTACCTTTTAGAATCAATTGAAGTTTGCTGCGGAAGGATTATGCTTGGCCTTTATGAGAATGTCCAGACAGCATCATAGGTTGACTCGTGTGAGGAAGAGGCTCAAAAACAGTAGCTTCATAAACGTGCACAGACTCGTCACTATGCTTAATATGTAATACCAATGTAAAGTTCATACCTGCAACAACTTGTTTAGTAGCAGCTGCAATCTTCACAAGTTCACCCTTATTAATTGCTTTCACAGCAAAGTTTCCAGCCTCAACGACCTTGTCATCGTCCACGGCAACGGCACTGTGACCTCCAGCCAAGCCCATTCTACTAACTCCAGCTGTCAGAGAATCATCCCCCATAGTGCTCTGGATTCTAGCTTGGATGCCTTCATCAACATCTTCAGCATCACTATCATGGTCCGAGTCAGCCTGGGCGGACATCAGTCTAACCGAATCTTTTCGAGCAGATTCCAACTGATTTCGCTTTTCAATCGCCTTATCAAGTTCAGCTTTCTCATCATGATCATCAGAAATAGCGACCATAGTGTCGGCTGATACTGATCCAGCATTCACCTGCTTGGCAAGAGCTATCTTTTCCTTAAACGCTTCAGCTTGCTCTGCATTGGCAAACTTAATGGCAAAAGTCTCAACCTTCAGTTCCTCTTCCGCGAAATCAGAAGCAGTGAAAACCCACGATCTGTCAGATCCTACATTAGGTCCGAGCTCCACGAAGGGGCTTACTAGGTGGTTCGCACAAATCTTCAACGTCTTCTCTTGACGCATCAACAATCGGATTTTCTTCATTTCCTTGTGCTTCAGGAGTTTGACGTCCCCGGTACCTCTCTCCTTCCAGTAGTTCTTTCGTATCTCACCACCATAGATATCTTCCGCGATGAACACGAACAGCTTGGAGCGAGCTTTGAAGCATACTTCCTCGTCCTCTTCCAGCGTCTTGACTTCGATTTCTTGCACGCGTACCTTTGGAGTGAACTCAGTGTGGTCTCCTGCTGACTCGTCTGCTCCTCCTAATATTCCACTTTCCTCGTTATCAGACATGGTTGTAATGGATGGTGGGCTAATATCCTTTATTTCAAAATAGAAACAACTTAACAGTTTCCTATAGCGAACCTTACCATATTATCTTTTATGGTCTACGATTTTCTGAATTTATTTCATGCAGATTTACTATGATGAATGAAGGAGATCTTCAGGGATTCGAATACAAGACTAGAGTATGATACAAGAAACAGTGTACTTTTGGGTCAATTTCAGTCGAATAATTTCAGTCAGAATTCAGAATTTTCAATTTTGTGACAGTATTGCACTGCTGAAATCATTTCAATTAATTAATTAGACCTTTAGATACGGCTTCGGTTACCACGCGAAACAAAATTGTGTTCATCAAAGAAGAACAAATATTTCGTTTTAGCAAAATAGATCACTGAATACAGAAACATAATTTGAAAGCTTGCACAAATACCGAATGAAGTTTTTCCTTATTATTCATGCCTTTTGTCTCGGGACTGTGGTTGCAGCAGATGAAAGTAATGGGAGACAACTTCTTGAGCATACTGCCGAAACATTTATAAGTTTATTAGATCCTGCTATTGGGACATCGCTAAAAGAAACAACGTTTGAGCTGGTTTTGAACGCTAGTAACGATGTCCTGGCATCCAGCGATTTTCTAATTGGTCTGCTAAAAAAATTCGTTAACTTGATTCATGTCGCAATTGGCAGTTGCGCCGGAGATACAGGAGCTACGTTTCAAAACCAACTTGTACTTTGTGAGCAACTTCTAGAATCAAAAATCGAACCATTTCTGAAAAACTGGCCTGTAGTAAAACAGAATGCTACTATTGATGCCATTGGATCGTTGTTTAATATGATTGGTGATATTTATGAAATATCTTCGAACGCTGCTGGGTTAGTCGAACACATAGAGGCTGTCGTACCAGCATTTAAAGATGCTCTTGGCGACATAAAAGCTATACTAAAAGACATGCTACAATTTAACAGTGGATTCGATCGTAGGGCTCTGGTTCAAGCCTCGTCTCCAGTGCTCTCTCTTCAATCTTTAGGAGCCATGACTGATTTTATTCAAGATCTTTTGACAAAGTTATGTTCTCCTTTTGTGGAGTGGCTTCTCGAAACCGCCGGGAAAGTGGTTGCATTTCTTGGCGACAATCAGTTAATTCAAACCGATCTTGGTGATGTGCTAGGGGATATTGTCCAGTTGATCGATAAATACAAATATCCAGCACGAAATGGAACTGCCGACAAGGAGTTGGTTAAGGACGTTATTCGAAATTTGGAAAATTTGGAGGAGGCCGGCATTCAGATCGTGTCATCTCTATGGGCTTTGAAAAATGAGACCTGCCTCATTGTTCCAGATACTGTTGAGATGTTTCAAAATGGCAAGTCGCTAATTAAAGACGTAGACATCATTCTTCACAATGACGACCCAGATAGTTCCTCTGGAATACTGACCACTTCTTTCTCACTTTTCTTTCTCCTGCAATTATCAATGAAATAATTCATATACAAAAAATCGTTAGCACATTTGATAATCATTTTGATTCAAAATTTAAATAGAACCATTTGAAATCAACTATCACATGTGGTATTTTAAAACAAGTGCTGCAAGCCGTGGATAGAGCCATCAATCGCTAATTTCTTAAGAAGCAGTAGTATCTTGTTGAAAGAAAAGAGGGCTCCCTAATTTATTGATTAACAATCTGTATAGAATTTATTATTTGTAAACCTGAATTCTGACCAGTATTTCAAATCCTGCAAATTTTGATGATTTTAAAAATGAAAAATCTCTGTTCGTGTCCTTTAATTAATCGTAGGAGGCCTTACTAGGACTGTTGGCCCATCTCGGTACAATACGAGTACTTGATACTCTCACTTAGCTCCATAGTCGCCATTAACGCATTCTGAGTAACACCCGTAAAAACCTCAATCATCAATGACAGAAGAAGATGAAGCCCACTTTCTAATATCGCAATGGTTTGAACTGATGATAAATCAACAACAGCCACAAGGCAAAAAAACGTTATTCGTTGCTTTTCGAAACGCTTTGCGCGGGTGTAAAGGCAGATCGAAGGAAACAATTATAACAAAGAGTGTCAAGAATGAGCAGGCAGTTGTACTTCGTAACGGGACAACCAAGCAACAGGCTTGGCTCACTTCATGCCACATTGAATTCCTTGTGTATATATTTCTTTGGTACCCGCAATGTTTCATACATCTATTTTCTCAAGACGAGATACAGGATAACCTGGTACATCTATTTGTCTCGGTAGTTTTCAGCAACATCGAAACGAATTTAAGTAGCCAGCGTATTTTTCGAGTCATTATTTTCCACCTGCTGACAAAAGAGTTTACGGTTTTACCGGTTCTTCGGAGCAAGACACCAATGGCTAGGGTCATGACATGCATATTCAACACAACTAGCAATCAGCAAATTTTAATCTCAAAGATCAAACCGATCGTTGATGCTGTCGATGCACAAGCCAATTATTTAGCAATAGCAGAAGCGATTCTGACAGCATTAGTGGATACTCGGTTTCCTGTAATTGTATCACTGCTGATAGAGGAACTTTGGTTACACTGTCCAGCTGGTTGCGAGTACAATATTATTTACACACAATTTTTCCTGCGTTTCGTGAACCCATTTCTTGTGTCTAGATACTACCATGCTAAAAATGTTCTAAACGCGGCTCGGTTTCTACAACGACTTGCGAGTGATAGCAATGACGATGTTGAAAAGTCGTCAAAGTGTACAGACTTAGGAAGGGTATTGGTGTTTAATGTCCTACTTTCTGATGGTGTAACAAAGCTATCCAAGTCGGATATGGATGAACAGATGTATCGTGCGGCTCTCCATATCGAAATAGATCGATGCTTACTCAATGAGGAAACCGAAAACATGCAATTTGAAATGAGTTTATCTGCAGTGTCAGCTCTAAGAGGTGCTCTAAAATCGTGCTTAAACGTTTTCGATGATACACGAACGCATGAACTTCTTAACGCTTTACAGCACTATCAATCACTATTTGGACGAAATTTAGAGTCTTTTCTCCACAATAAACTTGCGCCTGGTGAAGTTGTGTGTGTGAAGCCAAGATGGTACTTTGTACGTCCCTCTCCTCACAATTCACAGCAGGAGTTTGAACAACCGAATTCAAGACAGGATATAAAAGAAAGGCTAATCACTATTCGACGAATGCTGGATTCGAAATAGAACATGTTTACTTCATTTCCAATGTACACTTTTCTATTAATAGTAGCTTAGGATTAATTAGTTCGTCAACAATCTAATAATAAGGACGCTGTGTACTTGCCTATTAACTAATTAGAATCCCTTAAAAACGGCCGTAAAATACAAAATAGAGCTACAAGCTAAAAGAACAAGTCGTCGTCATTATCATCATCATCATAGTAAGACTGCTGCTGCTGATCTACGAAGTTGTATTCTTGGGCAGCGCGATCAATTTGTGAGTAACTCGCTCTTTTAAATCGTCCTAGGAATTCATCCCTCATATCTCCTGGTGCATTTTTTAAATCAAGCCTTCGTTTTGCAAACGTTCTAATGGTATCCATTTCAGCCTCCGACAGCCCATGTTCAATATATGATGAAAATCCGGGATTGTATTTTGGTCTCGCTGCGAGCATTCCTAGTCCTCCTAAATGCACCATACCCAGGAACCTCACAAACTCTATACCAAACACTTTAGATGCTAAAAACAGCCCAAAACCTATACTACTGAACATGACCATCGTATGGCCGAAGAAACCTAGTTGTGCTTCGAACATATGATTTCGATCAGATCCACTTTCTTCTTCGTAGTATGCATTGCGTCTTGGCTCGTTAAAGTGTCCCCGCATTCTGGGAAGCTGGGGGGCTTCCCGTTCTTCCTTTTGTTCAAATACATCATCTTCGTCCAGTCGCTGCATGGAACAAGAGGTACTACTTTTTCCACTGAATAACTTGTAGTGTTAATGGTAATGTTTTCCATGTAAGTTCAAATTTGAAATTCAGTCCAAGTGTTTCACGCATGTCGTGTTGTTGACTAATGGTGAGGCGTTTATTGCTGCTGAACATTCAAAAATGAACTTGAAATACTTTCATATTTCAAATGAGAGTTGCCACATCGTTGTTAATCCTGGCTTTAGCCGTAGAGGGCGCTCAAGAGCGGTTAATAGACCCTGTTGAAGACGCCTTTGCACGCTTATTCGTATCTCAAGCGTCAGCTCCAACTTTGCGCGCTATTTCGGAGCCTCGATTTGTAGAAATAGGAGAACTACCAGCTTTGATGCTAAATGACCCGGTGGAAGAAAAACAACAAGATCCTGGAAAGACCAGAACGAGAGGTAGAAGACCACGCAGCAGTGGTGTACATGCACTTCGTCGAAGCGGAATGTTCAAAAAACCAAGACAAACTCAAAGAGAACAGATGTCTATTTTGAACGCAATGATACAACATTCACAGCGTCAGGATCCGACTCCTCAGTTCTCTATGGAAAATGAGACCGAAAGCACTTAATACAATTGGCAGCCTTTCTAAAAACTATTCTTTCTTTCTTCAATAACACTTTTCAAAAAATTTTCTTTTTAGTAATTGGTTTGTACTCGTTTCTACTTTTCAAAATTTATTCGAGTTGACTTCAATTAAGAGTCCTTGAGTCAAAATCCCCCGTTCTTGAATTTTACATTGAATTTGCGAAAACAGCACGAGTCAGAGAGTTCAATTAACAAAGTATCATAAATCACGTGTTAATTAATCCATGTAGCCATCTGATGTATACATGTAAATTTACATTCAGTCATTCACCTAAAGTTTTTGACTGAAGTCGCTATTCTTCAATATATTTTCGAACAATCGAACTGAAACCGGCTGGGTGTTTCTGCTCGTGCTTTTGATGCCGAAATTTGTCTGGAGTTCAAATGAATGCCACCATCTATGAACTTCTATGGAATTTTCATTCCAAAATAATGTGAATTCAGTGACTTCACATAATGTTCTTGCTTCTGATTACCTCACGGATTGCCATCAGGTTCTTTTCTTTTAACAAGATACTCTTATTTAATAAGAAATTAGCATTTGATGGCTTTTATCCACTACTTGTAGTGCTTTAAAAAATCGTTATGTATTCGGTTGGCAATAATCTGTCTTGCAGGCTAAATGGGATCTCGCTTTTCAAAACAAATTTTTAAGAGTTCCTCGTTGACAAAATTATATTCAGGGCTTTCCAACGGATGTATATCGTTTTTTTTATAGCTTTGCAGAACACATAGTTCAATATGTGGTTGATTTACAATAACTTATAGTTTTTGAAGGTCGTTTCTGGTCGTTGTACCATCTTTTGACAATATTTTGTCTTTCAGGTTTGATGTGGTCTCGCTTCTCAAAACAAATTTTAAGAGTTTCTCATCTTCAATGTTCGAAGATTATTTCAGAGATATTATGTCGCCATATTTCGAATTTCAAAAGTTTAATAGTTGTTGTGGGTTGATCCATTTGGGGGGGGTTAAATTTTAATTATCTTCTGTTTGTTTAAAAATAGAAGTCGCTTCCTAATAAATAAAGATGATTTCTGAAAACACCGTGACTTCATAGCTAATAATAAACTGGAAGTGTCGTCCTTCGTGCACTAAACCATATACAGTACTACTGGTACAAACCATAATACCGGTACTAAAATAGTTTACTCCACCTGTTTTTCTCACTTTTGAATTAGGTTCCATTACGAGAGAAGGAAGATGATAGCAGGCGGCGTCGCAGGGTGTTTGGAGGCTATTTTAACAATGCCATTTGAAGTTGTGAAAACTAGGCAGCAGATAGGAACTCGCGAATCTATGATGCAATCCATGAGGAGAGTTCTGGGTGAGCACAACGGATCCTTCAAGGGATTGTATTCTGGGTTGACAGTGCAAGTCATACAGAGCGGTGGTAAAGTGGCTATACGGTTTGGTGTGTTCCAAAGACTGGAATCCGTTCTCGAATCCAAGATCGCTGCGGGGATGGTAGCTGGGGCTTGTGAAGTAAGTATTGCATTTTTCATTTGTTTGTCTGCTTTAACTTGAAAGGCATTTCTGTGGATAACTCCGTGTGAGCGAGTAAAGATCATTCGTATTTCAACTGCGACGCTTCCAGTAGGAGAAACGGTTACTCAGTTGTATAAGGGAGGGTTGCTCTCTCTTTGGGTAAGAGTTGATTCATTGGTACATTTTACAACTAATCACTGAAAGAGACAGGAGCTGGTGCTACCGTGATCAGGAACTCGTTTTCAGTTGGATTTCGGTTTTATCTTTACGACAAACTCATTAAATTTGAATCCATGAAGAATCCAGCAGTGGCTGGATCGATCGTTGGGGCAGTGAGCACTATTTTGAACAACCCGATTGATGTTATCAAATCTGAAATGCAAGCTAGGCAAGGACACGGGGCTTTTAAAGGGATTGGGAATTGCATTGGTCAAGTGTTGAAAACGAAAGGAATAGTTCATCTTCTTTTTGCAGGAATGCTTCCAAGGATTGTTAAAATATCGATTGGTCAGGCTGTCATCTTTCAAACTGTCGCGATATTGCAGAATTTTCCAATAGAATGATGGAATTTCCTGGATGGCTCACGTTGTCTCTTCACATAGATTGATAATCCGAATTTATGCTGTTCGCTTGGTTTCCAATAAATTCATGTTGCTGTAGCAAAAAGGGGTTAATGGAATTTTCAAACTCTATGTATTTATTAGTTTCGTTAGTGCTTCAAGATCATGCCAAGATTGAATCCGTCGTTTAGATCCGATTGAGTTTCTGTTATAAGGCTGATCGAAATAAACGTGCTCCCAAGTAGGTGACGTGTTGAATCCATTTATAACGGGACGATCATCGATAAGAATGTCTCCGTGAACCACTGTCTTATCCCGCGTACAAATTATTCGCGAAGTCCACGTAGAACCTAGGTGCTTCTCTATCCAGTCAAACTTTTCTTTGACGCAAAACTGATATGCTGTTAAGGGCGATGTGCAAATCATTACTTGCACTCCTGGTAAACCATCAAGATGTTGCATTGCTTCGACTGCTCCTTCAAATGGAGCAAGCGACAGGAAGAACCCTTCACGAATCGTGATGTCTTTCACTCGTTGAGAGGCTTCTGGTCCAAATTTCGAGTTGTAATTAGCACTCATGTAGAATTGATTTCTATCTAAATAAAAAATTAAGACAACGAGCATTAGCAACAAAATCCCACATACCGGTATTCAAGTCAATTACTGGGTGTTCAGGGTGAATTTGGGCATACAATTCGTTAACTCTGGCATCAAAGTTGCAAAGTACTCCGTCCCTTGAATCAGTTAGAATATGAAAATTGATGATCGTGCTACCTACATACATGTCAACTAGTACCAACTTCATCCAACGTTCTCTATCGCTTTAGTTTTTAAT
>Ga0105055_10004114_pt1 | contig 21589 bp, 17 predicted proteins | sample BON03_FD_78090 | JGI IMG/M metagenome (GOLD analysis project Ga0105055, IMG submission 78090) | Freshwater microbial communities from Lake Bonney liftoff mats and glacier meltwater in Antarctica - BON-03 | ecosystem: Environmental > Aquatic > Freshwater > Ice > Glacier meltwater | place: Lake...
GCGGCTACCGATTGCAGGGTCTGCGAACCACGCTCGCGGGCCTTGCTGAGCGCCTGTTCTATGAACTCTGGTGAATGTCGATTTCTTTGCATTTGGTGTCGCTCCGACGCGGATCATCCGCGAGAAAGATGGGCGACAGCTGGTCTGACGCAGGGGGGGAGGTGCTGACAAAGTGACAAAGGCCCAGTGCGAACAGCTGGCCGGGCAGGTCATGGCGCTGGGGGCAGACCCTTTTTGAGCTGTGTCCTTGGGACTGGGCACGAGAAATCCATGGCGTCGGGTACGGCCAGCGGTTTGATTTTTGTAGATCGGCACAAGCAACCGAATCCGGTGTTCATGGGACTGCTCAATCGGACGTTCCACCTGCTTTGGGCGCCCGACCACCAGCGCGCCGGCGCATCAGCCGGTACACCACTGGCACCACGAACATCGACAGCAACGGCGCACTGATCATGCCGCCCACCATGGGTGCTGCAATGCGCTGCATCACCTCGCTGCCCGTGCCCGCACCCCAGAACAGAGGCAACAAGCCGCCCACGATCACCGCCACAGTCATGGCCTTGGGGCGCACGCGCAGCACCGCGCCTTCGCGGATGGCGTCCAGCAGGTCCATATCGGTGTCCTGCCCGCGGTCCAGGCGAGCCTGCCAAGCCTGCTTGAGGTAAAGCAGCATGATCACGCCGAATTCGGCCGACACACCCGCCAACGCAATGAAGCCCACCATGCTGGCCACCGAGAGGTTGTGCCCGAGCAGCCACAGAAACCAGATGCCACCCACCAGCGCAAATGGCAGTGTGGCCATGATGAGCAGGGCTTCGTCGAAACGCCGAAAGGTCAGGTACAGCAGCACAAAGATGATCAGCAGGGTGAACGGCACCACCAGCTTGAGCTTGGCGCTGGCGCGCTCCAGAAACTCGAACTGACCCGACCACGACACCGAATAGCCGGCCGGCAGGACCACCTGCTCGCTCACCGCGCGTTGCATGTCCAGCACCGCGCCCCGCAGGTCGCGCCCGCGAATGTCCACATAGACAAAGCCGACTAGGCGCGCGTTTTCGCTGCGCAGCATGGGCGGGCCGTCGGTGATGCGCAGGTCGGCCACATCGGACAGCACCAAACGCTGGCCATTGGGCGCCACGATGGGCAGCGCGCGCAGCTTGGGCACCGAGTCGCGCAGCTCGCGCGGGTAGCGCAGGTTGATCGGGTAGCGCTGCAAGCCCTCCACCGTCTCGCCGATGTTCATGCCACCCACCGCGCCCGAGATCACCTCTTGCACGTCTGCAATGTTCAGGCCGAAGCGCGCGGCGTCTGCCCGGCGGATGTTGACGTCGATGTAGCGCCCACCGGTCAGCCGCTCGGCCAGGGCGCTGCTGACGCCCTCGATCGGTTTCACTGCAGCTTCGATTTCTGCCGTCAGCCGGTCGATGGTCGCGATGTCTGGCCCAGCCACTTTCACACCCACGGGGCTCTTGATACCGGTGGCCAGCATGTCGATGCGGTTGCGGATGGGTGGCACCCAGATGTTGGACAAACCCGGTACCCGGACCGTGCGGTCCAGCTCGTCCAACAGCTTCTCCGGCGTCATGCCGGGCCGCCACTCGGCGCGTGGCTTGAACTGGATGGTGGTCTCGAACATCTCCAGCGGCGCCGGGTCAGTGGCGGTGTCGGCACGGCCCGCCTTGCCGTAAACGCTCAACACCTCGGGCACGGTCTTGATCAGGCGATCGGTTTGCTGCAACAGCTCCCCTGCTTTGCCCGCTGACAGGCCGGGCAGCGCGGTCGGCATGTACAGCAGGTCGCCCTCGTCCAGCGGTGGCATGAACTCGCTGCCCACATGCTGCAGCGGCCACAAGCTCACGCTCAGCAGCAGCACGGTTGCCACCAAGGTCGTGCGTGGTGCTTTTAACACCCCATTGAGCAAGGGGCGGTAAGCCGCGATCAGCGCACGGTTGAGCGGGTTGGCTGTCTCAACGGGGATGCGCCCCCGAATGAGGTAGCCCATGAGCACCGGGATCAGCGTGACGGCGAGGCCGGCCGCTGCCGCCATGGCGTAGGTCTTGGTGAAGGCCAGCGGCGCAAACAGCTTCCCCTCCTGTGCCTCCAGGGTAAACACCGGAATGAAGCTCAGCGTGATGATGAGCAGACAGAAGAAGAGCGCGGGCCCGACCTCGGCTGCCGCCTCGCCCACCACCCGCCAGCGCGGCTCACCCGTCAGCTGCTGCCCCGGGTGTTCATGATCCCACCGCTCCAGGTGCTTGTGGGCGTTTTCGATCATCACCACCGCCGCGTCCACCATGGCACCGATGGCAATCGCGATGCCGCCCAGCGACATCACGTTGGCGTTCACACCCTGTTGGTGCATCACGATGAACGCCACCAGAATCCCCACGGGGAGTGAGACGATGGCCACCAGCGCGCTGCGCAAGTGAAACAGAAACGCCACACACACCAGCGCCACCACCAAAAACTCCTCCAGCAGCTTGAAGCCCAGGTTGCTCACCGCGCGCTCAATCAGCCCAGAGCGGTCGTACACCGGCTCGATCTCGACACCCTCAGGCAGCCCTTTCTGCAACTCGGCCAGCTTGGCCTTGACCGCGCGGATCGTCTCCAGCGCGTTCTTGCCCGAGCGCATCACGATCACGCCACCGGTTGCCTCGCCTTCGCCGTTGAGTTCGCCAATGCCGCGTCGCATCTCGGGGCCCAGCTGCACCCGCGCCACATCGCCCAGCGTGACCACCACGCCGGCGGCGCTGCTCATCAGCGGGATGGCCCGGAAATCGTCCAGCGACGTCAGGTAGCCATTGGCGCGCACCGCGTATTCGGCTTCGCCCAGCTCGACCACCGAGCCGCCCGCTTCTTGGTTGCCGCGCCCCACCGCCTCGCTCACCATGCGCTGGGTGATGCCGTAGGCGGCGAGCTTGTCGGGCTCCAGCACGATCTGGTACTGACGCACCATACCGCCCACGCTGGCCACCTCGGCCACGTTGGGCACAGTCTTGAGCTCAAAGCGCAGAAACCAGTCTTGCAGCGATCGCAGCTGCGCCAGGTCTAGCCGGCCGGTGCGGTCCACCAGCGCGTACTGGTAAATCCAGCCGACACCGGTGGCGTCGGGCCCGATCGACGAGCGCGCGCCAGCCGGCAGGCGCGCCTGTACCTGGTTCAGGTACTCCAATACCCGCGAGCGCGCCCAGTACTGATCCACACCATCGTCGAACAGCACATAGACGAAGCTGTCGCCAAACATGGAGAAGCCGCGCACCGCCTTGGTTCCGGGCACCGACAGCATGGTGGTGGTGAGCGGATATGTCACCTGGCTCTCCACGATCTGGGGCGCCTGGCCGGCCCAGGTGGTGCGGATGATGACCTGGGTGTCTGACAGGTCGGGCAGGGCGTCCAGGGGCGTGCGCAGCATCGAGACCACGCCCCAGGCGGTGATCATCAGACAGGCCAGCAGCACCAGAAAGCGGTTGGCAATGCTCCAGTGAATCAGGCGCGCGATCATTTGGCTGGCTCCGGTGCCACCACCTGAATGCGGGTGATTTGCGGCAGGTCGCCTTCTTGCATGCGGAATTCGATCTGCACCTTGTCACCTTTGGCCATTGAGCGCGGCTGCTGCTCCCGCGCTGGCAGCAAAAAGCCCATCTGCATCTGCGGCCACTTGAGCGCAGGAATAGGCGGGTGGGTCAGGGTGACGGTGTTGCCGGCCAGTTCGTCGATCACCGCGCGGGTGCTGTAAGTCGCCACAGTGGCTGGCGAGGCTGCTGAAGAAGCTGCTGGAGAAGTGGGTGCCGCTGTGTCCTGGTTGAGCTTGCTCTCCAGCCCACGCAAGCTGGCTTCAGAGTCGATCAGGAAGTTGCCCGATCGCACCACCGCCTGGCCGGCCTGCAAGCCGCTTACGATCTCGGTCTGCTCACCAGATTCCTGGCCCGTTTTCACCTCCACTGGGCGGAACCGCCCACCGTCTTGCGCCAGCATCACCACGCTGCGGCGCCCGGTGTGGATCACCGCATCGCTGGGCACGAGCAGGATGTCTTGCGCTGCAGGGCGGGCGAAGCGCATTTGCACCAACATGCCGGGCACCAAGCGCCCGCTGGGGTTGCGCAGTTCCATCCGGGCCTTGATTGTGCGGGTGGCGGTATTGACCTCGGGCAGCAACGCCTGTACCCGGCCTTCGATGGCCTCGCCCGGTGCCATGGGGCTGGTGGCCGTCACAGCGGTACCGGGCTTGAGCAATGCCGCCTGGCTCTCAGGGACCTCGCCCTCAGCCCACACGGTCGCTGTGCCCTGGACGCGCATGAGCGTGACACCCGCCATGACGGTGGCGCCCTCGCGCAGCATCAGCTCGGTGACGGTACCGGCGATCGGTGAGCGCAACGTGAAGCGCGGCTGCAATTGACCGCTGGTGACCACCGCATCCACCTGCGCGGCGTTCATGCCGGCCAGCTGCATGCGCTGGCGCGCCGCATCGCGCAGGGGGCCCAGGTCGGCGCCCTGCATGCGCGTGAGCGCCAGATACTCCTCTTGCACCGCGATCCAGCTCGGCACATAGATCTCGGCCACGGGCGCGCCCTTGGCCACGCGATCGAGCTCGGCGCGCACGAAGAGCTTTTCCACAAACCCGGTGGCCCGCGCTTGCAACAACACCTGATCGCGCTCGTTCCAGACCACGGCACCAACAGCGCCGATCTCGCTGGTCAATGCCCCCTGGCTCACCACAGCGGTGCGCATGCCCAGATTTTGCTGGATGCGCGGACTCACGGTGACGCTGCTGTTGTCGGCCGCATCGGTACCCGCGTAACGCGGCACCAGCATCATGTCCATGAAGGGCGACTTGGCGGGTGCGTCGAAGTTTTTGCCCGGCACCATGGGGTCGTGGTAGTTGATCACCGAGCGCCCGGTCACCGGGTCCATGTCGCCCGCCTTGATGCCATCGCGGATGTGCCGGCGTGTTGCGTCTTCCCCTTGCGGAATGCTCCACTGGCTGGGGTCTGCCGAGGCCCGGGCCACCGCTTCAGGCGCGGCCATCATGGCCATGCCCTGCGTCATGCCCAGCCACCAGGCGCCTGCGCCGATGGCGCCCAGCGTGGCCACAGCAACCGATGCCCACAGGGCTTTGCGTTGGAATGTTGATGTCATGGGGAAACCTCCGGGGGTAGATTGAGTGCGTCCAGCCGCGTCCAGTCGGCTGCGGTGTCGAGTTCGATTTGCAGGCGGTCGAGTTGCAGTGCCAGCTCGGCTTGGCGCGCCTCCAGCACCGATTGCAGCGAGCCGCTGCCGGCCCGGTAGGCGCCCAGCGCCGCCTGTGCCCTCGATTGCGTCAATGGCAGGGCTTGTGCATCCAGTAGGCGCAGGCGCTCCAGCCCGAAGCGCCAGCCGTGCTGCCAGCGCTCCACATCGGCCTGGCGGCTGCGCCGAAGTTCTTCCGTGTCGGCCTGCGCCTGCTCGATCTCCGCCACACGGGCCGCGACCTCACGGTCCTGCCGGTTGGCTGTGTCCCAGCGCAAGGGCACCGAAAAGCCCAGCGAGACCTTGTTGTCAAAGCGCGAGCCCAGCTGGGCAAAGCGCAGATCCACGCTCCAGTCGGCCACCCGTTCTTCGCGGGCCAGCGCAGCCAGCGCAAGGGCAGCCGACTCACGCGCCGCCGCTGCCTGGAGTTCTGGGTCCTGCGCCTGCCACGCCGCCGCTTGCTCGTTCAGTGGCGACTGGTCCAGCGCTGGCGCCCGGGACAAAGCGGCGTCGCCTCGCAACCCTGTCCAGCGGCGCAGCGCACTGCGGGCTGTCTCCAGCCGGGTCTGCGCGACCAGCCGCCGGTCCTCCAGGTTCACGATTGCGCTGCGCGCCGTGAAGACATCGGTCTGCGACCCGCGCCCCGCGCGGTAAGCCGCTTCGGCTGCGGCGACCGTCAGGCCAGCTTCATCACGCTGGGCCGCCAGCACCACCTGGCGCTGGACTTCTGCGCGCACCGCCCACCAGGCCAGCGCAGCGCCTTGGCGCACGGTGCTTCGCTGCAGCTCCCGCTGGCTCAGGGCCAGCAGCGCTTCCTGCTCGAAACGCTCGCGCCTGGCATTGCGTTTGGCGACACCGGGCAAGGTCTGCACAAGGCCAATGCTGCGCGCCGTGGTCGGCTCACGCGTCAGCAGTCGGCTGGAGCCACCTTCTACTGGCACGTTGTCCAGCCCCAGTCTCAGCACAGGATCGGGCCGCTGGCCTGCCGCCACAGCGCGCTGGCGGGCAGCATCAGCCCTGCTTTCCTGAGCCCGCAGGCCTTGCGAGCGCTGTTCGGCGACCCGCATCGCATCGATCAGGCTCAGCGAAGGGGATTCAAGGGCCGAGACGTTTTTGCCCAAGCCTGTTGTCTGAGCCAGCGCCCAGGACGGATTCAGCAGAAAAAGGAACAAGGCACCGACAGCCGGTGCGGCAAATAAAAACATGGAAAAACTCCAGAGACAGCGCAGCGGCTCGACAGCCGATGCAGCATCCGGTGCAACGCCAAGCGCCGCACCGGCCCAATCAACAGGGGTCAGTGGAAGGTGGGTGGGCGCCAGAGCGCGACCACGGTGGCAGACGGCGCTGCCAGACTTTGCAAAACAGGAGCGATTTGGCGCACCGCAGCGACAGTAGTTTTGTCAGGCAAAGGAAGCAGCAGGCCGGTCAACGGCGCCTGGCAGTCCTGTTCGGTTTTGCAGGTCTGGCCAGTCAGCGAGAAGGTCTCCATGTCGTTGCAGCAGTCGCCAGACATGGCGTCATCCGCTGCGCCATCAAAAGCGGCTGTAGCCTGCGCCATGGCAACCGGCATCTCCGTTTCCATCGGGCACGGGGCGTCTGTAGCCCGCGTGGCTGCCCACCCCTGTGAGGCAAATGACAGGGCAATGAGCAAGGCGATCCAGACACGCATGGCGAGAATGTACCCCGAACGCGTTGCCCGAGCACCGAATGTCGACGGTCGCCCTCCGCCTGCTGTCAATTTCTCTCTGCAAGCTGGCGCCCTTGCCCTGAACGTAAGTGGAGACTTACCGTGGACAAGAAAATTCGAAGGCGGCCCATTTCGGGCGCCTTGAGGCGGATCATGCGGTTTGATCCACAGAAAAGCGAAGGCGGAACCGTGTGTAAGTGTTCCGTTTTGGACTCAATCGACGCCATGGCGCCGTGCGCCTGCATGTTGGCGCGCGATCGGCAAGCCCAGACCGGTGCCGTCGGCACTCAGATCCCAGCGTGACACCCTTGTCTTCAGCTACCCCATTAAAAAAATCGAACAAGCATTGCGCTGCTGGGTGCGGTGCAACCGGCTCGCGGTGGGGCAGGGCAAGGCCATGCTGGGTCTTGGGCCGCAGCAGCGTGCCTGAAACCCTGCGGCCCAAGCGCCGGAGCACGCCGACAGGCGTTTGAAATCGCGCTGCAAGCGTTCCCGCGTGGTGTTGAGCTCCTGTGTTGGCGCCGCACATTGCCTGAGGGCAGCAACCTGAGCGTTCACAGCCAGCCCGATCTGCACGCCATCGCCGTCCATCACAACGCCAAGCCACGCAAATCTTCGGGCTGGAAGTCGCCTGCCGAGCTGCTCCCGCCGACCCGTTCGACTGTCGAGCCCACTGCGCAAGTTTTATCAACCCTTTTGCACTGGGAGATTGAATGCGCTCAGCAACTGTCTTCACGCTGGGGGCGGTTGATGCGTCCCTTGTCCCAGCACCGTGCTGGCCCGCTTGGAGCGCCACAGCGGGTAAGCCAACTGGATCCACCACGACTCGGGACCATGCTGGCGGTCATCGGTCAGGCCGAAGGCGGGGGGATAGCGGCGTGTGATGTGAGCAGTCCCAAACAAAATATCCCACACAAAGAGCAGATTGCCGTAGTTGCCGGTGTAGTGGCCGATGCCGTCATCCTGCACCAAGGCATGGTGTGCAAAGTGCGTAGCAGGGGTGGAGATGGTGCGCTCCACCACCCAGGCCAGCGGGTGCAAAACGCGCCATTTGTAGAGCCATCGGTCCCATCGCACAGCCGAGTGGGCGCCGATGATGACCGTCAGCTTGACCACTGTATAGCCCACATACACCCAGCCAAAACCCATGAAAATCAGTGCCCCTGAGAGCCAGATTCCCGGCATCAACATGTAATAAAAAGCATTGTTGCGGTAAACGATGCGAACGCTCATGTACGCCGCTGAGTGGTGCGCGCGATGCAGCGGCCACATGAACGAGGTGTGGCTTAAACGGTGCCACAGATACTGGGTTAGATCGTCTGCCAGCAGCAAAACCACCAGCATCAGCCACATCGGCCAGTCTGCCCAGGCTCCGCGCTGTGATGGCATCAGCCACTCGCACAAGGCGTTCGAGGCGCTCAATACACCGACCGAGATCACAGGAAACAGCAGCGTCACCGCCAGATCAAGCCGGTTGTCTTCGTGGTTCGCTTGCTTGGCAAAAAAACGTCCCTGCACCAGCTCTGCGACAGCGAAGCTCAGCATCACCAAAAGGATGGCCAGGATCTGAACTGTTTGTTCCTGCATTTGCATGCCCTTGCTTAAAGACACCAGTGTATGGTCACACAGCACGCAACCGGCTAGGGTTTTCACCGATGGTCGACGCCGAAGCTGAACCATACATTGGTGTACTGTTATGCCACTTCGTGAGCCGCTGATTAACAGCCAAGACATCGCGCTGGGTCAAACCTTTGGGTATTTTTGTAGAGCATTTCGTCCCAGATCAAGGGCGCATTCAAAACCTGTTTCTGTTGTTTGTGATTTGCTTTCTCCACTCAAGACGAGCCAAAAGAAGTGAAAAAAATTTGGCTCGACAGCTGTCTCAAGGGTGTATCTCACAGGATCGATGTCGACGCCTTGGGGTCCATTGCTGACCTCTCGAATGAAGCTGTTCTTGGCCACAGCAACTGGCCAACTTTCGTCAGCGGCTCCACTGGCGTGAGCATCAGCTATGCCGAGCTCGACCGGATGTCAAAGCAAGTGGCCGCGTATTTTCAACCGGTGCTGCGCCTGCCTCTGGGCACTCGGGTGGCGATCATGATGCCCAACCTGCTTCAGTACCCAGTCTGCCTGTTCGGCCTGTTGCGGGCGGGCTATTTGGTGGTGAATGTGAACCCGATGTACACCCCCAGAGAGCTTGCGCACCAGCTCCAAGACTCAGGGGCGAAGGCCATGATCGTGGTGGAGATGTTTGCCCATACGCTGGAAAAAGCCATGGAAGGCAGCCCGCTGGAGCAGGTTGTTGTGCCTGGTCTGTCCGACACGATGCTGTGGCCCAAACGCGTCTTGGTCAACGCTCTGGTTCGCCATGTAAAGCGCTTGGTGCCGCCTTATCCCCTTCATAACAGCGTGCGTTACAGCGGTATGTTGGCGCAGGACAGCCACGCCAGTTTTGCCAAAGTCGCGATAGCGCCTCAGGACCTGGCGTTTTTGCAGTGCACCGGCGGCACCACCGGCGTATCCAAAGGCGCCATGCTGTCGCACCGCAACGCCATGGCCAAGGTCAAGCAGACACAGGTTTGGAGCGAGCCGTTTCTGAAGCCCGAGGCTGATCTGATCAGCATCACCGCGATCCCGCCGCATCACATCTTGGTGTTGGGCTCTTGCCTGACATTGTTGGGAATGAGCGGCACCAACGTGTTGGTGGCAGACCCATGGAATATCCCGGCATTTGTCCGCATCCTGCGCCAGCACCGCTTTGTCTCGCTATCAGCGGTCAGCACCTGGTTGAATGAACGCATCAAAAACCCCGATTTTCCGAAGGACGACTTCAGTCGGCGGCGCTTGGCTATTGGTGGTGGCGCATCGGTTCAGCGTCCGTTGGCTGAGCGTTGGCAAGAAACAACCGGTTGTCCGCTGGGGGTGGGTCACGGTTTGACCGAATGCTCGCCCGCGGTGCGCGTCAATCCGTTTGATCTGAAGACTTTTAACGGCAGCATCGGCTTGCCGTCACGATCCAACGAGGTCTCGATTCGCACCCGCGCCGCCGGTGAATGCGCAGTGGGCGAAGCCGGCGAATGGTTCGTGCGCGGACCGCAGCTGATGCTGGGCTGCTGCAGGCGCCCGCGAAACAGAGCTGTGGTCACGACAACAGAGCGTTTTCTGCGAACCGGTGGTGTAGCGGTGATTGGAGAAACAGGCTTCTCGAAGACCGTAAAACGACCAACAAGACACGATTCTGGTGTCGGGCTTCAACCTGTATCCGACCGAAATCGACGAGATCGCGATGATCTGCCCCGATGTGCTCGAAGTGGCTGCGGTCGGGCACCTCAGCAGCAGAACGGACAAGCAGGTGGTGCTTTATGTCGTCAAAAAAACAGCGTCCCTCAACGAAGAGCGGCTTTTGTCGCACTGCTGCCAGCATCTGACCACTCACAAAGCGCCGCATCAGGTGTGCTTCATCAGCGCAATGCCCAAAAGCAATATGGGCAAAATTTGGTGCCGAGAACGTCGCGAAAAAGCGACGACCTGAAGGTAACTTGAAACAACGCATCTTCAACGCCCAGCCCCATTACCTTGCTTGAGAACCCCATGACAAATCTTGTAGTGCGCCGACTGTTGATCGATCTGAACACACCGTTTGCCGCTCGCTGGAACGGCGGGGATGCTTTCACCACAGCTTTCTTCAACGCCCTTTCCATGAGCTTTCCGCTGGGTGAGCAATACTTCATGGATTCCGTGCGCAACGGCCTCAAGACGCTGCCAGAAGCCGAGCGCGAACGCTTCGCCGTTGAGGTGAAAGGATTCGTCGGGCAGGAAGCCACGCACCGGCGTATTCACAGCCTGTTCAACCAGCAACTTCAACAACAAGGGCTTGATAACGAAATTGAGCGGCGTGCAGCGCGCCGACTCAAAGCCAGCGCCCACCGAGATGTGCGTGTGCATATGGCTGCCACCGCTGCCACCGAGCACCTCACCGCGCTGTTTTCCGACTGGCTGCTGAAGCACCCTGAAACCCTTGCAGGGGCTGAACCGCGGCTGCAAACCATGTGGCTCTGGCACAGCGCCGAAGAGGCCGAACACCGCAGCACGGCGTTTGACATTTACCAGGCCATGAGCGCACACCACGGCTGGCGTGTGCGGATCTTCAAGTACATCACCTGGATTTTTCTCAGCGATGTCTTGCGCCAGACGGTGCGCAACCTTTGGCATGACGGCAGCTTGTTCAAGCTCAGTACCTGGCGCAGCGCGACGCAATTGCTCGTGGCCAAAGAGGGGTTGTTGCGGGGGAACTTCAAACGCTGGCGCGAATACCTTTCGCCTCAGTTTCACCCCAGTCAACACGAGGCCAGCGGTTCGGTACAGTGGCTGCAGAACCACTCGGCGAAGTACGATGTGGTCGGCGGGTCGGCCTGATCGATGGACTTTCTGATCTTCGTGGGCCTGCCTTTGCTGGCTTTGTACCTGCTGGTCTGGGTTTGGTACGCGGGGCGCCCGCGCCCACTCAGCGCGGCTGAGATCGGACATTTCGTGGCAGACCTGCGGTCCTGCATGCCAACACAGGCACAGGCCGCCATGGTGGAGCAGGTCCACCGTATCTCACAAGGCGACGACGGCAGGCCCTTCGTGATGCACAACCTGGTGCGCTACCGGCCCCAGGCCCGCTACCCAGCTAACCACCCGCTGCAGGCCGAGACCAGCGCCCGCGCCGCCGACGAGCGCTACGGCCGGGCGATATTTTGGCCACTGCTGCGCCACGGCAGCCTGCCGATCTTCATCGCTCGGCGAAAGGGTGGTTTTGTAGAGCCCGAGGATGCCGATCAGTGGCATTACGTGGCGATGGTCCGCTACCGCAGCCGGCGCGATTTCCTTCGCTTTGCGCTGCACATCGAACGCGCAGGTCTCACTGTGCACAAATGGGCAGCCATCGAAAAAACCCACATTTTTCCGGTGCAGCCGCTGGTTGACCTGTTCATGCTCCGCACCCTGATGGCGGCCTTTTTGGTTGCATTCGGGGCTGCCATCTGGGGGCTCGTGCTGTTGCTGACGCCGATCCAGACCACGCACTGAACCGAGACACCTTGCCGTGGGCAGCACATTGCCCAGATGAGGAGCCGGTTCTTCGCAGCACGCACCAACAACCCTCCACCACAGGCCCTCAGCCCCATGACAACTGCCTTGATTTTCCTCACAGCACTGACATTGTTTCTTTGGCTCGGACTGCCGCCGACATTGCGCGCGCTCGGTCTGCACCCGACCTACCGAGGACCCACCTACACCTTGCCCAGCAAGCGCGCCCTGATCGTCACCACCAGCCAAGCGTTTCTCGGCGAAGGAGGCAAAGCCACCGGTGTTTTCGGCTCCGAGCTGACAGCTCCCTACTATGCGTTTGCCGATGCTGGTATGCAGGTCGATGTCGCCAGTGTCCGGGGTGGCGAGATTCCGATCGAGCCGGATTCCTTCCGCTGGTTTTTGGCGGCAGCGTCCGACAAGCGCTACCTGAAAGACCCTGTGGTTCAGGCCAAAGTCAAGGCCTCACTCCCCATTGACCAGCTGGACTTCGCCAGTTACGACATCATCTTTCTGGCTGGCGGCTGGGGCGCTGCTTACGATCTCGGTACCTCGGCGGTGCTCGGCGAGCAGATCACCCGGGCCTGGGCGGCGGGGCGGGTAATCGGCGGCGTGTGTCACGGGCCGCTGGGCCTGCTGCAAGCCACCGACATCAATGGCCAGCCCTTGGTCAAGGGCAAGCGGCTGACCGCGGTGACCGACCGCCAGGTCAAGCAACTCGGTATCCAGAAAACGCCGCAACACCCGGAGCGGGAGTTGCGGGCAGCAGGCGCGCATTTTGAGAGTGCCACCGCCGCCTTTGAGCCACTGGCCAACCTGACCGTTGCGGACGGCCGCCTGGTGACGGGCCAGAACCAAAACGCCGGGACTGAAACCGCACAGAAGATGCTGCAAGTCGCAGGCGGCACCAGAGCACCCGCACCTGTACCACCCTGAAACCCGGCATCAAATGACACCCCCCACCACACGCAAGTGGCCCCGCCGGTTGGGCGTGGCACTGCTGCTGCTTGCACTGGCCGCAGGCACCTTGTACGCAAACCGGCTGTACTTGTTCAAGTACTCGCTCGGCTGGCTCACCGACCTCAAGCACCCCCGGGCACCGAACCGGCCTGTGCCCTGGATGGCGGGCCCGCTGAGCCCAGAACAGCCCCTGGCCCAGCGACCACCCAATGTCATCATCATCATGGCCGACGACCTCGGCTACAACGATGTCAGCACCTACAGCGAGGGCCGCACCGCCGACGGCGTGCCCACCCCAAACATCGATGCCATCGCCCGCAATGGCGTGCGCTTCGACCAGGGCTACGCGGGTGCTGCGGTGTGCACTGTCTCGCGCGCCGCCCTGATGACCGGCCGCTACCCCTGGCGCTTTGGCGTCGAGTTCACGCCCACGCCGGGTGCCATGGCAAGGGTGGCGGGCGCCATGTTTGCCGACACGCAACAGCTGCACCCCGTGCTGGTCGACAAAGCAAAAGCGAGTCAAGCCAAAAAATTCAACGAGCTGGGCATGCCCAACTCGGAGCTGACACTGGCGGACATGCTAAAGACCGCCGGCTACCACAACATCCACATTGGCAAATGGCACCTGGGCAGCACACCCGACATGCGTCCCAACGCACAGGGCTTTCACGAATCCCTGTTCATGGAGAGTGGCTTGTACCTGCCGCCCAAAGACCCGCGGGTCGTCAACGCCAAGATCGACTTCGACCCGATCGACCGCTTTCTCTGGCCCAACATGCGCTTTGGTGTGAGCTACAACGGTGGCGGGTGGTTCGAGCCAGCACGCTACCTGACCGACTATTTCACCGACGAGGCGGTCACCGCTATCGAGCGCAACAAGCACCAGCCCTTCTTCATGCTGCTCGCCCACTGGGGTCCGCACACGCCGTTGCAGGCGGCGCGTGAAGACTACGACGCACTGGCTCACATTCCCGACCACCGCCGGCGTGTCTACTCGGCCATGGTGCGCTCGATCGACCGCAGCGTTGGGCGCGTGTTGCAAACGCTGCGTGAGCAAGGACTTGACCAGAACACCATCGTGATCTTCAACAGCGACAACGGCGCACCAGGCTACATAGGCCTGCCTGAAGTCAATCAACCGTTTCGGGGCTGGAAGCTGACGCAATTTGAAGGTGGCCTGCGTGTGCCTTATGTGGCGCAGTGGCCCGGGCGCATTGCTGCGGGCAAGCAGTACACGGCACCCATGACCAACATCGACATCTTTCCGACCGTGCTGGCCGCTGCCGGTGTGGCCTTACCGAGCGACCGCGTGATCGATGGCGTCAACCTGCTGCCCTATCTGGAGGAAAACGCCACAAAAGTACAAGCGCAACGCCCCCTGTTCTGGCGCGATGGCCCGTACCGCGCGGTGCGCGCAGGCGGGTGGAAACTGATCGCCTCAGAGCGTCCCAAAAAGAACTTCTTGTTCCACCTCAACACCGATCCAACCGAGCAGAACAATTTGGCAGAACAAGAACCCGCCCAGCTTGCACAGCTACAGGCCTTGCTCAAAGCACATCACGACCCGATGCCCAAACCTTTGTGGCCCTCATTTCTGGAGCTGCCGATTGCCATTGACAAGACGCTTGACCAGCCAATGACCGCTGACGACGCCTACACCTACTGGTGGAATTGAAACCCCGAATGCCTGCGGCCTGAGCACTGTGACAGCCCCAACCCCCACACCAGCACCGCCGCCCGGCGAACCGCCAGAGTCGGTTTCACGGCGGTACAAGCTGTGGCTCGGTGCTGGCATTGCCGCCATTGGCCTGCTGCTCGGTCTTTCGCTGTGGGGAATGCTGGGTTGGGAGGAAAGCAATGGCAGCGCGCAGCATGCCGCGCTCGCGCGAACCCACTGTGCCCTGCCCGAAGAACCCGCCACAACCGCCCACCCGGGCATGATCTGGGTGGCCGGCGGACGCTATGAATTCGGCGACACGGTTTACGCCGAGGAGCAGCCAGTGCGAATGGTCACGGTTGAGGGCTTCTGGATGGACCGCACCGAAGTCACCAACGACGCGTTCGCCAGATTCGTGACGGCCACGGGCTATGTCACCTTGGCAGAGCGCCCGGTGGATGCCCGTCTGCACCCCAACTTGCCGCCTGACATGCAGCAACCCGGTGCGGTGGTGTTTACCCAGCCCATCACCGCCAACACGCAAAGCAGGCTCACGCAGTGGTGGCGCTACATGCCCGGTGCGCAATGGCGTCACCCCGAAGGCCCGAACAGCAATATCGGTGAGCGCGGCTCGCACCCAGTGGTCGCGGTCGCATTTGAAGATGCCCTGGCTTACGCTCGCTGGCGCGGCAGTGCCCTGCCAACCGAGGTGCAGTGGGAATGGGCTGCGCGAGCGGGTCAGGTGCGTTCGGGTCAGGACCACGCGCAGCCCCAAGCCGCCAACACCTGGCAAGGCCTTTTTCCGGTTGTCAACACCCTCGAGGACGGCTTCGCCCAGCTGGCGCCGGTGGGGTGCTACGCCGCCAATGCGTTGGGTCTGATGGACATGATTGGGAACGCCTGGGAACTCACAGCCGACGCCTACAGACCCGACCACACCCAAGCGCCAGATGAGGTTGCTGCGCCTGCGTCCGCCGATGTTCGCCGCAGCGTGCCGGTCGGGCAACGCGTGATCAAGGGCGGATCCTTCCTGTGCGCGCCCAGCTACTGCAAACGCTACAGATCGAGCGCGCGTCAGCCCCAAGACGAGGATCTGGGCACCTCCCATGTGGGCTTTCGAACCATTCTGAAAGCGCCTGGACCATGACCCAGCAGCAACCTCCAACCACCCCGCGCCACCCGATCAAAAGGCGTCGTCTGAGGGCGCTGCTGGGTTTGGTGCTGGGTGTGGTGCTGGTGCTGGCCGCGTTGGCCGGGGTCGTGGTTGCCAAATCGGAGCATATCGTGCTCGGCGCTGAGGCCTACCTATACGGCTACCCGCTTGTCATCATGGACGCCACACGGGCCAACGCGGCGCTGAACATTGGCCCTGAAAACCAGCTGCGGCGGGTGCGTCAGTTCCCAAACGCACAGTTTCGTGACGTGGTGCGCCCAAACGTCGACACCCTCTACACCTCTGCCTTTATCGACATGGACTTTGGGCCCTGGGTGTTCGAGTTGCCGCCCAACCCGCTGCGCTACGAGCTGATGGCGTTTCTGGACGCCTGGACCGATGTGTTCGCTGCGCCGGGCACACGCACCACCGCAGGCTCCGGCGGCCGGTTTCTGCTGGCTGGCCCGCGCTGGCAAGGCGAGACCCCCGAAGGGCTTGTGCTGCTGCGCGCGCCGACACGCATGGCCTGGCTGATCGGGCGCACGCAAACCCACGGGCCAGCCGACTTCCCACTCGTGCACCAGCTGCAAGACGGCCTGCGCCTGACACGGCTGTCCGACTGGCTGGCGGGCCACGGCGGTGCAGTCCCCGCCTGGCAAGCCGCCAGCGTGCGCCCAATCGCGCCTGTCGAGCAGATGCGCCACATGGACCCCACGGTTTTTTTCAGCCGCCTGGCCATGCTCATGGTCGATAACCCGCCAAAAGCGGCCGACGCGCCCATGCTGATCAAGCTCAAGCGCATCGGCGTGGTCCCGGGCACCGCGCCACAGTGGAGCTGGCTGGACCGCTGGAGCGTTGCGCTGGGGCGGCGCATCGCCGACTGGAAAGTGGCGCAAGAGCTGGACCGGACACGCGAGTCGGGGCAGGCATGGACCACCCCGCCCGGTGTGCTTGGAAACTATGGCACCCACTACAACATCCGTGCTGTGGTGGCGATGATCGGCCTCGGTGCCAATCTGCCGATCGACGCCACTTACCCCAACACGCGGGTCGATGCCCAAGGTCGTGCCCTGCATGGCGACCACCATTACAGGCTGCATTTCAAGGCCGCTGGTTTGCCGCCAGTGAGCGCGTTTTGGTCCGTCACGGCTTACGGAGAAAACGACCAACTGATCGACAACCCGCTGCAACGGCATGCGCGCGCGAGCCACAACGAACTGCTTTACAACACTGACGGTTCGCTCGATTTGTGGGTGCAGGCGCAAGCGCCAGAAGGCGCGCTGCAACGCAACTGGTTGCCGGTAAAGGCGGGTGAGGGTTTCCTGCTGAACGCGCGGCTCTACGGACCGCTGGCGCAGGCGCTGGATGGCAACTGGCAGATGCCTGCGGTGGTGCGCATCGACTGATTCGGCGCCCGCTTGCGGCGCGTCGGGTTGCCTATCGCGGCTTCGGGGTGTCTGCTTTGGGTGCCTGCTGCTGAATCAGATAGTGACCAATGATGTTTTTGAAGAACGCTTTGGCCAGCGGAGAGCTGGTCGGGCGGCTGAGCGCTTGGTGGCTGCCCACGATGGCCAGGTAAAACAGCGCGGCCAACTCGTGCGCCGTTTTCTGGTCCTTGGTAAGCGTCAAAAACTTTTGCTCGAACAGGGTCATGCGCACACGGTCGACCTCAAGCAACATGGTTGCCACCGCCGGATCGCGCCGCCCGAGCGCACGCAACGCCAACTCGAAACGGATGTTCTCCAAGTTGGCGCCCGCATGCGCCAGAGCCACCTCGAGCAGCTGCTCAAGATCGTTCTGCGGATCGCCGGACGCCTGCGCCTGCAAGCGCAGATCGCGTTCGATTTCCTGTGCCCGCCAGCGCTCAAGGAGCGCCCGCACCAGATCGGCATGGTCGGTAAAGTGCCAGTAAAAACTGCCTCTGGTGACGCCCAGCGTGTCGGCTAGCACGAGCACCCGCACAGCGTCAAAATCCCTGCCCACCACCGCCTGAAACGCGGCGTCGAGCCAGTCGTCGCGCGTCAAACGCGGGACCGTTTGCGGTTTGTTGACTTTCTTTGTGGGCAAGGAGACTCCTATAGTGTTTGTTTGATGTTAAGCCGTGTCAATGCGGCTGTTCAGCACATTGGCATGTCGCCGTGGGTATCAGATTGCGAGGCACTCGGGCCGTGTAAACCCTAAAAGACATTCGTGTTCGGCGGCCCTAGAATGTCCACATAGATACACCAGTGTATGGAAAAAATGTCCGGCCAGCAGTGCCGCCACATGGTGTTCCAGAGCAAACCAGCCCCTGACCACAACAACAACCCCATCGGAGACAACGACATGAAACAACGCCCCTGCGCAACCAGCCCGCGGCTGGCCCTGACCGCCTTTGCGAGCGCTGCTGTCTGCCTGCTCGCCAGCGCCAACGCCCACGCCAGCGAAAACTCCCGCCTGCGCCAGGCACCGACAGGCATATTCGGTGGAGAGATTGCCGCCGCAGCCGAAAATCCCGGCTTTTTCGGCACCGTGTCGCTCACCCAGATCAACATTTTCAAAGTGGTCGACAACAACGGGGACGAGCGAAAGTCGCCCGCGCGCACCATTGCGTTGCCCACCGGAGCCCCGTCAGGCGGTGCTGTGCCCAATGGCACCTTTACCCTCAATGTGCCCGCGGGCAGTATCGAATTTGATCAAAAGCAAACCCAGCTCAACCTGGTTGCCGGCTTTCTGACACTGCCCAATTTTGGTGGTGGCAGCATGGCCTTTGTGTTCAACCTTCCCTTGATTCAGCAGAGCCGCAGCGTCACGGCGGTGCAACCGGCGGGCACCGTGTCGCCGTCGACCGCAATGCCCCTGGTCGGTGCAGTTGCCAACGGGGCAAGAGCGCGGGTGCAAGCCGATGTTGCTGCCTTCAACGCTTCCAACAACACCGATGTGTCCGGCTTCGGTGACGCCGAGTTCTCGGCTGTCTGGCTGGGCAAATTCGACGGTTTGAAGGTTGCGGCTGGCGCATCGCTCTATGTCCCCACAGGCAAGTACGACAAGTCTCCAGGACCGGACCCCGGCTTTGGTAATTTTTACACCTTGCGCCCGGGTGTTGCTGTGACTTATGCGCTCACGCCCAGTGCGGGTCCCAACAGGTGGGATCGCGGCGTGACGGTAGCCGGCCGGGTGGCGTTTGGCATCAACACCAGCAACAAAGACACCGGATATCGCAGCGGCAACTTCGTCTACCTTGAGGGCGCCGCTGTGAAGGTTCAGGGAAGCTGGGGCTATGGCGCCAACCTTGCGCTCACACAACAGATCAACGACGACAAAGACAACGGCGTCGCGGTGGCCAACAACCGCTACAGAAACTACGCCGCTGGTCCCTTCGTCACCTACAAGCTGCCGGGCAAGTCCAGTGCCGTGAACCTGCACTACAGCCGCAACTTCGGAAGCCGCAACGCGATCATGACCCAGTCGCTGCAGCTGCGCCTGGTTTCGGCCTGGTAGGCCACGGGCACCACCCGAAGTTCTGCGCCAAGCCCGATGTCGCTCTCCAGCCTGCTGATGCCTGCTATCTCCGAGCACCTTCTGGGTGAGGCGCGGCTGCAGGCGCAACGCGCACGGGCTGAGCGTCGCCGCCTGGCTGCTGGCCAGGCACACCAGCTGCACTACTTTCACCAGCTTGACGACCCCTTGTCGGCGCTGGCAGGCGCCGGCCTTCAACGGCTGCTGGCGCGCTATGACGTCGCCTTGCAAGCACATCTGGTGGGCCCCCCTTCGGATGCCATGGCACCCGATCGCTTGCGCTTGCAAGCCCACAGCCGGGTCGATGCCCAGCGGCTGGCCCAGCGCCTCCAGCTGGATTTTCAAGATCCGGGACAGCAACCGAGCGCTGAGCGGGTAACCCGTGCACAAGCGGCCTTGCTGAAGTCCATTGAGACGGGTGAGTTTGCGGCACGCGTCAGCGTGGTTTCGGCTTGGCTGTGGGCGCCTTCAGGCTTTGCATCGGACCACCCAGACACCCTTTTGACTGGTGTTGCAACAATGGCCCAGCTGGCGGCCCACCTGCGCGCATCCGAGGCGCTGCGCCAGCGGCTCGGGCACGCCACCGGGGCCAGCTTTTATTACGCCGGCGAGTGGTACTGGGGCGTGGATCGGCTTTATCACCTGGAGCAGCGGCTGCGGTCGCTGGGTGCGCTGCGCCTGGGCGCTGATGCCGACGACCTGTTTCCCCTCAGCCCCGATCTGAGCAGTCCGATAGCGCTGCACAACCCGCCGCCCATTGACTTTTTCTTCTCGCTGCGCAGCCCGTATTCGGCGATTGTGGTGCCGCGGGTTTTCGAGCTCGTGCGCCTGACAGGCGCACAGGTGCGGCTGCGCTATGTGCTGCCCATGGTGATGCGCGGTCTGCCCGTGCCGCGCCACAAGCGCATGTACATTGCGCGTGACGCAGCCCGCGAAGCGCGCGCCCGACAGATTCCCTTTGGGCGCATCAACGATCCGGTGGGCCGTCCCACCGAGCGCGGACTTGCCTTGCTGCATTGGGCCGAGCGCGAGGGCAGGGGGCCTGCCTATCTGCAATCTTTTATGCACGGCGTTTGGGCCGAAGGCCTTGATGCGGGCAGCGCTCGCGGTCTGCGCTGCATTGTCGAGCGCGCCGGCCTGAGCTGGTCGCAAGCGCAAGCGCCCCTGAAGAGCGAGCAGTGGCGTGCGGTTGCCGAGGCCAACCGGCTTGAGCTGCTGGCGCACGGGCTGTGGGGCGTGCCGTCGTTTTCTGTCGGCGACTGCACGGTCTGGGGCCAGGATCGGCTGTGGGCGGTGCAAGAGGCACTGCTGCGCCAAGCGGGCCACCCCGCTCCGGGCGACGCCCCCGGCGACCCGCCCGACAGCCCGGCAAACAGCGCCGCCATGTCACCCAAACACGCCCCATTTGGCCCTTAACACCCGCGTCTTTTCGCGCCACCCATCCCATGCAAAAACCCCTCTTCGCCCTGCTCAAAGCGCTCATCTTGGTCATTTATGCGCTGGCACTGGCCGCGCTGCTCGGCGGCTGGACCAGCGCCTGGAGCGCGGGCGTTCAAACCGCAGCCGGGTGGCTGGTGCTGGTGCACGCGGTCGAACTTGTCTTTGTGCTGAAGCATGTGCGCTGTTACCCAGGCCCGTTGGCGCTCAGTGTGCTGCTGACGCTGCTCTACGGCCTGTTGCATTGGAAGCCGCTGGCCGACAAGACAGCGCGCACCGTTCGCGGCCGGGCCTCGTGATGAAGCGCCTGCCGAACCGGGTTGTGGCGGCGTTGCGTGTGCTCGCGGTGCTGGCCTTGCTCGGGGGCCTGGGCCTGGGGCGCGTCGACGCTATTGCGCCGTCAGCCGCTGACTCAAAAGCACAGCCCGCCAAAGCCGGCGCCGCCGAGCGGCCAAATATCGTGCTGCTGCTGGCCGACGACTGGGGCTTCAGCGACGTCGGCGCCTTTGGCGGTGAGATCGAGACGCCGAACCTGGACGCGTTGGCGCACGAAGGCCTGCGTTTTTCCAACTTTCACGTCATGGCCTCGTGCTCGCCCACGCGCGCCATGCTGCTCACTGGCGTCGACAACCACCTCAATGGGGTGGGCAATATGCGTGAGTCCATACCGCAGGCCCATGTGGGCAAGCCGGGCTACCTGGGCGTGCTGAACAACGAGGTGGTGACCGTGGCCACGCTGCTGCGCGACGGCGGTTACCGCACCTACGTGGCGGGCAAGTGGCATGTGGGCCATGAGCCGCACAACCGCCCCCCGGCGCGCGGTTTTGACCGTTCGATCGTGCAGGCCGATAGCGGCTCGGACAACTGGGAAACCGCCAAGCGCTACCTCGACCTCAGCGAC
>Ga0105055_10004115_pt1 | contig 21587 bp, 16 predicted proteins | sample BON03_FD_78090 | JGI IMG/M metagenome (GOLD analysis project Ga0105055, IMG submission 78090) | Freshwater microbial communities from Lake Bonney liftoff mats and glacier meltwater in Antarctica - BON-03 | ecosystem: Environmental > Aquatic > Freshwater > Ice > Glacier meltwater | place: Lake...
GACGGGGGCGGCGACGGGGGCGGCGACGGGGGCGGCGACGGGGGCGGCGACGGGGGCGGCGACGGGGGCGGCGACAGGGGCGGCGACGGGGGCGGCAACAGGGGCGGCGATAAGGGCGGCGATGGGGGCGGCGACAGGGGCGGCGGCCACCACCTACGCGCTGTTCAACTCGGCCTTCTCGACGTCGATCGCATCGTCCGACTCGACGGCGGGATCGGGCATGATCACTGAGGGATCCGGGCAGTCGCGCCGTCCGCCTTGGGCGGCATGGCCAGCAGGAGCAGCGAGCGAGTTTTCCAATACAATCAGCTCAACCACCATGGTCAAAACCCCAATGTGTACTTTGAGAGCGGCAACGCTCGCAGTGCGATTGTCGACCGGATTGATAAAGGGCGAAGGGCACTGTGGGAGCTCATAAGCTGCACCAAAGCAGTTGAGGCATAAGCCACCAAAACTGCGAAGCGTTAAATGCGCCGCGGTGCCGATGGTGGGGGCAGCGGCGACGGGGGTCATGGCGACGGCAGCGGCGACGGGCGCGACCGGGCCGATTGGTGCCAACCTGAGATCATCATCGATCTGCATCGAGTCAACCGTGGAATTGGTCAGCCTCCTGCAGACAGTGCACATTGGCCGTCAAAAGCAGGCGCATGCAGCGACGCAACACTAGCGGCGGCGCCGCGCCGGTGGCAACACCATGCGCGCATGTGACGCGTGGCGCGCAGCGCGCGGCGCGCTGCACGCTGGCACGCTGGCACGCTGGCACGCAGTGACGCCGCCCAAAGCGGCGACGCCGCAAATCCGCCCAACGGCGACACTGCCATGTGCACTTCCCATGCGCGCACGCGGCTCGCGTCCGGTGTGCAGGCACGTTGACAGGCTGGTATGCTGGCGCGCGGGGAATGCGGGGTCACGCGAGTCATGCGGGGCGGGTCATTTGGCAACTCGAGTTTCCAGAACTTCTGGACTGGGTCGACCGCTGGGGTCAACCAATTGGTTGACCGCTATCGGTGTTGATCGCTATCGGTGTTGATCGCTATCGGATTTGACTATGGGTTGACCTATGTTTGACTTTGGGTTGATCTATGTTTGATCTATGGGTTGACCTATTGGTTCAACCTATGGGTTGACCCGTTAATTTAACCCTTAACCCGACATGAATAGGCTAATTTGCACTGTCGGTACAAGTTGACCAATGGGTTGACCGCTATTATTACAACCAGTTCATGGAAACAAATAGGCTATTTGCACTGTCGGTACAATGCCAATTAGACTGGACATTTACAGGCACTGGCGAGACCGGTTAATTACAACCAGTTCAGGGAAATTTATAGGCTATTTGCACTGTATGTCAATGCCATTTAGGCTGGACATCAGCCTAATGTGCGTCTGCACAGTGCCAGGTTCTGCGCTGGTCCTTTAATTTAACCGGTAAGGCAATCTCCGATCAAATTGTGTACCGCGCATCGCAGGAAGACAGCCTGCCCGGCCAGCGTGCCAGCACGCCGCGCGCCCTGTGCGCCGTCGCTGCGGACCGTCACTTGCAGGTGGATGTCCGAGTAATTCACGGCCGGCGCCCAGCCCGACTTACCAGTTTGGGTGGGACAAAACAAAGCATTTTTGTGGCGAGGAAGACTAGCTATACAGTTGGGGGGGGGGTGCTCTGTTTGGGTTACTATCCTTTGATCACATGGTGAGGTGGTGAATACCAGCTTTAAAATTTGGGGTGGGACTGCGGGGGACTCTGTTTGACGGCACGGGTTACCCCTAGCCGACGCACCGGCACCAAGAGGTCTGTCCCCACGGGTGACCATCGGCTTTCAATTTCAAGCCTGCCGAGTTTGCTTGCTCTGAGCGAATCTGCTCGGCCTCGAGGGCAAGGCGTGACGTGCCTATGGAGATCAAAAAATTTGGTCACTCTCCCCAATTATTTGCTGTGGCCTAGTGGGCAAAGCTTTCAGCCGTTTGCTGTGTTGTGCGCGCTCGAGGCCGGCTTGAGTTATTTCTTTTATTTCACACTGAAAGCTCCAACTTCTCCGCAATGGGGGCGTTGGCGAGGAAGACCGCGTAGCCGCCCCACGGGTAGACCTCCTTGCCGAAGGACGAGTCGTGGTAGGCGTGCAGGCCGTGCGACTCGCAGAAGCGCTCGGGCATTGACGAGAGGCAGAGCGACACGCGCGATTATTGTTCTGCTCCTCACCCATCAGAGACGCCGCGAAGGCGTCCACTACGCCGTGGGCGGCGAGCTGGCAGTTTGGCGGTGTCCTGGCCTGGCTCGACGTAGCAAAACACTAAAATATTTTGCTACGTTGAGGCCGTCAGTTCACTCAATTATGGAAGATGACCCTATCCGGGCCGTTTACGCGCGGCCGGGCAAGGCGCTCGAGGCGTAGCACTGGGAGGCCATGGCCACGACCCGGGGCGACCCGCACACGAGCGCGCGCACGGGCATCGCCTTGAAGCGTCGCCGCGACTGGGTCCCGAGCGGAGGCGTCCTGTCGGGGAGCGGCCTGTGCGTCCGTCCCGACGGTCCCGAAGGTCCCGACGGTCCCTTGATCGGCCGCATACAGTGCACGTCCCCGCCCTCATCCGCCACGGCGGCCATCGTGTCGCGGAACGCAATGGCCGCTACCGGGACGCCGCAAAGCGCGTGGACGAGCGCCGGGTTCCCCCGGGTCTGTTTGCTGCCCCGCCGTTGACACTCGGAGCCGCGTTCGCACCAGGAATACACGGCGCCCTCCTCGGTGATGGCGTACATGAGATGGGAATCGGCCTCTGCCACCATGCGCTTCACGTTGTGCATGATCGGTGCGGGATCGCTGTCCCCCGTCCAAGCGTAGAGCTCGCCCGTGTCGGCCAGCGCGTGGTTGTACTGCACCCCCACGTCCACGGCGACGAAATGCCGGCCCTCGACCAACTCGAGGCGGGCGACGGAGTTACGCGTGCATCCGCGCGGGCCGACGCCAGCGGAGAAGACGTCCCCCGTGTCGAGCACGGCCAGCATGCGGCTCTCGCCTAGCGCGACGTCCACCACCCGCTCCCCGGCGAGCCCTTCCACTGCAAGCAGGATCATCACCAGCATGGCGCCCATGGCCGCGGTGCACCCGCACGTGCCCCTCGGGATACACCTCTCCAGTGGATGGCCGAGCCCGGTCGCGCAAGCGATACCCCCCCGGAGGGCGAAGGCTTTGCCCCAGGCCAACAGGCGACCGCGCTCGCCCACCGCCGCGCTCTTGTGACACGTGGCGCGGATGCTCTCGACGTGCTCCAGCGCGGCGATCCGGCAGGGGGTCCACCGCGGAAGCTCATCGCCGTGCCCGAGCGCCCCGTCCGCCCCGAAGCCCCACGAGTAGACCACGCCGCCGGCGCCGAGCGCCAGGCTATGCAAGCCCGAGCACGCCACGCTCACCACGCACACGCCACGCATAGACGGGACTGGCTGGAACGACTCGAACTGCATCGGCACCGGCGGGGTCCCGCCCGGTGCCACGTGCTGAAACTCCACGTCAAACCCCGGCCGAGACGCGGTTGCCGGGCGTGCGTGGCCTCGAAGCACGCCTTTCCACGTGTAATCCTCACGCTCGCTCCAGGTCCGCAAACGGCCCGCGCCGTCCACCAGCAAGCGGTGGAACAAGCTCATTGCGATTGGCGTATGCCGCAGGTACCGCGAGCGCTCCTCAAGCCGCGCCAGGTGCGGCACCCACGACGACGCGCCCCCGGTGCCCCCCCCCGATGTCAAAGACGCCACGTGGCACAGCCCACGCCCCGCGGCGCGCGCACGTAGCATCTCCTCCACCGGACCACCCCACGCAGCCTCAGTGCCCGAAGCCAAAGCGCCCGCCCCGGGCCCCAGGCGCCCAGGGCGCCCCGGCACCGCGCCACATATACATGCACGTCGATGCCAGGCGGGCGAGTTCGCGCGACGCCAGGCCGGCGAGAGCATACGACAGCACATCGGCTGGATGCGCACCTAGCCATATGGCTGGGCCCGCGTCCGCCGCGGCAGGGGTAGCCGCGGCAGAAAGGGGGGCCGCCGCGGCGGCAGAAGCGGAGCCAACCGCGCGCATCGACCCGTTTGCGCGCCAGGGGGCCCGGTCAGATTTGCCCCCCCCCCCCCGTCCCGTCACTCACTCGCTACAAACTGATACCCAACGCGCGGGTCCTGCTTGCTGCATGTGCCGTTTGCGCTGCATGGCCATCTGATGCTCTGTCTCTGAGAAAGTGTTTGCTCTGAGGGGTGGCACTTCCGTAAAATTGTAGTTACGGGGCTGATGCTCTGTCTCTGAGAAAGTGTTTGCTCTGAGGATTGGCACGTCCGGCAGAATGTAGTTTTGGGGGTGGTGCTCTGTCTCTGAGGAAGTGTTTGCTCGGAGGGGTGGCACGTCCAGCAGAATGTAGTTTCGGGGCTGATGCTCTGTCTCTGAGAAAGTGTTTGCTCTGAGGGGTGGCACGTCCGGCAGAATGTGGTTTCGGGGCTGATGCTCTGTCTTTGAGAAAGTGTTAGCTCTGAGGGGTGGCACGTCCGGAAGAATGTAGTTTTGGGGCTGATGCTCTGTCTCTGAGAAAGTGTTTGCTCTGAGGGGTGGCACGTCCGGAAGAATGTAGTTTTGGGGCTGATGCTCTGTCTCTGAGAAAGTGTTTGCTCTGAGGGGTGGCACGTCCGGCAGAATGTAGTTTTGGGGGTATTGCTCTGTCTCTGAGAAAGTGTTTGCTCTGAGGGGTGGCACGTCCGGCAGAATGTAGTTTCAGGGCTGATGCTCTGTCTCTGAAAAAGTGTTTGCTCTGAGGGGCGGCACGTCCGGCAGAAAATAGTTTCGGGGCTGATGCTCTGTCTCTGAGAAAGTGTTTGCTCTGAGGGGTGGCACGTCCGGCAGATTGTAGTTTCGGGGGTATTCCACCCCCCCCGTCCCGCCACTCAATCGCTCCAAACTGATACCCCACGCGCGGGTCCTGTTTGCTGCATGTACCGTTTGCGCTGCATGGCCACCTGATACTCTGTCTCTGAGAAAGTGTTTGCTCGGAGTGGTGGCACGACTGGCAGAAAGTAGTTTCGGGGGTGATGCTCTGTCACTGAGAAAGTGTTTGCTCTGAGGATTGGCAAGTCCGGCAGAATGTAGTTTCGGGGCTGATGCTCTTTCTCTGGGAAAGTGTTTGCTCCGAGAGGTGGTACGTCCGGCAGAACTATCGGGGGTGATGCTCTGTTGCTGAGGGTTAAATGTAGTTTCGTGGGTGATGCTCAGTCTCTGAGAAAGTGTTTGCTCGGAGAGGTGGCACGTCCGGCAGAATGTAGTTTCGGGGGTGATGCGCTGTCTCTGAGAAAGTGTGAGCTCTGAGGGGTGGCATGTCCGGCAGAATGTAGTATCGGGGCTGATGCTCTGTCTCTGAGAACGTGTTTGCTCTGAGGGGTGGCACGTCCGGTAGAATATAGTTTCGAGGGTGATGCTCTGACTCTGAGAAAGTGTTTGCTCTGAGAGGTGGCACGTCCGACAAAATGTAGTTTCGAGGGTGATGCTCTGGCTCTGAGAATGTGTTTGCTCTGAGGGGTGGCACGTCCGGCATTATTTAGTTTTGGGGGTGTTGCTTTATCTCTGAGAAAGTGTGTTGCTCTGAGGGGTGGCACGTCCGGCAGAATGTAGTTTCGGGGGTGTTGCTCTGGCTCTGAGAAAGTGTTTGCTCTGAGGAGTGTCACATCCGGCAGAATGTAGCTTCGGGGCTGATGCTCTGGCTCTAAGAAAGTGTTTGCTCTGGGGGTGGCACGTCCGGCAGAATGTAGTTTTGGGGGTGTTGCTTTGTCTCTGAGAAAGTGTTTGCTCTGAGGGGTGGCACGTCCGGCAGAATGTAGTTTTTGAGCTGATGCTCTGTCTCTGAGAAAGTGTTTGTGCTGAGAGGTGGCACGTCCGGAAGAATGTAGTTTCGGGGCTGATTCTATGTCTCTGAGAGTGTGTTATCTCTGAGGGGAGGCACGTCCGGCATAATGTAGTTTTGGGCTGATGCTCTGGCTCTGAGAAAGTGTTCGCTCTGAGGGGTGGCACGTCTGGCAGAATGTAGTTGCGGAGCTGATGCGCTGTCTCTGAGAAATTGTTTGCTCTGAGGGGTGGCACGTCCGGAAGAATGTAGTTTCGGGGGTGATGCCCTGTCTCTGAGAATGCGTTTGCTCTGAGAGGTGGGACGCCCGGCAGAATGTAGTTTCGGGGGTGATGCACTGTCTCTGAGAAAGTGTTTGCTCTGAGGGTAGGCACGTCCGGCAGAATGTAGTTGCGGAGCTGATGCGCTGTCTCTGAAAAAATGTTTGCTCTGAGGGGTGGCACGTCCGGCAGAATGTAGTTTCGGGGGTGTTGCTCTGTCTCTGAGAACGTGTTTGCTCTGAGAGGTGGCACGTCCGGCAAAATGTAGTTTTGGGGGTGATGCTATGTCTCTGAGAAAGTGTTTGCTCTGAGGTTGGCACGTCCGGCAGAATGTTGTTTCGGGGGTGTTGCTCTGTCTCTTAAAAAGTGTTTGCTCTGAGGTGGTGGCACGTCCGGCAGAATGTAGTTTCGGGGCTGATGCTCTGTCGCTGAGAAAGTGTTTGCGCTGAGAGGTGGCACGTCCGGCAGAATGTTGTAGTTTCGAGGCTGATCCTCTGTCTCTGAGAAAGTGTTTGCTCCGAGGAGTGGCACGTCCGGCAGAATGTGTTTTTGGGGCTGATGCTCTGTCTCTGAGAAGTATTTGCTCCGGGGGGTGGCACGTCCGGCAGAATGTAGTTTTGGGGCTGATGTTCTGTCCCTGATTTGCTCCGAGAGGCGGCAAGTCCGGCAGAATGTAGTTTTGGCTGATGCGCTGTCTCTGTGAAAGTGTTTGTTCCAAGAGGTGAGAAAATGTTTGCTCTGAGAGGTGGCACGTCCAGCAAAATGTAGTTTTGGGGCTGATCCTCTGTCTCTGAGAAAGTGTTTGCTCCAAGGGGTGGCACGTCCGGCAGAATGTAGTTTCGGGGCTGATGCTCTGCTGGCCGCGCCCGCATCCGCGCCCCTGGCCGCCCAGGCGCGCACACCCGCACCCTTGGCCACCCAGGCGCACGCACCCGTGCCTTTGGTTGCACCTGGCTGCGCTCGCTGCGCTCGCTGCGCTCGCTGCGCTCGGCGCTCGGCCAGTCCTTGGCGCGCCTCACTCGAGTCTAGTCCACAGCTTGAGCTCCTGGCCGCACACATAACCGTGCCCCTGGGTCGTGCACGTAGACTCCACACCCCTGGCCACCCAGGCGCGCGCGCCTGTGCTTTGGGTTGCGCCTGGCTGCGCTCGCTGCGTTCGGCGCTCGGCCAGTCCTGGGCGCGCCCCACACGAGTCTAGTCCACAACTCTAGCTCCTCCTTGCACCCGTGGCCCTGGGTCGTGCACGCACACTCCTGGTCACACCCGCACCCCTGGCCGCCCAGGCGCACGCACCCGTGCCTTGGGTTGCACCTGGCTGCGCTCGCTGCGCTCGCTGCGCTCGCTGCGCTCGCTGCGCTTGCTGCGCTCGGCGCTCGGCCAGTCCTTGGCGCGCCTCACTCGAGTCTAGTCCACAACTCTAGCTCCTGGCCGCACACGCATCCGTGCCCCTGTGGCACCTGCAAACTCGAGGATGTGCCTGCAGCGGCGCGCCTCGATCCAGTTCATCCTGACGCAAGCCGTCGACCCCCAGAAAGGGCGTCACCCCGGGTCCCTGAAAGGACGGGCCGGCGTCGTGCTGTGCGATGCAACCCTTTTCCACGCTGGGCTGAGCGACGGACGGCCATGGCCACGAGCTTGCCTGCTTGTGCATCCTGCACTGCGTGGCCGCTGGTCTCGGGTTAACCCCTAACCCCCCCCTAACCCAACCTTGCCCTCGTACTCGTCCTCGTCGCCGCCCTTGCCATCGTACTCGTTGGCACCCTTGCCCTCGTCCTCGTCGCCGCTCTCGCCCTCGCCCTCGCCCTCGTCCTCGTCGTCACCCTCACCCTCGTCCTTGTCGCCAACCTCGCCCTCGTACTCGTCCTCGTCGCCGCCCTTGCCATCGTACTCGTCGGCACCCTTGCCCTCGTCCTCGTCGCCGCTCTCGCCCTCGCCCTCGCCCTCGTCCTCGTCGCCGCCCTCGCCCTCGTCCTCGTCGCCAACCTCACCCTCGCACTCATCCTCGTCGCCGCCCTTGCCATCGTACTCGTCGGGTTAACCCGTGGACGCGCCCCACGGGGCGCCTTGGGCGTGCGCCCACTGCAGCAGCTCGAGGTGGCCGCCTTGGGCCGCATCCCAGCAGGTGCGCTCGTCCCATGGAGCTGGTGGGTTCTGGGCGCGCGCCCACTGCAGCAGCTCGAGTTGGCCACCCTGGGCCGCGTTGCTGCAGGTGTACTCGTCCCATGGGGCGCCTTGGGCGTGCGCCAACTGCAGCAGCTCGAGGTGGCCGCCTTGGGCCGCACCCCAGCAGGTGCGCTCGTCCCATGGGGCTGGTGGGTTCTAGGCGCGCGCCCACTGCAGCAGCTCAAGGTGGCCACCATGGGCCGCATTGCTGCAGGTGTGCTCGTCCCACGGGGCGCCTTGGGCGTGCGCCCACTACAGCAGCTCGAGGTGGCCGCCTTGGGCCGCACCCCAGCAGATGCGCTCGTCCCATGGAGCTGGTGGGTTCTGGGCGCGCGCCCACTGCAGCAGCTCGAGGTGGCCGCCCTGGGCCGCATTGCTGCAGGTGTACTCGTCCCACGGGGCGCCTTGGGCGTGCGCCCACTGCAGCAGCTCGAGGTGGCCGGCACCGGCCGCCGCGGCGCTGCAGGTACCCCCCCAGGAGAAGGCGGGAGCGTGCAAGCGCCCCCATTCGACGACCTTGAGGTGGTTGTGCCGCACGGCCTGCAGGAGCGTCTCGTCGCTCCAGTGCTGGCCGTGACAGACCAGCCCCGGGAGCAACTCCACCGAGCCGTGCGTGGCGGCCAGTTCAAGGCCTCCGCCGCCTGGGCGGCCGCCGCGGTGCGACTTTGCAGCGGGCGAGAGCAGGAAGCCCGACATGGCCTGGACTTGGACCACCAGCGGCGCGCTGGGTCCTAGCTCGCTCGCGGTGACTGGTGGAACCGGAACCGGAACCATAACCAGAACCGGAACCGGAACAGCCACACGAACATGCCGGCACGTGGCCAGCATGCGTGCTGCGGCCTGCGGCTGGTCGATCGCGGTCAGCACCAGCGCAAAGGCGTCGTCTGGCAAGCTCGTGAGGTCAACGGCGCGGCGGCGGCCCGGTGCAGCGCCTTCCCCCGGTGCATCCATGGAGCTCGCGTTGACTGGCGCCTGCGCGAGGGGAGAGGGCGAGTGGTTCTCATAAAAGGTGTCGCTGTCGTAGTCGGTGTTGTGGTCGCTTTGATCGTCGATGTCGTCAATGACAAACCTGACCCAGCGCCAGCCGGCGCACCTTTTATGTCTGTCAGCCGCGAAGCTCGTCAACCTTCGAGGTCAACCCTAGTCGGTCAACCTCGAGGTCAACCCTAGTCGGTCAACCTCGAGGTCAACCCTAGTTCAACCACGCACCCGAGTGGGTCAACCTCGAGGTCAACCCGAGTCCATCAACCCCGGTCCCCCCCCCCCACTCGCCACGGTCAACCCGATCGCCACGGCCAGCGCGGCTCGAGCCAATCTGTTTGCGATGCACCCCTCTGCCAAGCGGGACCTCGTCGGCGCGGTGCGGCGGCTCGTGATCCGCGGCGGGGTGGACGCCACCGACGCCTGGGAAGTGCCCCCCCGCGTTGAACACGTGGAGCTGCTCGGTTGCTCCGGGATGGTAGCGCCGCCGCCTTGGCCGCCTTGGCTGTCACGGCTCAGCATCTTGGACTGCGCCGACCTCGTCGCGCTGCCATTGGTGTGGCCGCCGCACCTGGTGCAGCTCGAGCTGGCCGGGTGCACCGCGCTGCGCGCGCTGCCCGCACTGAGCCCACTCGTGTCGCTGCGCGTGCTGCTTCTTTGCAACTGCCCCCTCTCGGGCGTGCTGTTCCACCGGATGCCGCTCGGCCTGGTGCAGGCGTCCTTCGCCGGTTGCACCTGCACCACCGTCGGCTGCAGCGCGTTTGAAGGGTGTGCCTTGCTCGAGACGGTCGAGCTGCCCGAGACGCTGATCGCCGTCGACACGTGCGCCTTTGAGGGGTGCTCGTCGCTCGGGGCAGTCTGGTTCCCCCCGGGCGTCACCAGCATCGGCGCCCGGGCGTTTGCCGGCTGCACTGCGCTGTCCGCGATCGAGCTCCCGGCGGGAGTCGCGGCCCTGGACGCCCGGGCGTTTGCCGGCTGCACGGCGTTGGCGTCGGTCCGTTTGCCCCTGGCGCTCATCGACATCGGGGCCGACTGCTTTGCCGGGTGCACCTTGCTGTCATCGGTGGCGCTGCCCCCAGCCCTGGTGACGCTCGGGTGCCGCGCCTTCAAGAATTGCACGTCGCTGGCGTCGGTCAACCTGTCCGCAACGGCGGCGCTGCAGCGTCTCGGCAACTGCGCCTTCGGACTGTGCGCGGCGCTCGAGTCCGTGACGTCGCCCGCCGCCCTCCAGGACCTTGGCGACTCGGCCTTTCACGGCTGCACCCCGCTCTGGGCGGCGGACCTGTCCCCATCGGCCGCGCTTGCATCCATCGGCCGCGGCGCCTTTGCCGGCTGCTCGGCGCTGGGCGCCGTCGCGCTGCCGGGTGGGCTCCTACAGATTTGCGACACCGCCTTCCACTGCTGCGGGCCCCTTGCATCGGTCGCGCTGCCTGCCTCGCTGGTTGACCTCGGCGCCTTCGCCTTCGCGGACTGCACCGCGCTCGGCCGGGTTGTGCTGCCCGCGTCGCTGCGCGCGGTCTCCAGGGGCACGTTTGAGCGCTGCGCCGCGCTCGTGGAGGTCGTGCTGCCGCCCGAGCTCGAGGTGCTCGGGCGGGGGGCGTTTTCGCAATGCACTGCGCTGGCGGCGGTCGCGTTCCCCGCCGCGCTCCGAGTCCTGGGCGACGAAGCCTTCATGGGCTGCTCGGCCCTCGCCTCGGTCGACCTGGCTGGAATGCTGCAGTACCTAGGCAATGACAGCTTCGCCCGCTGCCGCGCGCTCGCGGTGGTCCGGCTGACCGGGGCCACTGCGCTGGAGCACATCTGCACCAACTCGTTTGGCAACTGCACCGCGCTCACACACGTGGCGCTGCCCGCTGGCCTGCTCAGCATCGGCGTCTGCGCCTTTTCCGGCTGCCACGCGCTCACGGCAATCAACCTGCCCACCGCGCACCAGTTGATCGGCGTTTTGGCCTTTGAGTACTGCACGTCGCTCGTGGCCGTCCGCCTCCACGCCAACTCGCGACCCACAAAGGTTAGCATGTGGGCCTTTCAGGACTGCCACTCCCTCGCTCATGTGCAACTGCCCGCCCACGCCGGCCGGCACTGGATGGGCCGCCACGTGTTTCCGCAATGCGACGCGCTCCTCCGCGTCCAGTTTGTCCACACGGGCGTCCTGCCTCACGCGCCGCTCCGGCACGGGGCCCGGGCGCCGCTGCACCTCCAGATGGCGCGCATGCCATGCGCAATCCTCATGAACGACGCCACATTTGGCGGCGAGAGCAACTGCCCCGCGCTGCAATCCATCAGCGTCCGATCCTACAGCTGGGGCCGCGCCCGCGCCATCGTCCCCACCCACGCATATGCCCGTCTGATCGTGTACTTCTGGCTCGGCATCACGTCCGAGCGCCACTGCGCACCTGGCGGGCGCTGGGCCCAGCGCGACCAGGCGGCCTACCAGGTCGAATTCGGAGCTTGACCCGGGGAGCGTGGGGGCATACGGAGGGTGAACCCGAGCCGGGGTGGCGTTTGCCTCGGCCACCGCCGTTCAAAGGGCTCGAGAACACCTCATTCGAGATGCAGCGCACGGTCGGTGCCCCTCGAGGCATGGCCAGTGCCATCGAGGCGTGGGACAACTTTCCCTATGTGTTTGTACACGTTTGTGTGTTTTTGTGGCGCCCTGACCCCTCACTCGTGGCGGGGGTGCCTCGGCCCCAAAGGGGGTGGTGAGAGTGTGGACGGGGTCAAGCAGGGAACAGAAACCAACCTTTCCAAGGGGCGATGGGGAAGAGGAAGCGGCGCCACCCCCTGTGGAGAGGGGGGGGGCACTCGCATCGATGCCACCGATGGCGACAGTAGCGGCACCGTGGTGACCACCGTGGCACGTGGGGTGCGCGTGGGTCTGATTACGTCGGCCCTGTGCATCGTGCCCATGATCAAGTAGATCACGCCAGGTACGTCCAGGCAATGTACGCGCTCACTTTCTGGTCTTATTTTACCGCAACAGGAGCCTCCGGCTCTTGTCCAACCACGAGAATGTGCGCTCGACCACATAGCGCCGATGGTTGACGTCGCGATGAACAGGGTCGGTGCTTTTTGTACGTGTGCGGTGTGCTAGTGCGGTGCGTGTGGGTGTGTGCGGGGTGTGAGTGTTTAGGAGCTCAGAGATTGATACTATACTTAAAAAAAGTGTACGGACAAAAAAAAGTTTACGGACAGACCCTAAGAATCTCCGACGGCGGGCGTCACTCCCCCCTCGCCCAACCCCAACCCCTAGCCCCTCCCCTGGCCACCCCACCGGTAATGGTGCACGGGGCGGCGATGCCACCCATCGGCCACTCTGCCTGCCACTCTGCGAGCCAGCCACCCTGCCAGCCACTCTGCCAGGATCACTCTGCCTGCCACTCTACGCCTATCCACTCTGCGAGGCATCCGCCACTCTGCGAGGCGTCCACTCTGCGAGGCATCCGCCACTCTGCGAGGCGTCCACTATGCAAGGCATCCGGCACTCTGCAAGGCGTCCACGCTGCGAGGCATCCGCCACTCTGCGAGGCATCCACTCTGCGAGGCATCCACTCTGCGAGGCATCCGCCCCTCTGCGAGGCATCTGCCCCTCTGCGAGGCATCCGCCACTCTGCGAGGCATCCGCCACTCTGCGAGGCATCCGCCCCTCTGCGAGGCATCCACTCTGCGAGGCATCCGCCCCTCTGCGAGGCATCCGTCACTCTGCGAGGCATCCGCCACTCTGGGAGGCATCCACCACTCTGAGAGGCATCCACTCTGCAAGGCATCCACTCTGCGAGGCATCCACTCTGCCATCCACTCTGCGAGGCATCCACTCTGCCATCCACTCTGCAAGGCATCCACTCTGCAAGGCATCCACTCTGCCATCCACCCTGCGAGGCATCCACTCTCCCAGTAGCACTCAGTCAGCCTGCCCGCCTACATGGTCTGGAGCGCCCCCACCGCCGCCGCCTTGCCGTCTGGTGAGCCGTAGCGCACCAGCGCCTGCAGCGCCTCGATGCCGCCCGCCACCGCGATCGACGCCTTGCTGTCATCGCCGTGGAGCGCCACGTGCCCCAGCGCATTCGCCGCCGCCGCCCTGCCGTCTGGCGAGCCGTCGCGCACCAGCGCCACCAGCGCCTCGATGCCGCCCGCCGCCGCGATCGACGCGCTCCGTCCGCCGTGGCTGCGCGCCAGGTTGCACAGCGCCGCCGCCGCCGCGACATTGTCCAAGCCGTCGCGCACCAGCGCCACCAGCGCCTCGATGCCGCCCGCGGACGCGACCGACGCGCTCCTCCCGTCGTTGTTGTATGTCAGGTTGCACAGCGACCTCGCCGCCACCGCCTTGCTGTCCAGCGAACCGCCACGCACCAGCGCCACCAGTGCCTCGATGCCGCCCGCCGCCGCGATCAACGCGCGCCTTCCGTCGTGGTTCTGCCCAAGGAAGCGCAGCGCCACCGCCGCCGCCGCCTTGCCCTCTGGCGAGCCGCCGCGCACGAGCGCCACCAGCGCCTCAATGCCGCCCGCCGCAGCGATCGACGCGCTCCTTGCATCGTGGCGGTGCGCCAGGAAGCGCAGCGCACTTGCCGATGCCACCTTGCCATTTGGCGAGCCGTCGCGCGCCAGCGCCACCAGCGCCTCGATGCCGCCCGCCGCCGCGATCGACGCCTTCCTGTCGTCGTCCTTGAGCAACATGAGAACCAGCGCCTTCGCCGCCGCCGCCTTGCCCTCTGGCGAGCCGTCGCGTGTCAGCGCCAACAGCGCCTCGATGCCGCCCGCCGCCGCGATCGACGCGCTCCTTCCGCCGTGGCTGCGCGCCAGGTTGCACAGCGCCCCCGCCCCTGCCACCCTGCAGTAGCCGCCGCGCACCAGCGCCACCAGCGCCTCGATGCCGCCCGCCGACGCGACCAACGCGCTCCTCCCGTCGTCGCTGTAGGTCAGGTTGCACATCGCGTTCGCTGCCGCCACCTTGCCGCTCGGCGAGCCGTCGCGCGCCAGCGCCACCAGCGCCTTGATGCCGCCCGCCGACGCGACCGACGCGCTCCTCCCGTTGTCGTTGTAGGTCAGGTTGCACAGCGCGTTGGCTGTCGCCACCTTGCCGCCCGGCGATCCGTCGCACGCCAGCGCCATCAGCGCCTCGATGCTGCCCGCCGCCGCGATCGACGCCTTCCTGTCATCGTCGTGGAGCGCCACGTGCCCCAGCGCCTTCGCTGGCGCCTTGCCCGCCACCCGCGCGTCGATGCCGCCTGCCACCGCGATCGACGCGCTCTATCCAACGTGGCTGGTTACCAGGATGCACATCGCCACCGCCGCCGCCCCCTGGCCCTCCGGCGAGCCATCACACACCAGCGCCACCAGCGCCTCTAAGCCGCCCGCCGCCGCGATCGACGCCTTCCTGTCGTCGTCGTTGCGCGACACGTGACCCAGCGCCTTCGCCGCCGCCGCCAGGCCCTCTGGCGAGCCGTCGCGCAGCAGCGCCGCCACCGCCTCGATGCCGCCCGCCGCCGCGATCAACGCGCTCCTTCCGCCGTGGTTGCGTGCCAGGTTGCCCAGCGCCCCCGCCGCCGCCACCTTGTCCGAGCCGTCGCGCACCAGCGCCACCAGCGCCTCGATGCCGCCCATCGACGCGATCGACGCGTTCCGCCCGTCGTGGAAGCGCGATAGGGTCCGGAGCGCCCCCGCCGCTTTCGCCTTGCTGTCCGGCGAGCCATCACTCACCAGCGCCATCAGCGCCTCGATGCCGCCCGCCGCCGCAATCGACGCGCTCCTTCCGCCGTGGTTGTTTGCCAGGATGTACAGCGCCACCGCCGCCACCCCCTGGCCCTCCGGCGAGCCGTCGCGCACCATTGCCACCAGCGCCTCTAAGCCGCCCGCCGCCGCGATCTTCGCCTTCCTCTCGTCGTGGTTGGCCGACAGGCTGCACAGCGCCCTCGCCGCCATCTCCTTGCTTCCCGGCGAACCGCCACGCACCAGCGCCACCAGTGCCTCGATGCCGCCCGCCGCCGCGATCGACGCGCGCCTTCCGTCGTGTTTCTGCGCAAGGAAGCGCATCGCCACCGCCGCCGCATTGCCGATTGACGAGCCGTCGCTCACCCGCGCCACCAGCGCCTCGATGCCGCCCGCCGACGCGATCGACGTCTGCCAGTCGTCATTGTTGAGCGACAGGTGACACAGCGCCTTCGTCGCCGCCACCTGGCCCTCCTACGAGCCGTCGCGCGCTACCGCCACCAGCGCCTCGACGCCGCCCGCCGCCGCGATCGACACGCTCCATTCGTCGTGGCTGGCCGACAGTTTGCACAGCTCGTTTGCAGCCGCCGCCGTGTCGATCGGAGAACCGCTGCGCACCCGCGCCACCCGCCAATTGACGCAGACCGCCGCGGCGGGGGCAATGGGAGCAAAGATTGGAGCTGCGGGCGCGCCAGGCGGGCCGGAACGGCGCGCTCGCTTCGAGGGCGGACCAACGGGGGTCGCGCTAGGGATACTAGGGATAGAACGGCGCGCTCGCTTCGAGGGCGGACCAACAGGGATCGCGCTAGGGATACAAGGGATCGAGCTGCTGCAACCGACGCCGCTGCCACCGGCGCCGCTGCCACTGGCGCCGCTGCCTCCCATGCTCCCGGGAGGCGGGGGGGGACCACTCCGAACTGCAAGTGCCCCTCGGTCCGATTCCGCTGGCGCCGAGCCCATCTCAACCTCAAGCACGTACTGCGGGTAGAGCTGCTGTCTCGCGTACACCGCGTGGATCACGGAAGCGTCGACGGAAGACCCGTGAGTACCGGACGCGAACGGCCGGTGCGGACCGGCGCGCACGCTGTTGTAACGCGCCCCCGACGGGCCGTCGGCCCGCTCGTTCGGACTCCTCATCGCCTTCGTCGCACTGTCGACCCGCTGGCCCAGCTCCTGCTGCAAACCAAGGTTGGCCCGAACGAGCAGCAGCTCGAGCCGCCGGCCCCCCGGCCCAGCCACACGATGCGCATACCTCCCGCCGAGGGGGTAGGCTGCGTCCTGCGAGAGGTAAATCCCGTGGCCGTAGAACCCGCCATTGGAGAAGCACGGGTCAAGGCCGTGCGGGTGGAGAAAGACCTCGGCGGCGGAGGCCGCGCCCGTGCCGTGGAAGAGGAGCTGCTCGTTCGCGCTCCCGTCGAGGTACTCGCCCCGGTCGCGCGCGAACTCGCCCCACACATGGGGCCACTGCACCCGCTGCAGCGCAATGAGGCGTGCCACCGGGCATGAGTTGTGCAGTAGGCGTTGGGTGAACTGCCATTCGAGGTCGCCGGCACGCAGCGGCACGAGGACCGCGGACTCGCCCCCACCGGCGTGCTGGGTGGAGTCCCACTCGCGTGGGAGCATCACAATCGGCCTCGAACACTTGCCGGGACCTGAGAATTGCGCCAAATGGACCAAGCCAAGTCTGCATCCGAAGTGGTGCGTGGCCTTTCCGCAGCGGCAGGGGGAGGCGGCGCGGCGGCGCGGCGACGGCGCGGTGGCGCGGCGGCGGCGCGGCGGCGTCGCGGCGGCGCGGCGGCGGCGCGGCGGCGCGGCGGCTCAGGTTCACCGCGTGGCGCCGAACTTTTCATGAGTTTTGGGCGATAAAAATATATCATTTGTAAAATTGCATTCACGTGAACACCTATCGGAGCAAACCCCTTCTCAGTGGCAGCGCTTTCTACAGGAGACCACCCCTCCCCATAAGGTTCGCGGGCAGCGCATCTGCCCCGATGCAAAACTGTGAGGGTTTCATCCTATTTGGTTGACGGCGAACGAGAACGCATACTGGCCGTTACTAGTTCGAATTCCGGATCCGGCTCCACTCGCCCGAGCTTCCTGGCCATTGCGTCATTATTGGATGTGGAGTGGTGTGCGTATCTTTGATCATAGATCAAGTGCTTCATCGGTTGAATGAGCGATTGCAGATCACCCTGGTTTGGATTCAGGACCACCAGTAATTCTGCTGCCGCCGTTGCGAGCTCATTCATGTTTCGTTGATGGGCCGGTACAATAACGTCAATAGCATTATGTTATTCGAAGAATTGGTGCCGGAGCTTGTTGTACAATGTTGCTAACGTGGTTGCGCCTTGTTGATAAAACCGCCGTGTAATTTGTTCCAATTTGTTGGCGGCGTGTTCAGATGATTCGTACGGGTAGCATGCACCGGACGGCAACTTGATATTTTGAATGAGTTCTCCAGGAAGGAACGGTAGAGCATCCTCATGAACCATTTCAAACAAGATCATCTTGACTGACGCGCTTCACTTCGAAAACTTCGAATTCAGAGGGATGAGACTGTCTCTGCACTTCTTCATCGTTTTGAATAATTCATCTAATTGGAGGTTGTTCCGTTTGGCACACCACTTGTTGTTCTGGTGTATGCGGCGAGCGTGATTAATGTCATGGTAGAAGAAGTCTAATGGGCTCTGCCTGGCTTCGTCAACGTAGGAAGGCTTGAATGTGATGCCACATGGTTGAAATCGAGTGGCGCGTAGTTTCAACAAAGTAGTGGCACCAAGCGTCTTCACAGTTGGCCATACGATTACATCTGGCAGCTCACCCAACAGATATTCCAGGTAGTATACGTACCTGCTGTAGAAATAAACCAAAGTGAGCTGTTTGTCCCACCTGTTTGCCTCAATGTGTGCCAGATCGACGAATTCCATCGCAGTTGCGATGCTTCTGACACACAAGCTATATGGGTATACAACGCCATCAAATGGGGTTTCCTATAGATGAATCGGATCGCATCCTGCGGTACTACGCCTGGCGCTGGCGCTCAATTCAAAATGCGCATTGGGAACTGGACAGACTTGCGGTGACGAGGTATCACAGTTTGTCTGTTGCACAGTGTTTTAAAATCGGTTGAGGGTCAGTTGTTTGCGAAATTTGACAAAAGGCGATGCCGTGCGCGTTGCGTCCACATGACAAAACACCGCGTTCAATGTGTCAACGAGCTCAGGGCAGTTGAAGTTTGGACCGCTAGCCTTGTACCTGCTGACTATAATGTGCTCAAAATTCGGGTCGAGTAGCAATTGGTTCTCCATGTCTGGTTGTAACTGTTGCATATTAACAATAGAAAAATATCATTGGCGGGCGCCACGCCGTACACGCGCGCCAACTGAGCCCACTCGAGGGGACATACACCGCGGCTCCATCCCCGAGAAACTGTTTGCTTGGAGATGTGGCACGTCCGGCAGAACGTAGTTTCGTGTTAACCCTTAACCCATGTCCCAAGGACGGAACAAACGCGTCCAAACAAACGAAACACCGAGTATAATACATGAACCATCGGGTTGGCCAGTCAGTTACACTAGTAGTTCTATTACAATACTCGTATTCCGTTCTATATTGGATAATAGAATAAGCAAATTTAGTCAGGTTGGCCAGTCAGGTACACTAGTAGTTCTATTACAATACTCGTATTGCGTAATAGATTGGATAATAGAATAGGCAATTTCAGTCGAGTTAGCCAGTCAGGTACACTAGTAGTTCTATTAAACTACTCGTATTCCGGTATAGTTGGATAATAGAATAGACAAAATCAGTCGGGTTGGCCGGTCAGTTACGATAGTAGTTCTATTTATAATACACGTATTCCGTTATAGATTATAGATTTGAGAACAGAATAGGCAAATTTGGTCGAGTTGGCCAGTCAGTTACACGAGTAGTTTTATTATGATACTTGTGTTCCGTTATAGATTGGATAAAAGCTTCGCCCCTAACCGCGCACCGCGAAATGATCACCCACCCCTGGCACATGGATAACACCACTCCCTCGCACCCTACTCCCTCGCTCACCGCTCCCTCACTCACCACTCCCTCGCTCACCGCTCACCCGCACCCACTCCCTCGGTTTAACACCCCCCCCTTCCCCACACACCCCGCCGTTATACGCGGTACATATCCTGTCACATCCCCAGCCAGACAACTGCCGCGGAGCGAGCTTGGAAGCTAGCGGCCGTGAAGGGGTACCCTGCTTCTCTCGCTGCGCTCTGGATTTTGTCGCTGCGTGCGTTGGGGGATACCCAGAGCTCACTGGTGTACTCGGTCGCGATTGAGCTCACTGCGCTCTGGACTTGGTTGCTGCACCTGTTGAGCTCGCTGCGCTCTGGTTAGAAACGGCGCGCGCGCTTTGGGCGCGACCCCTCCGCGGGAAGGCGTTTTAGTTTGTTGCTCACAAGTGCGCCAATCGCGCCCCTGAGCGTCTCGTCCACCAGGAGGTGGCTCTTCAAGTGTTCCATGGTTGCCTGCAGGGCCGCCCGCAGCTCCTCGGTCGGGCCGCGGAGGAGCGCGCGCTGAACGGCGACGTGAGCGAGAAGAGCCGAGCGGTTCTTTCCGCCCCTGCAGACGCAAAGCACCCGGCTGCCTTTCAGGAGGAGCTCGACCACCTCGCACACCGCATTGTCAAAGACGCCAATCTGGTCCTTGTCCCAGGGCATGGGTTCGCTGGGATCTGGGAGCAGCTGCCCTTGCTCGTCCACAATATACTTGACGTCGGCCCAGTCGGTCCAGTTCGACTCCATGAAGAAGGTGTACGTGCGCTCGGGTTTGAAATCGGTACGGATAACCTCCATGGTGTCCTTGCCGGCCATCTTGACCAACGTCATGGCGTCTGCGGTGGCAATGGCGCAGAGGATTGAGACGCATGGCGACAGTGAGGCGGGGACAGGAGGTGTAGCAGGCCCAGCGGCAGGCGCGGCGGCGTGATGGCCAGTCAGTTGCACTTGTAGTTGACCGGTACGTTTCGTGTACTATTTCGGTATTCAATTATAAAATTGGCACACTTATAATGAAATGGTCAGTCAATCGTGTAATTCCGTTATAGATTGGATAATAGAATAAGCAAATTTGGTCGAGTTGGCCAGTCAGTTACACTAGTAGTTGACAAGTACTATTCGTAGAATAATATATAGATTTAGTTGACCAGTACTATTCGTATAATAATATATAGATTTAGTTGACCAGTCAATTGCAGTCTATTTATGAAGCATCAGGTCAACTCACAGATCGCCGACGCAAGGTCGGTCAATCGTGTAATTCCGTTATAGGCCGACGCAAGGTCGGTCAATCGTGTAATTCCATTATAGATTGGATAATAGAATAGGCAAATTTGGTCGAGTTGGCTAGTCAGTTGCATTACTAGTTGACAAGTACTATTCGTAGAATAATATATAGATTTAGTTGACCAGTACTATTCGTATAATAATATATAGATGTAGTTGACCAGTCAATTGCAATTTATTTATGAATTATCGACAACTCACAGATCGCCGACGCATGGTGCGCCGCTCGCCTGGGGCACATGACGCCGCGCCGCCGCGCCGCCGCGCCGCCGCGCCGCCGCGCCGCCGCGCCGCCGCGCCGCCGCGCCGCCGTGCCGCCGTGCCGCCACCGCGCGATGAGTGCGACTGCGCTGGTCAGGCCATGTCGTCCCTTGTGACGAAGATTGGCAGCCAACAAAAACAGAGTCCTGAGGAAGGAATACTGGAGGGAGGACCAATACCTCTGCATCGAGATACAACCAGATTGCAACAAATGGCTCGCACTAGGGTCTATGCTCCCAGTCGGACGGTGGCCGAAAAGTGCCCTGGGCAACAGGCGTGGATTGACCGCATGGCGGCCGATATGGACGAGCCGGGCTCGGACGAAGAAGACCCGGACCTGAACACATGGACCGATGGCTGCCAGCAGGCGTGGGACGCGCTCGCCGATACCAGCGCCGAAATGGCGATACAGGTGGCGCTGGTCGACACTGGCACCGATGGATTCGAAGCCAACGGCGCAGCCGATGTGCGCGCGGCCCTCCAGCGACTGCGCGACCTCCAAAACCTGCAGCTCAAGGCGATTGACAGTCTAAACTGGAGGATGCAGCGCATCCTCCACCCCAGTCAAATCGAGTGGCGCAAGGCACGCAGTCAGGTGGTCTAGGGCCCCGGGGTCATCAGAAACTCGAACACGGGATGGCACCAGGGCATGGACGGCGGGCTGGGGGTGAGCGCTTGAGGCCCTATTGTGTCATGACCCCCCCCCCCCTCGGTTGGGCGGCAGCGGCACCGTTGTATTGCAGTAAAGGGGGTCGTGGCAAACTGTAATGCACACTCGTGTAGGCAATAAAGGGGGACTGGGAGCTGGGAGGGTCATGGTGTGCTGGAGCTACAACCTCAGGCACCACAACAACCGCGCATGCGCCAGTCACAAATGCGGTGAAATGTTCAAACCAGCAATGTGACGCAGCATTTCCACCCCCCTCGCGAACGGACCCCCCTTCCTATGAAAAAAAATATTTTTTCCTATGGTTTTGTGCAGCTCAGTTTTTCCGGTTGCCTGCCTATTTACCCTGGTTGGCTGCTC